>Ga0070667_100005855_pt1 | contig 10257 bp, 5 predicted proteins | sample KBSS33metaG_FD_64659 | JGI IMG/M metagenome (GOLD analysis project Ga0070667, IMG submission 64659) | Switchgrass rhizosphere microbial communities from Kellogg Biological Station, Michigan, USA - KBS S3-3 metaG | ecosystem: Host-associated > Plants > Roots > Rhizosphere > Soil ...
ACGGACGGGACTGCGCTCGTTCCGCAATATTCGCTGTTCAACTTCAACCCCTATAATATCTACGTCACGCCGTTTAAGCGCTACAACGCGTTCGGACAGGCCCATTACGACATCTCGGACAAGGTCACGGTCTACGGCCGCGCCATGTTCTCGAAGAACTATACGAGCAGCATCGTCGCGCCGTCGGGCATCTTCGGCGAAGAGCTGACGATTCCGGGCTTCAACCCGTTCCTGCCTGCCGCCATTCGCGACCAGTTGTGCACTGCGGCGGGCATCGCGCTTGGCGACGCCTGCAACACCAACCCCGAAATTCCCATCGGCGTCTACACGTATCGCCGCGCGGTCGAAGTCGGTCCGCGTATCGACGAGCAGAACACAAACATGTTCGACTTCAAGGCGGGCGTGACGTGGAACTTCCTGCCGAGCATCAGCCTCGACGTCTATGGCGCTTATGGCGAATCCGAAGTCCAGCAGCGTCGTCGTAACTATGTGCTGCGTTCCTCGCTGCAGCAGGCGCTTAGCGTCGATCCGGACAATCCGACGCAGTGTGCCGATACCAGCGGTGGTTGCGTCCCGCTCAACCTGTTCGGCATTCCGGGCAGCATCACGCCCGAGATGGCGCGCTTCATCGGCGGCACCGAGAGCACGATCAACCGCGGCGCCAGCCTGGGCCAGGTCCACGCCGTGATTTCGGGCGACGTTGGCTTCTCGATGCCGTGGGCGGACAAGCCGGTCGCGTTCGCGGTCGGCGCGGAGCACCGTGACTACACCGGCCACACCCGGCCCGACTTCCTGGCTGCCATTCCTGGCCAGCTGGGCGGCGCCGGCGGCGCGCTTCTTCCGATCGAGGGCGGCTATACCGCCGAGGACGCGTTCGGCGAATTGATCATCCCGGTCGCTTCGGACCGTCCGTTCTTCCAGGATCTGACGATCCAGGCCGGCTATCGTCGCTCGCATTATGTGATCGACGCGCCGGGCAAGCCGAAGTTCAGCGCGAATACCTACAAGATCGGCGGCACCTGGGCTCCGATCGACGCGATCAAGTTCCGCGGCAACTACCAGCAGGCGGTTCGCGCTCCGAACATCGTCGAACTGTTCGCCCCGGTCGTGACCGGTCTGACGGCGCTGACGCACGATCCGTGCTCGGGCGCTCAGACGCCGGCTCAGGTGACTCCGACCAACCCGCTGAACCCCAGCCTAGCGGACCCGAACTTCGTTGCCACCTGTATCGCGCAGGGCGCTCCTGCGGGTTCAATCGGCGCGATCCCGGAGCCGACGGCTTCGCAGGCCAACGCAACGGGTGGCGGCAACCCCAACCTGAAGCCTGAGACGTCGCACAGCTGGACGGTTGGCGCGGTCCTTGCCCCGCGGTCGATCATCCCCGGCTTCAACATGACGATCGACTACTACAACATCAAAGTGAAGGACGGGATCACGGCTCCACTTTCGGGAGATGTGCTGAACGCCTGCTTCACCAACCCCTCGCCGACGAGCCCGGCTTGTACGTCGATCCGCCGCAACACAGCCAGCGGCGGCCTCAGTGGTTCGACCGCGAACGTTCGCGGCCTTCCGGTCCCGCTTGCGAATAACGGTCGCTTGAAAACGGACGGCATCGACCTGACCGCGAATTACCGCCGGAATGTCGGGTTTGGCGACCTTACCCTGAACTTCAACGGCAACTGGACGCACACGTCGAAGTTCTGGGCTTCGGACAGTTCGACTCCGCCGAACTGCCCGGGCGTATACAGCGCCAACTGCGGCATTTCGATCGGTCAGCTGCAGCCGAAATTCAGTTTCAACCAGCGGACGACGCTGTCGATCAAGCCGGTCGATATCTCGCTCAACTGGCGCTGGATTGATAAATTCCACTACCAGAGCAACCTGGCCCAGCTTGGCCGCGCTTGCGCTGGTCCGGAAGGTGCCAATGGCGTCGACGGCTGCACGATCACGGGCGTCGGACCGCTGGTTGGGAAGACCATCAACTTCAACCGCATCTCGGCCTACAGCTACTTCGACCTGACGACCCGGTGGTCGATCACGGATCACTTCGACCTGACGCTGTCGGCATTCAACATCCTGGACAAGCAGCCGCCAGTCGTCGGCAATGGCGCAGGCACCACCTCCGCGAACAGCGGCAATACCTTCCCGTCGACCTACGACGCGTTGGGCCGCCGTTATAGCGCGAGCGTCCGCCTGAAGTTCTAGGCTTCGGACCAGACGAAAACTTTAAGGGCGGGTCTTCGGACCCGCCCTTTTTATATGGCGTGATCGCTCAGGCTGAGCGGGATGCGGGCAGCCTCGGCGACCGCATGGGCCCAGGTCGCGACCTTGCCGATCTCGTCGCCATAGGTTGAGCGAGCGGAGCGATATTCGGCCTTACGGGCGCCGCGGCTGTACGCCTTGCCGTCTTTCGAGTTCCGGGTAAGCGATCCGCCCACGGCGGCGTCGATCTCGCCCTGGGACATTCGCAGCCCGAAGAATGAGGCTGCCGCAGCGAGAGCTTGCCGCGGCCTGGCGAGGAAGCTTTCGCTCTCGAGCACGCGAACGCGATCGGGAAACCGTGCGATGAGCTGGCCGAACAACCGTTGCTGGCCAAGCCACGCAATCCCGGCGATCTGCAGGTCGGTCTGGCCAAAGAATTGCTCGTCGGTGAACCCGAGGTCCTGGGTCAAGTCTTCCCGCCGCATGGCGAGGAACAACTCGCGCACCCAGAGCCGGCCATCGATGCCCTTCTTCGCGATCGAGGTGACGAAATGCTCGATGGGTGCATACATGACAATGGCTCGAGCCTCGGGCCGAATTCCAAGCATTGCGGCGGAGAGGCCGTTGACGACCGTCGACGGCTTGATGATTGCCGCCTGGTCACCTTCGAACGGACGCGCCAGCAGGGACAGCGCGTCGTCGAGCAAGGCCCCGACCGCTTGTGGGGACGCTCCGCGCCTGCGCCAACCGATGACGTCGTTGAGAACCATCGGCTCGCTGAGGGTCGTGGCCAGCCCCTGCTGATCGAAGCAGCTGGTAAACAGCGTCGAGCAGCAGAAGCCCGAATGGAAGACGAAATGAACGGGCCCGCTGGCCGGTGCCAGCGACCTTGCCCGCTCGCGCGACTCCGCACGGAATGGCCGGGCTGGCAGATAATCGTCGGTCAGGAATGGAACAGACGACCGGATCGCGCGGTCGTAATCCACGAACCGGATCTGGTTCGTGCTTTCGTCAAACCGATGCGCAAGCCATTGAGGCGACAAATTGTCTTGGGCGGGGTTGATCAATCGACTTCTCTCGTCGCGATGGGCAGCGCGGGTTGCGTGCTTGAATGCCCTGTGATTATTCCGCCCGATGATGAACGCGGCAACTGAAATTCAGGCAAAGCTGGTGGGCGCGGTCAATGCGCGCCAGCGGGGCCAATTCGCCGAGGAGCTGCGCCTGCTCGATCAGGCCCTCGAGATAAATCCGAGAGACCCCATCGCGCTGAATGCAAGAGGCATGCGGGCCCTTGCCGACAAGGATGCCGCGGGAGCGGCCAATTACTTCTCGCGGGCCGCCGAGATCGAACCTCGCGAGCCGACCCTATGGATGAACCTCGCCACCGCCGCCCGAATGCTGAGCGACGCCGCGGTCGAACGAATCGCTTTGGACAAGGCCCTGGACATCGACCGCCTCAATTTCATGGCGGTTTTGCGCAAGGCCGAGCTGGAAGAGCGCTGCGGCGCGCCAAAGGATGCGGTCGTTGCGTGGAGCGCGGTCGTTCAGTTCGCGTCGTCGTTGGTCGACCGCGCGCCGATCATGGACGAGGCGATGCAGCGCGGCAAAGCGTTTGTCGCTGCGCACCGCGCTACCCTGGCAGCGGATATCGATAAGGAATTTGGCGAAGACCGCTTGGCCGATCCCGACCTTCGACGCTTCAACGCTTGCCTCGATTATGTGCTCGGCCGGCGCGCGATTTACCGCAACGAATGCCACGGCGTGAACTTCCCCTTCCTTCCGGCCGACGAATATTTCGACAAGCGGCTGTTCCTTCCCTGGCTCGGCGAGATCGAAAAGCGAACCGACGCCATTCGCAAGGAAGCGCTGGCGCTGGTCGAGAATCCGGGCGAGGCGTTGCGCCCGTACGTCCGGCAGGAAAAGGGACTGCCGGAGAACAAATGGTCAAAGCTCGATCAGTCGCTCGACTGGGGCGCCTGCTTTCTGTGGGAGTATGGAGAGCCGAACCAGCCGGTCATCGATCGCTGTCCCGAAACGGCCGCGGCGTTGGCGCTCGCGCCGCAGAACCGGATCCCTGGCAAGGCGCCGACCGCCTTCTTCTCGATCCTTCGACCACATGCGCACATTCCACCCCATACCGGGGTCACCAACACGCGGGCGATCATCCACGTCCCTCTCGTGGTGCCAGAGGGGTGTTGGCTCAGGGTTGGCGGCGAGACGCGGCACTGGGTTGAAGGCCAGGCCTTCGCATTCGACGACACCATCGAGCATGAAGCGCTTAATCCCACGGACGATATTCGCATCGTGCTGATCTTCGACGTGTGGAATCCGCACCTGACGCAGCAAGAGCAAGATTTGCTCTCGCGCATGTTCGCAATCCAGGACTCCTAGGCACAATTCTCGGTCAGGAGGCCGGCGTCGATCAGCTCGCGGCGCACGGACTCCATTTCGCGGGCATAATTCCGCCAGCGCCCCGACGACTTCGCGTGCAGCGGCTTGCGCACCTGCCAGTTGCTCGCCGTTCGCACCGCGGTGTTCGCATCGTGGCTGAGGCAGGCCTCGTCCCATTCGAGATCGAGGAAAGTGAGCAGCGGCTGCAATTCGCCACGCGGGTCCGCCACGAGCGCATCATAATTCACGTCATGGATATCGGCGCTGAAACGCTCCTTCCAATGATCCATTAGCCGCCGGTATTGGCCGTAATAATGCGCAATGTCGGCAAGCTGCAGGCTGTAGGTGACGGTGTCGGCGAAGTAGAGGAAGAAGACCGACAGGAGGTTGTCCAGCGGGTTGCGGACGGTGTGGACGATCCGGGCATCGGGGAACAATGCCTTGATCAGCCCGATGTGAAGGAAATTGTCGGGCCGCTTGTCGGTGACCCGCTTTGCCTCCGGAAACAGTCGCCACACCTGCTCGAGATATTGGTCGCGAAGCGCGCGCAGGCGTTCGCCCGAAGCGATTGCCAGCGCCTGAGGATAGGGCTGCAATTCCTCTCGCACCATCGCCGGAATGAATTCGAGCTCACCGCCGGCGGTGATCTGAGGATGCCGCGCGAGGAGTTGCTCGACCAGCGTCGAGCCGGAGCGAAACATCCCGCAGATGAAGATCGGAGTTTTGCCTGAGCCCGATGGGTCGGCGGCCGCGATTGGCGGCAGCGCGATGAGGGCGTCGACCAGATCTTGCGTGGCCGCTGAATCGTAGCGCAGGCTCGGGTGGCGCCCCGCCAAGCCAAAGCGGTTTCCTTCCGCGATGGCGGCAAAGGCGCCGGAATAATCGCCCGCGGCGTCAAGCGCGTTGCCCAAGGCGAAATGAATTTCCGCGGCGTCCTGGGGCGAACGCGGTGGCCGGGCCGCTGCTTCGCGCAGCATGGAGATCGCGGGTTCGGCATGACCCTCGTGGACCTCAATGCCGGCCAGCCGTCCGGCCGCCCGTCCGTTGCCAGGGTCCACCTCCAGCGCGCGCGCGTATGCGTCCCGCGCTTGGTCGGTATCGCCCAGGTCCTCCGCCAAATTGCCGAGATTGAGCCAGGCGGTCGCCGCGCGGGGATTTGTGGCGATGGCCGCGCGCAATTCCTCGGCAGCAGCGGGAATGTCGTGCAGATGTTCGGACAGGATCGCCGCGCGATTGATGTGGACGTCTTGCGGATCGCGGACGTTGCGCTTCAGTGCCTCGGCGTAGGCGTCGAGCGCGGGCTGATACATGCGGGCCACGCGCCGCGAGTAGCCGAGATTGAACCAGTGATTGGCCTCATCGGGTTCAAGCTTCGTCAGCCGTTCGAACAGCTCGGCGGCCTCGGCTGCGCGCCCGTTGCGCAGGCGGCTCGCCGCATCCGCCTTCAGTGCCCGGATATCATCGCTCATCGGCCGCGAAACCGGCGACGGCCAGCGCTTCCTTCAGTGGTTCCAGGTACTTAGCATAATTGCGCCAGCGGCCCGACGACCGCGTGTAGAGCTTCTCGCGCACCTGCCACACGCTGGCCGTCCGCACCGCCCGGTCCGTGTCACTGAAGTCGAGCAGCCCGTCCTCCCACTCGAGATTCAGGAACGCGAGCACCTTGCGGATTTCGGCGTCGGGCTGCGCGACGAGCGTTTCGTAGCGCACATTGAGGATGTCGTCGCCGAACAGCCGATCCCAATGGGCCATGAGTCGGCGATATTGGCCGTACCAATGGGCCGCGTCGGCCAGGTCGAGCGCATAGGCCATGCTGGGATCGAGGTGCAGGAAGTAGAGGGACAGCAAGTTGTCGAGCGGTTCGCGGACTGTGTGGACGATCTTCGCCGCGGGGAACATCGCCTTGATCAGCCCGAGGTGGAGCAAATTATCCGGGCGCTTGTCGGTGAAGACCGTGCTCGTGACCTGACCCTGCAAGCCGGCCCAATAGAATTCCCTCATCCGGTTGAGTGCGTCAGCGTCGGCCAGCGCAAATCCGGCCGGGTAGTTCGGGATATTCGCGACGATCGTCGGGATGTGGTCGAGTTCGCCGCCGGCAATGACCCGACTGTGGCCGGCGAGGATTTGCTCGACCAGCGTCGAGCCGGAGCGGAACATGCCGCAAATGAACACCGGAGCAGGATCGGACGAGGCGCCGCTGGGCGCCTCGTTGAACGTCGCGATCAGCTGGTCGACCAGCGCTTCCTGCCGTGCCCGGTCATAGCGGCCTCGAGAACCGGCGCCGGCGCGGCTTGCTTCATTGGCTGCCGCGGCGGCCGCGAACGCGTCGTCATACTTCGCCGCCGCGTCGAGCAGCGCGGCAAGGGCGAACCCGACGCCGGCCCGCTGAGTGGCGGTCGCGTCGGGCCGCGCGATCACCGAACGCAACCTCGCTTCCATCTCGGTATCAAGATCGGGCGACAAGGACGCCGTCGCCATGCGCGCGAGCGAAAGCGTGTTGGTCGGATCAAGCTCCAGGGCGCGCGAATAGGCGTCTCGGGCGGCGTCCCGCTCCCCCAGGTCCTCGTGCAGATTGCCGAGGTTGACCAGCGCCGGAACGAAACCTGGGTGCTTTTCCAGGGCTTCCTGCAATTCGCGTTGAGCGTCGCGCGGTCGCCGCAGATATTCGGAATAGATCGCGGCGCGGTTGAGATGGACCTCTTCGGGCCTGCCGACGCCGAGATCGAGCGCGCGCTGATACGAGCCGAGCGCGTCGTCGAAGGCGCGCGCCCGCCGCTGCAGCCAGCCAAGATTGAACCAGCTCTCGGGCAAGTCGGGATTGGCCGCTAGCGCCCGTTGGTAAGCGGCAATCGCCTCAGTCACGCGCCCCGCGGTGCGGAGCTGCGATGCTTCTTGAACCAGTCGGCGCCAATCTTCGTCACTCACGCCGCGCACCTAATCGGGCGCGGCGTGGCCCGTCCAGTCTCTTAGGCCGCTTCGCGCTGCTCGCTCGCTGGCTCGAGCTTGAGTGCGCCGTCGCCCTCGTCGACTCGGACCACCGAGCCGTCGTGGATTTCGCCGGCCAGGATCTTGTCGGCGAGCGGGTCCTGCAGATATTTCTGCACCGCTCGCTTCAGCGGCCGCGCGCCGTACACCGGGTCGTAGCCGACGCGCCCGAGCCACGCCCGCGCCGCATCGGTCAGGTCGAGCCGGATCTTGCGGTCCTCGAGCAGCTTCTGCAGCCGCGCGACCTGGATATCGACGATCGGCCCCATGTGTCCGGCGCTGAGGCGGTGGAACAGGATGATCTCGTCGAGGCGGTTGAGGAACTCGGGCCGGAAATGGCTGCGAACGACCTCCATCACCTGCGGCTCGACCTTCTCGACCGGTTCATCCTCGCCAAGCCCGGCGAGATATTGCGAGCCGAGGTTCGAGGTCAGGATGATGATCGTGTTGGTGAAGTCGACCGTGCGTCCCTGGCCATCGGTCAGGCGGCCGTCGTCGAGCACTTGCAACAGCACGTTGAACACATCGCCGTGGGCCTTCTCGACCTCGTCGAACAGCACCACCTGGTAGGGCCGGCGCCGCACCGCCTCGGTCAACACCCCGCCTTCCTCATAGCCCACATAGCCCGGAGGCGCGCCGATCAGCCGCGCGACCGCATGCTTCTCCATGAACTCGCTCATGTCGATGCGGACCATCGCCGTCGAATCGTCGAACAGGAATTCGGCGAGCGCCTTGGTCAGCTCGGTCTTGCCGACGCCGGTGGGGCCGAGGAACAGGAACGAGCCGAGCGGTCGGTTGGGGTCCTGGAGCCCGGCGCGGGCGCGGCGAACGGCGGACGACACCGCTTTCACCGCATCTTCCTGGCCGATCACGCGGGCGCCGATCGTCGCCTCCATCTGCAACAGCTTTTCGCGCTCGCCCTCCATCATCCGCTCGACTGGGATTCCGGTCCAGCGGCTGACCACTGCGGCGATGTCCTGGTCGGTGACTTCCTCGCGCAGCATGGCGCCGTGGGTCGCGGCGCCGGCTTCGGCAAGCTGTTTTTCGAGGCTCGGGATGCGGCCGTATTGGAGCTCCCCTGCCTTGGCGAGGTCGCCGCTGCGCTGCGCCTGCTCGAGCTCGAGCCGGGCGGCGTCGAGCTGCTCCTTGATCTTGGCTTCGCCGGCGATCTTGTCCTTCTCCGCCTGCCAGCGCTGGGTCAGCTCCGCGGATTGCTGCTCGAGGTTCGCGAGCTCCTCCTCGATCCGCTCGAGACGTTCCTTCGACGCCTTGTCGCTTTCTTTCTTCAGTGCCTCGCGCTCGATCTTGAGCTGGATGATGCGGCGGTCGAGGTTCTCGATCTCCTCGGGCTTGGATTCGACCTCCATCCGGATCCGGCTCGCGGCCTCGTCCATCAGGTCGATCGCCTTGTCGGGCAGAAAGCGGTCGGTGATGTAGCGGTTGCTGAGCGTCGCTGCGGCGACGATCGCGCCGTCGGTGATCCGCACGCCGTGGTGAAGCTCGTACTTCTCCTTGAGGCCGCGCAGGATCGAGATGGTGTCGGGTACCGTCGGCTCGCCGACGAACACCGGCTGGAAGCGCCGCTCGAGCGCCGCGTCCTTTTCGACATGCTTGCGATATTCGTCGAGCGTGGTCGCGCCGATGCAATGCAGCTCGCCGCGTGCCAGCGCCGGCTTGAGCAAGTTGGAGGCGTCCATCGCGCCTTCGGACTTCCCCGCGCCGACGAGGGTGTGCATCTCGTCGATGAACAGGATGATGTCGCCGGCCGCTTGCTTGACCTCGTCGAGCACGCCCTTGAGCCGCTCCTCGAACTCGCCGCGATATTTCGCGCCGGCGATCAGCGAGCCCATGTCGAGCGAGAGCAAGCGCTTGTCCTTGATGCCGTCGGGCACGTCGCCGTTGGTGATGCGCAGCGCCAGCCCTTCCGCGATCGCGGTCTTGCCCACGCCCGGCTCGCCGATCAGCACCGGATTGTTCTTGGTCCGGCGCGCGAGCACCTGAATGGTGCGGCGGATCTCCTCGTCGCGGCCGATGACCGGGTCTAGCTTGCCCTCGCGCGCGGCGGCGGTGAGGTCGCGGGCGAACTTTTTCAGCGCGTCGTAGCGGTCCTCGGACGACTGCGTGTCGGCGGTGCGGCCGCCACGCAATTTGTCGATCGCCGCGTTGAGGTTCTGCGGGGTGAGCCCGGCCTTGGCGAGCGCGGCGCCGACCTCGGTATTTTTCGCAAGCGCCATCGCGAGCAGGATGCGCTCGACCGTGACGTAGCTGTCGCCGGCCTTTTTCGCGATCTGCTCCGCCTGATCGAGCACGCGAATCGTGTCCCCGTCGAGCGCCGGCGCCTGCGTCGCGCCGCTGCCGGTGACGGCCGGAATCTTGGACACCAGCAACTCGACTTCACGTCGCGCCGCCTGGGCGTCACCGCCCGCGGCCTGGATCAGCCCCGCGGCCATGCCTTGCTCGTCGTCGAGCAGCGCTTTCAGCAGATGCGCCGGCGCGATCCGCTGGTGATTCTCGCGGACCGCGATGGTTTGCGCGGCCTGCAAGAACCCGCGCGCGCGATCGGTGAGCTTCTCGAAATCCATTCAAATCCCCTCTTCGCTGGCGAGGGATATGGTGTTGCAATAGGGCAACACAAGGGCCGAGTCTAACGCTGGTAGCCGCGCTCCGGCGTGTGGACAA
>Ga0070667_100005864_pt1 | contig 10250 bp, 8 predicted proteins | sample KBSS33metaG_FD_64659 | JGI IMG/M metagenome (GOLD analysis project Ga0070667, IMG submission 64659) | Switchgrass rhizosphere microbial communities from Kellogg Biological Station, Michigan, USA - KBS S3-3 metaG | ecosystem: Host-associated > Plants > Roots > Rhizosphere > Soil ...
TGGACCTCGATCAGGCACTACGGGTTATTCCTAGTGATCGCGCCACGAATGGCATCTTGTGCCAACCTTTATAACCATGCAAAATCAAGCTGGAAAAAGACCCGAGGGAGGGATCGAATGACCAATATAGATCGCCGCAAGGCGTGGTTAATGCTTGCGGGCGCCACAAGCGCGCTACTATGCGCCGCGCCGGCGATGGCGCAGGAAGGCTCCACGGTCGACGAAATCATCGTTACGGCGCGGAAGCGGGCGGAAAACCTGCAAACCGTTCCCTTGGCGGTTACGGCGCAGACCGGCCGGCAGCTGGAGCGGTTGCGGGTCACCGAGACGACGGAACTCACCCGGGTCACGCCCAGTCTGCAGATTCGCAATTCATCGGGCTCGCAGAACTCGGCTCAGATCGCCCTCCGCGGCCAGCGATCAGCGGGCGCCCTGCTCGGCCAATCCCAGCCGGTGGGCCTCTACCAGGACAACGTCAATATTCCGCATCCCTTCGGGGCGAACAACTCGTTCTTCGACCTGGAGCGCACCGAGGTGCTCGCCGGCCCGCAAGGCACCCTCTACGGCCGCAACACCACCGGCGGCGCCATCAATGTCATCACCAAGAGCGCCGACCACTCGGGCTTCCATGGCTATGTGGAAGGTGAAGTCGCCCGTTTCGATTCCTATCGTTTCGACGCGATCGCAAATGTACCGGTTGTCTCGGATGTGCTCGCGATGCGGTTGGCGTACCGCTACTGGACGCGCGACGGTTATGGGAAGTCGCTAGTCACCGGCCAGACCTATGGCGGAGACAAGAACGACCACCTGGCTCGCCTGGGCATAAAGTACGATCCGACAGATACATTCTCGGCCGACCTGAAGATCGAGTACGGCCGCACGCGGCAGAACGGCGCCATGCTGGCCAACATCTATCTGGCGCCGCCGGTACAGGCCACGAGCGGGGCTGAGGTCGGCGCGCTCGCCTTTGTCCCGCCGAACAGCGCCTACCTGACCGCAGCGCTCGGGACGAACTGGAGGACCAACGCGCCGCTGTTCCGCAACGCCTTGTTCGGCAGCGCCACCGCCTTCAACCAAGTGCTCGCCGCCGGCCAGGCGGCGCTGGCAGGTTGCATCGGCCAGAGCATCTTCGTGAACTGCTCCGACTCCGACCAGTTCGACAATTTGACGACCTGGCATGGCTCGCTCGACGTCAACTGGGACATCACCGACCACATCCGGCTGCGATCGATCACCGGCTTGCGTTACTTCTCCAACACCAAGATTTTCGACCTGGACTCCATCCAAGGACAGTTGCTCCAGACTGGCTTTGGAATCGGCGGCTTTCAGCCGGCGCCGGCGATGGGCGGTAACTGGAACCTCCCGTACAAACTGAAAACCGACCAAAAATCGGAACAATGGAGCCAGGAGTTCAACATTTCAGGCGACCTGTGGGACGATCGGCTGAAATGGCTGTTCGGCGTCTATGGCAGCTGGGACGACGGCAGGGGGGGGCAGCAGGCCGGCGCCTTGATCGAGCTGGTCGGTCTGACTGGGCAGCTGGCTGACGGGTTGGTCTTCGGCGAACCGGGCGATAACGGCGCGCTGGGCAGTCCGCCCTTGTTCGGTCCCGACGGCCTGAAGAACACCACGAACACCTGGGCGGTCTACACCCAGAACGACTTCAAGCTCACCGACCAGTTCAGCGTCACCCTGGGCGCACGCTATACGGAGGAGCGAATCGGCCAGAACCTCTCGAGCTGGGATTATGTCGCCCCGACCAGGAGCTACATCTGCAACGGCGCTACGCCGGCGGGAATCCCGGTCAAATTTCCTGCACCTGTCGCCGGCGATCGGGATAGCTGTTACCAGGATGCCCGTGTGTTCGGTCCCGACGGCGCGTTTTCCCGCGGCTACTTCAACGGTTGGTCCTATCTGGCCAGCGCCAACTATCAAGTCACGCCCGACCATCTGATCTACGCCAAGCTTTCACGCGGCTTCCGCGGCGGGGCGTTCGGGCTATCGGCTCAGAGAGCGGCTGCGCCGGAGTTCGCCAGGGATATCGAACTCGGCTTCAAGGGCGAGTTCCTCGAGCGCCGTTTGCGCACCAACGTCGCGGTCTATCAGACCAAATACACGGACTACCAAGTCACGTCGCTGGCCTGCCTCAGCGGTCTGCCGCCGCCCTGCGGCGCCTCGGGCTTTACGACCCGTCTCAGCAACGCCGCCAAGGCGGAAATGAAAGGCTTCGAACTGGTGGTCCAGGCCCAGCCGATGGAAGGCCTGAGCCTGTGGGGCAACGTGTCCTACAACGACTCGAAGTACACAGATTTCCCGAACGCGGTGTCCACCGACGGCCGATTCCTCGGCAACGCGGCGGGCGAAAAGATCCCCAACATCCCGCCCTGGCAGTGGAGCGTGGGCGCCCGCCACGAGTCGGATGTGGGCTCCGGGACTCTCGGGCTGCAGGCCAGCCTCTACCACCGCGGCAAGACGCCCCTGAGCGGGGTGAACAACTTTGCGCTGTTACCCGACGACATCGAGCGGCGCGCCGACCGCGCGGTCGCCCTGGTCAATGCGCAGATCGACTACAATTTGGAGGATAGCGGCCTGGAGTTCGCGATCTGGGGCAAAAACCTGCTCAACAAGAAGTACGGCTACCTCGGCCTTTCACCAAGCTTCACCGGCGGGATCGGCCACCTGGTGGTCGAGGCGCCCAGGACCTACGGCGTGACGGTGCGCAAGACCTTCGGTCAGAAGTAGGAAGGGCCCCGCCCCGAGGATGAGGGGTCCCGCTCAAAGACGCAGCCCCGGCCCCGCAATGAAGTTGCAGGGTCCGGGGCCGCAATCGGCGCGGCGCGAATGTGATGGCTGTATGCGAGGGAGCTGACACGCTAACTCGGCTAGATCTTAACAGCCCTACCCTAACCGTTGGTCAGGCCGCCGCCGTGCTGACTGCGATGTCATCGGTTCGCGCCGCCTCCTCGCCGGGCCCGCCGCCCCGCGCCCGCGGCATGCGCGCGTCCGCTTCAGTTCGGTGGCGCGCATGTGAAAAGCGCAACGTTTCGACCGACGGGGTTTGTGGCGGGGGACTGGTGGTCAGGAGGTGGGCGCCGGCAGGCAAATCAGATAAGCTGGCGGCGCTCGATAACGTCCTAGGATCGGTTGGCGATGGCAGAGAACTGTTCCGCGGCACGCCGCGCGGCGCCGCGGAATGCGAGTTAGCCAGTGGCCGGCGAAATGACGGGCGAACACGATCCGCAAGGCGGCAGCCTGGACAATTATCGGAAGATTACGTCGTTCAAGATAGAAGAGGCGGCTCTCACGCTGTTCGCACTTCGCGGTGTTGATGCCGTGACCATCAGCGAAATTGTCGCGAAGGCGGGCCTCTCGCAGCGGACCTTCTTCCGGTATTTCGCGGCGAAGGACGAGATAGTGCTCGCCTTTCCGCGCAGGAGCATCAATCGGCTGGCGGCATCGGTACTCGATCGACCGATTGACGAGGGCCCTTTCGTGGCTGCAGCCGCGGCCTTTCGCACCGCGCACGAGCTCAACCCGGAAGAGGCGCGGATCCGCAACCTATGGATTGAGCTGACGGTTCGGACCAAGCCCCCGGTATTCCAGGGGGAAATGGTCGACGCCTTGCGGCACGCGATCACCGATCGCCTGTGTCGTCGACGGGAGGACCCATCTATCGCGGGGCCCGTGGCCGCCACGATATCGGCGCTGATCTGGCTCTCCTACAGCGAGTGGGCGAGCCAGCGTGGGAAGATATCCCTTCCCGATCTCCTCGAGCAGAATATCGTGCGCCTGATTGCATTCAGCTCCAATTCTGCGAGCGGTAAAAACGTCTGATCACGGGCCGAGAACCCGGCCTCAGCCAGGCGCGCTCATACATGCGTACAACGAGAGATCAAAATCTGATTGACATAATATGCCATACTTCGCTTACTAGCCTCCGAAATCCGTAGAGGAAGCTTCGCGGCGGCCGTATCGGCGAAATCGCGCCGCCGTTTCAAGACGTGAGGGAGGCAAACACCGTGACGTATGGCGGCACCCGCCGGAGCCTGCTGGCCGTGGCTGTCGCCTTTCCGGCGCTGGCCACGGCGGCTGGCGCCTCGGCCCAACAGGCGGCTTGCGTACTGCAACGGGGTCAGCAGGGCCTAGCCAATGCGCTCGGCTACAAGCCGGTTTCAGACGATCCAAAGCGCCTCTGCGGGGGCTGCGCCTTCTATACAGCGATGTCCCAGCCGGCGGACTGCGGCAAATGCCAGCTTCTCAATGGCTCCGTGGCTGCCGGCGCCCGCTGCAACAACTGGGCGCCTAAGCGATAGCGGTCGTGCGACACCGCGTGCAGCGAGGATATGACGTGAATTCGAAGTGGACGACGGCCGGCGCGGTCGCGGTAGCCCTGGGCGCGACCGTGGCGGCCTATGCCCAGGACATGAAGCCCGCCGACATCGTGCGGGCGCGGATCGACCGCTTCCGGGAGATCGGCACCGCCTTCAAGACGATCAACGACGAGCTGAAGAAGCCGCGGCCCCTAAAGGTGATGCTGACCAGCGCCGGCTCGAACATTGCCTCCAACGCCCGCGAGATCCAGCCGCTGTTCCCGCAAGGGACCGGTCCTGCATCCAGCCTGAAGATGAAGGCCAAGATGGAGGTCTGGTCACAGCGCAAGGCGTTCGACTCCAAGTTCGCCCGGCTGATCGTCGAAGCCGACAAGATGAACGCCGCCACCCGCACTGGCGACTTCGACGCCATGCGCGCTCAGGCCAAGGCGCTCGGCGCCGTATGCCAGGACTGCCACAAGACGTTCCGGACCAAAGACGACTAGGGGCTCCAGCCGCGCGGGTGCTTGGATAGCCGGCTGATTGGCTTGCACAGATTCTCGCGCCAACGCGATCTCTGCTCAGCCAACCCCGCGCGCCTTAGCGGACTCCATCCGACCGATGGTTCGCGCGGCCATCATTGCCGCGGTGCAGGGAGATTGAACGCGGGCCGTGGCGGGCGCGCCGCTCAGGCCGTTCGAAAAGTCGATGACCTTCAGGCCGCCCAACAGAGACCTCGACATAGAATCAGGCCGGCCTGACTAAGGTTGCCGCCAGCCGCCGGGCGCGGGCGCTCTGCGTGGAATCCAGCTCAACCGGCGCCCAGCCGGACACTGCATCAAAAGGCGCCCAGAGCTACGGCGTTGGGCCGGATGAATTCTTCGCTGCCCTGACGGCCGCGCGCACGCCGGCGCATTCATAATGGAAATTTCTGTTTGCTGGTTGGGACTTAGGCCGCCTTCATGAACTCCGGCCGCTGCAGGCGGAACAGCCGCGCGGCGTTGCCACCCAGGATGTCGGCCTTCTCCTGCTCGGAGATGTCGATGCCGTCGAACAGGTGGGCGACGACGTGCCTGGAGTTGGGGAAGGTGCCCTCGTGGTGCGGATAGTCCGAGCCCCACATCAGCGCCCGGGTCCCGGTCACCGAGCGGCTCATCACGCAGGCCCGGTCATACTGGAACGAGGCCGAGATCTGTCGTTTGACGATCTCGCTGGGCAGCACCGACAGCTTAGGCCGCACGAATATCTGGTGCGCCTGGTAGACCTCGTCCATCCGCTCGGCCAGCGCCGCCAGCCAGCTGGCCCCGCTCTCGATCACCGCCACCTGCGCGCCCGGGAAGCGGTCGAGCAGGCCCGATGCGGTCATGAGCAGCAGGCTGGTCTGCGCATGCGCCATCTGAATGGTGTAGTTGATCACCGCCCCGCCACCGCCCTTCCACTCGCGCACGTCCTTCTGGCCGGTCCCGGTGTGCAAGACGAAGACGATGCCCAGTTCCTGGCCGGCCTCGAAGATCGGGTCCCAGGCCTCGTCGTTGTACTGCGGCGCGCCGATCGGGGTCACCGAGGGCAGCATGGCCGCCGTGAAGCCCTTTGCGGCGATGCGCTTCATCTCGGCCAGGGTGTTGGAGAAGTCGCGCACCGGCAGGATGGCGCAGCGGATGAACTTATCCAGGTGGCCGGCGAAGTAGCCGTCGATCCAGTCATTGTACGTCCGGCAGCTGATCGCCTCGACCTCCGGCTCCTCGATCAGGAACGTCCAAAGACCCGTCGATGGAAACACGATCTCCGCGTCGATCCCCTCGTCCTTCATGTCGGCCAGACGGCCATTCAAGTCGGACATGCCCAGCCGGTTCTTGCGCCCGAACTCGGCGACCTCCCTAGGTACAGGCTTGTGAAGGGGGATGCGGTTGATCTCCCTACTTCCGGAAAGGGTGACCATATGTTCGTCACGCCGCTCAGAACGGATTCCGTGCTGAAGCATCTTAGGCGGGAGGTTGGCGGTGAAGAGATCCTTGGGCTCCAAGACGTGCCCGTCGGCGCTGAATGTAAAGGTCAAAGGTCTGCTCCCGGAAATCCGTCGAAGTTAGTGAGGTTTGCTCGGAGGCGATTGCGACCGATCTCGCTTCAGCCAGCCCCCACCGGCCCACCTCAAACCCGGACAAATGGCTAAGCTGGCGCTGTCAGCGGCTGCAGCGTCAACGACGCCGTAGCCGCACATATCCACCCCTCAAATTGCAGCGTGACATGCGCACAGAATGGCATAATGTGTCAATGAGACTTTCTCGACAGTTGTTGCGGACTTGGAAATTCGTCCACCATGTATATCAGTGCGTTGCAATTGATTGCGCTAGCCTTACAATGTCCTAGAATGAATTCTAAAGGGTATCCGATCGCTCGTAAGCTAACCAAAAGGTAGGTTGAGGGGCGGATGGCGATCGCCGCCAAAGTTGCGGTTGGATAAGCGCGGTCACCGGATTTGGCGTGGTCGCAATTGCGTTGGCCAACGCACCTTATCCCGCCAGCGAACAACCCGACTAGGCGCCAGCCCAGTTGGCTTGTGCGACTGTCGCAATGGGACGTGGGCCTAAAAATCTTGGAATCTGGAGGAAACCTCGGTGGACACTAATCGGCAGATCACCCTCGAGGATTACACGGCCAAATGCGAAGCGGCGGCCGGCCTCGACGACTGGGGCGATCCTCGCGGGCTGGAGGCCCTGGAGCGGATCTGCGACAGCGCGCGGCGGACGGCGCCGCCGGAAGCAAGCCTAGTCCAGCTCGACGGCCGGGTGATGACCGCGGGCGTGCGCCGCCTGCAGATGGTGGCCGATCGCAAGCGCTATCCGCAGATCGCGCGCCAGCGCATCGAGGGGCCGCTGATCGTCGTGGGCCTGCCACGCTCGGGCACCACCATCCTGCACGCGCTGCTCGCGCAGGACCCGGCGTCGCGCAGTCCGCTTCTCTGGGAAGTGAGCCGTCCGTCGCCGCCGCCGAGGGCGGAGAGCTTCCGCACCGATCCGCGGATCGACCTTGCCAAGGCGGAGGTGGAGAGGATGGACCCGCAGTTCCGGGCCATGCACGCCATCGGGGCCGAACTGCCGGAAGAGTGCAATGTGATCATGTCCTCTTCCTTCATGTCCCTGAGCTTCTGGGCGGCGGCCGGACTTTCGCATTACGTCGATTGGATCATGAACGAGGCGGACGTGAGCTTCGCCTACGACGTCCACCGCGAAATGCTGCAGCATCTGCAGGCGTTCAATCCGCGCGCCAGATGGACATTGAAGTCGCCGCCACACCTGCTCTGGATGGACAGGCTGCTAGAGGCCTATCCGGACGCCCGCATCGTGATGACCCATCGCGACCCCGCCGTGACACTGGCCTCCAACGCCTCGCTGATCGCCAATCGGCGGGGCGGTTCGGCGTACGTGGACCTGAAGGCGGTGGGCCGCGAGCAGCTCGACATCTGGGGCGAGGGGCTGCGCCGCACCATGCGCTACCGGCAGACCGGCGGGCGCGAGGCGCAGTTCTGCGATTCCCACTACGTCGACTTCATGAGGGACCCGATCGGCGCCGTCGCACGCATCTACGATCACTTCGGGATCGAGCTGACGGCGGAGGCCGAGGCGGCCATGCGAGCCTTCCTGGACTCCAACCAGAAGGACAAGCACGGCAAGCACCACTACACGGCCGAGCAGTTCGGGCTCGACCCGGCGACGCTGCGCCGGGAGCTTGCCGAATACATCGACACCTACCGGATCAAGGTGGCGGCGTGAGGCGAGCGCTTCCCGAGCCGCGCTAGGTCCCACGATAAGAGGAGACGCCAATGTCAGAGACCTTCGAATTCGACCTGTCGGACGGCTACGACCCGACCCTCGATTTTCCTCTGCAGTCGAAACCGACCGATCCGGAGATGCGCGACAGCGTGTCGATGTGGGTGTCCGACAGCGAGGGTCGGTTCGGTTTCCCACGCTTCTGCATCGAATCCGTGGGCGGCTATTGGGAAGACCGGGGCGTGCAGGGCAACATCGCCTTTCCCGACGGCCGGGTATTGATCGGCGCTGGCGGCTATGCGCCCAAGCCGCCTAAGATCGTGGATGGGAAGGTGGTGACGCTGAACGCGGGGCCGCTCACCTTTGAGGTCGTCGAGCCCCTGCGCCGCTGGGTCATGACATTCGATGGGCCAGCTTACGAGACGACCGTGCAGGATCAGATACGCGGCCCGACGTCCGGCCCGGTGAAGCAGGTCCGCATCCGCCTGGAGGCCGAGATGGCCGTCCCGCCCTGGACGCCAGGGGAAGATCGGGCGCGTAGCGGCGACAAGGCCACCGCATCAGCCTTTGGCGCCGTGGGCGGCCACCGGCATGAGCAGTTGTTCTTCTGCAAGGGAACCTTCGACATCCAGGGCGAGCCCGAGCGGCCGTTCAAGGGAACCGGCCTCGGCATACGCCGCTACGGCGTTCGCCATGTGGGCGGCGACTTCCCGGGCCACTGCTGGCAGTCAGCCGTCTTCCCGTCCGGCAAAGCCTTCGGCCTTTCGGGCTTTCCGGCCCGCGCCGATGGCACCCCCGCCTATTGCGACGCCTTCATCTTCGAAAACGGCAAGAAGACCTACGCCAAGATGATCGAAGCGCCGTGGATGACACGCTTCGTTCCCCATGGGGGCGACGTCGGCTTCGTCCTCGAGACTGAAAAGGGCCTGGTGAAGATCGGCGGGAAGACGCACGACTCAACACTGGTGCAAGTGGGCGGTTCCATGTTCGGTGACTGGCGCAGCGGCCATGAGTCCTCGGCTCGCTCCCTCCCATTTCATCAGGGTGGCGTCCAGTACACCTGGGACGGGGAGACGACATTCGGGATGATCGAGCGGTCCTATCCCGCCGACAAGGTCAGCTACTGACCCGCGATGCGAAGGGCCTTCCGTCGGTTGGCTGCGTCAGTGCTTGAGGTGATGAGCCAACCTAGAGAACTGGTGACGGACGCCCCGTGAGGGCTTCCCGAACCTGTCGGAGCATGGCGTCCAAGTAGTCGAAGTCGGCGCAGTTCCGATTGCAGGTCCTCACCTGCTCCTCCAGCCAGGCCAACTCCGTCTTGGCCCCGGCGTCGCCGAGCGCGGCGAGAGCCACCCCCAGGCCGGCATGCGAGCCCCAGTCGGTGGGGTTGATCTCGACGGCCTTCTCGTAGGCGGCCCTCGACCCGGCCCAGTCCTTCAGCCCCGCTCGCGCGGCGCCGAGGAACCGCCACACGTCGGAGTTCCTGGGCGAATCCAACGATACCTGCTGAAGCAGGGTGGCCGCCTGTTCAAAACGCCCAGCGTCGAGCGCCCACACGCCCTCCGAATAGGCTCTCGCGCCATTGCGGCTGTTGAGCGCCCCCACCTCCTGCGCGCTGGCGGGGCCCGCGCCGGCCAGGGCGGTCCCGATCGCAAGGACGCACGCGATGCGGCGGGCCGCCAAGTGCGCTACCTGATTCCTGATCATCGCTACCGAATTCCCAATATGCGGCCGCCCGACACCGAGACCGTCAGGTCGCCAAGCTCCCCTATCGATGCCGTCGAGCCGCGCCTCATGTCTTCAAGAGCGCCTGCACATGTTGGGGCGTCAGCGGGAGCCGTCGAGGAAACCGGCCCGTCGCGTCATGCACCGCGGCAACGATCGCCGGCGCGGCGACCGCATTGGCCGCCTCCGATCCGCCGCCATAAACGCCGGTTTCCGGTCGGTTGATCAGCACGACCTTGACCTGGGGCATTTCGGCCATGGTCAGGATCGGATAGCCCGTCCAGTCGGCGGCGGTGACATTGCTCTCGTCGAAGGTCACTTCTTCCTTCAGCGCGTGGCTGACACCCATCACCGCGCCGCCCTCTACCTGGCGCTTGAGCTGCTGAGGGTTGATGATGACGCCCGGATCCAGCGCCACGACGCAGGTCAGCACCCGCACTTCACCGGT
>Ga0070667_100005866_pt1 | contig 10244 bp, 8 predicted proteins | sample KBSS33metaG_FD_64659 | JGI IMG/M metagenome (GOLD analysis project Ga0070667, IMG submission 64659) | Switchgrass rhizosphere microbial communities from Kellogg Biological Station, Michigan, USA - KBS S3-3 metaG | ecosystem: Host-associated > Plants > Roots > Rhizosphere > Soil ...
TACAGCCAGGAAAATTATACTTTCAATTGGTATTGCTTTGCTGATGGTTTTAGGAACGATTGCCTTTATTGCGCAATCGCCAAGGTTTCCCGAGACAGCCTTTGAAGCAATTTTACTATGGATGCCCATAGTGTTCGTTTACATGCTGATTTTATACAAACTTTGGAAATAACTCACTAAAAAGGTCTTCTCAAAACAAACTCAGCTGTATTTTTTCTTTTACCAACCTCTTCTTTGTTACAGGCAACGAATGTATAAACGGCGTAAAAAGGCTGGAGGCAATTGTTGCTTTAATATGATAAACGGGTGTGGCATTGTGGCGCGATGCATGGATAATATTCACGCCATTTGCCCGTTGTTTAAACAAACCGGTCGCAATATCAGGCGTATTGTTTTCCTTTGACAGGTGTGCAAGCAAAACATGCGTCATAAAAGCCGGGCGGTGTTCCAAAAACAACTGCAGTGCCTGCGTATTTGATAAATGCCCCTGGCCACCCGCAATTCTTCTTTTTAAAAATATTGGGTAGCGCCCATTGGCCAGCATTCCTTCGTCATAATTCGATTCAAGAAAAACGGCGTGGCACTGTCTAAAATAATTAATTACGTTTTTACATACCGCACCGATATCTGTAAACACACCCACGGTAACGCCTGCACAGGAAATAACCATGCTATGCGGATCAACCGCATCGTGCCATTTAGGGAAAGCGGTGACAGACAGCGATCCAATTTGGATCGGTTCAAATGCTGTAAAAGAATGGATGGATTGCTGGTTCAGCAGAAACCCGGCTCCCCGATAAGTGGACGGGGTAATATAAACAGGCAGCCGGTATTTTTTTACCAGTGAAGGCAATCCGCTGATATGATCCGTATGCTCGTGTGTAATAAAAACAGCCTTCAGCCTGGATGGCTGCAGTCCAAGACTTTTCATTCGCTTTTCTATCTCCCTGCAACTGATCCCGGCATCTATCAATACCGCTTCATCATTGTTACCAACATAATAACAATTGCCGTTGCTGCCGGAATTCAGGGAAGCGATAAAAAGGGACATGCGGCAAAATACAGAGAAAATACTTACTGCGAAAAGATTAATTAGGGAAAACCGGGCAGCGCTGTTCAAAATTTATCCTGTGACTGCACACGCGCAATATCGCCGGTGCTTCCGGTTCAACAGGCTCTATGCATTTTATAGCCGCGGCGGTCTTTCATCCCGGCTGTTGGCACCGGCTATAATATCCTATACATGTCTCGAGGTCGCTGCCAGACAGGATTGTTCACACGTACGGCAGGCAGCGGCACAATCTGCGCAATGCTGCATTTTCCGGTGCTTTTCGCATTCCGCTGCACACATGCCGCATAATTCAGCGCATTCTTTCAGCAAATGCTTTCCGTGGATAGATCCACGTGCAACAAAAGAGGCGGTCAAACTGCAAATGGCAGCACAGTCGATATCCAATTGAATACAGGCCGCCATCATTTTTACATCAGCTTCCTGCAGGCAGGCTGTGGTACAGTAATTACAGGCGTTTGAGCAATTACTGAGTGCAGTAAGCAATTCATTGTTTAACCGGTTGTTCATAAATGATAATTTTTCTTGGGATTCTCATTCCTTGCTGATATTGGTTTGGATTTTTCGCCCCTTCCATATAAATTTTTCATTACCGAAAAAGGAATCAGCAAAGAGATAAAAAAAGAAGCGCCCGCATTTCCCAGGATTGCATTGAAAAAAAGAATACTGCCAAATCCCTGGTTTTTCCCTTCAAATTGTGCCGGAGAATGCTGCAGGTAAATATAACTGCCGGATCCTGCTTTAAAAATGCCCGGTACAAAAACAAGCAGTAAAATAACACTGATAAAACAGGCTATTACAATTCCTGCAACCGCCGTTTTTGCACCAATAGATACCAGCGTAACGGTATTGATAGCAGTTTCATGCTTTTTATAAAACCAGGCAATGAAGATGCCGATCACCGCTGCAAATAAGAAGTTGCCTATATACAAAAGATAGCTTGCATCAAAAGACATCTTGCTTATATAGAAGCAAACTGCAATACAATATACCAGGGCCGCTGCGGCCGCAAACGTTAGCACCTGTTTAATATATTTAATCTCCAGCCTCATACACCCAAGCAACTCAAATAACATACCATGCCGCGTTAACAAGACCGCCTAACCAAATGAATAGCTATGACGAAATATGTGGAGGCGATGCCCCAATACCTGTAAAAATAGCGGCGCGCAGGGTGATTTCTAATATTTTATTAACCACTGAAGCGGCAAAGTTTAATGCAACCAGATGGTTTGTGTAAACGCACCATTGGCCGCAACATCCCATACTTCCAACCTGACCCATTTTTTGCCCCTTAGGTCAATAGCTTTGCGAATAGCCCTTTGCCCAAAGGCCTGCGTGTTATCTAAATTGATGTGTTGACGGTACACCTGCTTACCATCGCCTGAAATGATTTCCGCAAAGTGCAGCGGAAAAGTCCATTGTACGTTACACGATAATATTGTTTTCTTTGCCTTTGAAAGTTGCAGTGTTTCACCCGTTCCTACTCCGTTTATGTTGAAAGAAGCAATCAGCACCTCCCCGGTAGTTGAAAAAAACTTCCCCATTTGTAATACATCCAGCACCGGCTGCCACCCGTTTTTAAAAGAAGGTATTGTATCTAACTGCAGGTAGTTAACATTCAGGTGCGCATACATTTCATTCTCGGGTTCAACACTGAATAAATCTGCCTCCGACAGGATTTTCTTTTTAAAGCCACGGTTATTCATATCATCCATCAGGTCCAGCACTCTTTTCCCCAGTCTTGGTTGTGAGAGATCAGCAGGCATAGCTTTCCAGGCAGCACCCAGGAATCTGTCTGAAAGAAAAAAATCCTGATCAAAGTATCCATCCGGAAAACCGGTAGATCCTTTTGTTCGCGCGTGCGCTGTCCATGCAAGACCATTTTCTCTTTTAAGCAGCTCGGCCATTTCTGCAGCATTGCCAACGCGATATACCTTTCCAAAAACCGGATCCTGGCTTACAAAAGGCTGCTCATTTCTCCTGGCCATTACCCAGTAGACGGGCCGCGGAAAAAAAGCCAACCAGTGTCCGCCAAAAAATTCATTGGGTTCTTCGCCCGGTAATAAAAGAAAATTATCAGTTGAAAGCCTTTTGCATTCCTGAAATAATGTTTTGAGTTCTGTTAAACGTTGCTCGTCGGGGCCTTTTGGATGCGCTGTGTAATGAAACTCTGCCAGGTGCACAATATTGATACCGGTGGCTTTGAACACTGTTACAAAATTGGGTGTATCCGGAACCGGTTTGCCTGCCAGTACCACTTTCATAACATGCTCATTGTGGAAATGACTCGCCATGGTTTTATAACCCGGTAGCGGCAAATAAGAATCATGGTGCGTGAAGGCTTTCACTTGCCCCGCCAGGGTTGCGGGCGGGTCTTTGCTGATATAACAAAAAAAATGCAGCCGCTGCCAGGTCTGCGGGGGAGCGTTGAACCAGGGCACATACCGGTTGTCTCCATTGAGATCCTGCCGGATGCCTATCCCATAACCATTAAAGGTTTTATTGTATTGGTTGCCATACCAGGTAAAATTGAGATTGAAAGCCTCGTCAAGCGGATAAAAATATTGGTGCGGCGCGGGAAAGATGGCGATGGACCCTGCTGTTCCGGTGCCGATAATGGTACGATACTTTACCGCCTGGTTAACACTGGTATCCTGCACGCGACAAAGTATTTGTTGCATGCTGTCGTACACATTTACCCATGCAATGCTCTCAAAATTTTTTGCACGGCTGATGAGTCCCCCATCATAAACAATGGCGGTTGAATCTTTATCCGTAGCCATAACGGCCGCTATATCAAACAGCGGGCTGCCATTGTATACGGTAATTTCCAGGTAACCGGAAAAATGGGCTGCTTTTATTGCGCCAATCCTGACAATGGTATGGCTTCCCTCCGTACGAACGGCCGCTGTATTTTTTTTCAGCTCCACCGTATACGACTGGTGCGGCTTCAAAGGCACTCTATCAAAAAAAATATTCCACCCGTTTTGCGATACCAGATCGCGTTTGCCAATGGTCAATAAAAATGCCGGATCAGCATCTTTCATTATCCTGGCTATGCGCCCGTTCTTTATTAATTGTATACTACCTAATAATGGCTTCCCCGCCTGCAGGTTGATAATTAATGCAGCGCTTTCATTTTTGCCCACCGGCCAGCCAAGAGAAAAACCGGTTTTACTTAAATGAAGTGAATTGCCTTTTGCAGCCTTGAAATGCGCTGTATCAACTTTTATTTGTGCCAGCATGGTTTTGCTACAGAGGAAACAAACCAGTATTGTCAGTAACCTGTCTATCATACTGCATTGATTATAAAACGCGGAGCTATGAGGAGGAACAGCTAAAAAAGCCTGGTACTTGACTGGCGGCAAATCAGTTCTGGTTTCAATATCTTTTTCCTGGGCTTATTTTGATAGGTATCTCCATTTCTCATTCCTTCAAAAAATAATTTCGCGGCCTCTTCACCCATCGTAACTGTTTGCTGGTTTACGGAAGAAAGAGAAGGCGTCAGGTATTCACCAAAGGCTTCATTGGCAAAACCCACAATCGCAATTTCATCGGGCATCGATCTGCCGGCTGCTTTAATGGTCTGCATGGCACCCAGGGCGGTAAAATCCTCTACGGCAAAAACACCATCGGGCGGGTTAGCGCTGTCGAGTAATCGACTCATGCACTCCCTGCCCGATTCTATGCTCACTTTTCCATATACAATCAGGTCCTCGTTTACCGCGATGTGGTGCACATTCAGGGCATCGATATATCCCTTCAAACGCTGGTTAAAAATATTTACGTGCTGCTGGCCGCCAATATGGGCAATACGGTTGCAGCCTTGTTCTATTAAATGTTTAGTGGCAGCAAAAGCACCGGCATAATCATCCACCACTACAGACGAAACACCCAGTTCATCACTCGCGCGATCGAACAAAATCAAAGGCACACCGCGTCTTTTTATTTCGCTGTAATGATCCAGGTTCATGGATTCTTTGGAGATAGAGGCCAGCACACCGTCTACCTGCGATTGCAAAAAAGCCTGTACCCCTTTTTTCTCGTACTCATACAATTCATTTGACTGGTAAATGAGCACATTGTAATTATTTTCATTTGCTATTTTTTCTATGCCATGCACTACTGAACCAAAAAAATTTATTTCAGCACTGGGAATGATTACACCGATAATGTTTGATTTGCCTAACCGGAGAGAAGAGGCAATTTTATTTGGCTGGTAATTGAGCCGGACAGCGGTTTCCTTTACTGCTTTCTTAGTAGCTTCTTTTATGGCAGGATGATTGTTGAGCGCACGTGAAACCGTTGCCGCGGTGATATTCAGGGCACGGGCAATATCCTGTATCGTTATTTTGGAAATGCTATCACTCATTGCCAGGTAAGATAAGGATAATAAATAACCCGGCGTAGAAACACCAGGTTTGACTTGCTAAAAACGCTATGTGAAAAAAAAAGTTCATGCTACTTAACCCCGTTTAATTTCTTTATCAGGTTCACCTCATCTTCGCGGTAAGGCGTTCCATCCTTTTTGAAGATATCGTGAAACCACTCTATGGGCTGGCTGCCATCGGCGAGCGGGGTATCCCAGGCGTAAATGGTATTTGTTTTACCATCCACAAACCCCCAGTTGATGGCACCCACATTTTCTTTTTTTAACATGGGGAGGATGCTGGCAAAACGGCTGTTGCGGGTGCGTGCCATGTATTCTGTGCAGATCAATGGTTTGCCGATGGATTTCAATATCGATACCACCCGCTGGTGCTGGGAAAGTTCATCGTAGTTATGATAAGTGATTATATCGGAATGGCTTACCTGTAGTATATTCAGGTTGGTCAGGCTCCAGTCCCATAATCCGGCGGTTAGCGGCTGATCGGGGTTTACCGCCCTCGCCCATTCAAATACTTTTTTTAGCAGGGGAATAGTGCTGTCGCCCTTGCCGCTATTGCCGGGCTCATTGTATAAGTCCCACAGTAAAATGCGCTTATCGTGTGCAAAACTTGCCAGTACATCCTTTACATATTTTTCCAGTGCGGGAAAATTGGCTGTGTCTGCAGAGGCAGGCTGACCGGGATCCTGCAGCCAGCCCGAATTATGAATACCTGTTTTGGGAGCCGGTTGTTTACCTTCCCTGGGTTCTTTATTCCAGCAATCGTCAAAAAAAACAAACAGCGGTTGTATATGGTGTTTATCTGCTATCGACAGAAATTGGTCGAGTCTTTTTTTGAATCCCGCAGAATCCTGTTTCCAGGCAAGAGAATGTAAAAAAACACGAAGTGTATTAAATCCAATGCCTTGTGCCCAGCCAAGCTCTTTGTCGATTGTAGCCGGATCAAATGTATCTGCCTGCCACATCTCCAGTTGATTGATAGCGGTAGCCGGAATATAGTTGGCGCCGGTTAGCCATTTGTGTTCATTATACCAGCTATTGGCTTTTTCGGCTGTCCATACCTTGCCCGCTGGCGCTGGAGTAACGGCCTTTTTATTCTGTGCCTGTACGGCCGGCATGGCCAGTAACAGCGAAAGATAAAAAACTGATCTGCGTGCTAAACTCATTTTCTGTTTATTAGAATGTTTCTGCAATAGGGTTGATGTATGGTTTTTCACAATGGCGATAATATTTTGATGGATCGCTGTTACAGGTCACTTCTTTGCTACAGTTGCTGTACCAGCTTAATCAGATCCTGCTTTTTTGAAAAATCCGTGTTATTCCTTTTCGTCCATTCATTTATTTTTTGTTTTTGTGCAGGTATGGCAGTTACCAATTGCTTTGCGCTATTTGCTTTCTGGTATTTACCGTCCTGGAATAGCCAATAATTGTATATTGGTACCACTTCAAAACCATCTGGCAATTTAAGGGCATAGGCACCACCCCTTTTTACCAGTGATTTAATGGCCGGCGAAGCCGTGGTAACGGAAGACATGCCATAGCCAAGATCATTACCCGGCTCTTTTACGGTACAGGAATATTGAAGGAACAAAGGGAAAGCATATCTTGTAAGTAATTCATAGAACTCATTGTTTACCGGCACAAACACCCGTTCCGATATTATAACGCTGTCTATTTTTTCGGGATTCGCCAATGCAAGGTATTTCCCCGGTGAAGATTCAAAGATCATTTCCCTGCTCAACACATTATAGTTTAGCATAGCTTCCTCTATACTGCCGTTTTTCTGAAAAACACGCCCTTTGCAAAAAGCAGGAAACACATAATGAGATAGTACCACCGCCTCCTGTGCAAACGTATGCATGGAAATAAAGAAAACCGCCATGACAAAAACAAATTTTGTTGCCCTCATGATATTAGTTCTTTAATTTTTGCTCCAGCATTTTAATAAAATAACCTCCTATCACGCTCCTTGCCTGAAAGCCAACCATTTTTCCATTGGTTGTTTCGTGCCAGTCGCTCAGTGGCACCCGTGAACTGGTTTGCGTTGCAAATTTGTACACCGGGCTTATCAGCGATTGAAAATCGTTGTCATTATTTGCCAGCACCGATGTCCAGAGTATCCAGTCTGACTTTGTATAGGTTCTCCGGCTATCCAGCGGCAATCCAAATGCATTTTGTTTGGTTAAATAAAATTTAACTTCTTTGTCGTACACCTCCTTTCTGAACAGGTCAAGGCCCAGGACTTTATCCCATACAATATTGTATTTCTGGCTCCAGGTATTATTCTTATCAAAGGTCAGGGCATAATGATCTCCTTCATCGCACATAGTTTCCCAACGTACCGCCATATCTTTGGCAATGGATCTGTATTTACCGGCTGTTGCGGTATCCCCCATCATGGCAGCCATCATTGCGTAGCAGCCAATACCAACAATGGCTTTGGCTGAAAGATTTGCGTTGCGTGCCAGGTGACCTGCAAAATCATCGGTGCACAATTGATTGGCCGGATCAAAACCTTCTTTCACCAGGTAATTGGCCCAGGTAGTTAATGTGGCCCAGTGTTTTTTCGCATAATCCGCATTCCCCTCTGCTTTTGCAATAGCGCCTGCAAGAATGGTCATATTACCGGATTCTTCTACGGGCATTCCTTCACCGTAATCTTCGCCATTGGCCAGGGGGTATTTTCCTAAGTCGTGTGCCGCAAAAGGTTGTTTCCATTTACCGCTTTCGCTGTAATAAAAAATACCGTTGAGCATTCCTTTTAATAAATCTGGATTGTATACCAGGTACAAAGGCGCAGAAGGATAGGTTACATCCACGGTATTGATGGAACCGTTGCTGAAGTTCTCCTTTGATAAAAATAATATTTCTCCCTGTGGGCTCTTCAATAGCTTATGCGCTGCAATACTTTGCCGGTAAGCCAGTTCACAAAGCCGTGCATATTGTTCACCACCTGCTTTTACTGCATCGTTGCGCAACTGCTGGTTAAATGTTTCACATTTCGAAATCGTTTCTGCATAACCGGTAGCCGCTTGCGACAATTGCTGTTCAATCGTTGCACCGGGCTGCAACTTCCACCAGGCCTGCAGGTTCTGGTTAAAATATTGAATAGAATAAAGATCATCATAGCCTATTAAAAAAAGCTGTTCTTTGCCCCCGGCCCCTACTTTTCCAAGATTCACCGTACTATTTAAGTAAAGGTGCCTGCCGGTGCTTACAACAGCAGCTGGTGCAAATAATTGAGATAAATTCTGTACTGCGGAAACAGACTGCTGCACGCCATTTCCTGCCGGAACCGCCAGGTACATATCGCCCCAGTCTATACGCAGATCATCGCCTTTCTTTTGCAGGACCGGCTGTGCGATGGTTCCGGCTTTCAGGATGGAAAGACCGTTGGCCATATATTTTTCTGTTTTTACTTCCTGTGAAGGGGTGTTGGTAGCAATATCAGTGGATGCGCCAAGGTATACCTGCACATCATGTGCAGTGCCGTCGTTGGGTTTTACTTTTGCATTGATATAGGTAACCGGTCGCGACAGTAAATTCAGATCGCTGGTCAACAAAGGAGAGGTAAAGCTGAGTGTAAGATCTATTTTTCCGCAGGTGAACGTATAAATGGTTTGCGTGGCATTCATAGTGACCGAAGTTTGATCGGCAATTTTTACTGTTGCCTCTTTCGATGGTAGCTGTTCTGCCACCATGCCCACATCCAGTTTTGCACCACCCGCTGTATTCGCAACATGGATGGCCAGTACATTTTTCCCTTTTTTTAAATTGTGCTTTATTTCCTCGCTCAAAGGCAAATAAATGTATTTGCCTGTCCATCCCCTGGTCTCATAAGCCAGTACGCCGTTCAGGTATACCTCAACGTTATCATCGTGCTGCAGTTTTAAAAACAATTTTTGTTTTCCTGCATTTACCATATTAAAGGACCTGCGTACCCATAAATCTTTTGTTTTCCAGGAAGTTTTGTCAACAGAAGCATTATCGCCAAAAGGGGCCTGTCCCTTTTTCCATTGGCTGTCATCAAAAGTTATATTTTTCCAGTCTCCCGTAGGCATCAGTTCTGTATAGGCCGCTTCATAGTTGAGTTCATCTGCTGCCGGAACAATTGTTTTATAGGGCTTTTCTTCTGCGCCCATAAAACGATACATGATTCCGTCTGCTTTTACCAGCCCAATTAAAGAATGATTGGCGCCCGTCCAGTGTTTGGTGGGTGAGGCGGTTAAAAGGTCGGTTGTAGACCAGATGCTGAAATACGGATCATGTGTCACCAATGGATAGGCAGGAGCCCTGAACCCCTGGCTTTTAACGAGTACACCTGTTAACACTATCAATGCTGTACTGAAGAATTTTTTCATGGTTGTTTTTTCAAATCATAGCTATTTACCGGCAGGCACTGCAAGCGGAATCCCTTCTTTTGCCGGCTCGCCAAAATTGGGTGTTCCGTCAGCATTCCAATTAAATCTTTGCGCCCGTGGCGATCGTTTGTTGCCGCAACCGTCTCCGGGATTACTGTTGGCATGGTATAATATCCAGTTTTCTTTTCCGTTGGGTGATACAAAAAAAGAATTATGACCCGTGGCATATACTGTGTTGGCAACGGATTGTTTGAAAACAGGCTGCGTGCTTTTTTTCCATTGGCTGCTATCCAGCAAATCTTTGCCGGTTAATCTTAGCAAACCCAATGCGTAGAAATCCGTCCAGCACGCACTGGCAGAATATACAATAAACAAATCATTGCCATGTACAAGTGCCTGCGGACCTTCATTTATGTTGATATGC
>Ga0070667_100005869_pt1 | contig 10238 bp, 12 predicted proteins | sample KBSS33metaG_FD_64659 | JGI IMG/M metagenome (GOLD analysis project Ga0070667, IMG submission 64659) | Switchgrass rhizosphere microbial communities from Kellogg Biological Station, Michigan, USA - KBS S3-3 metaG | ecosystem: Host-associated > Plants > Roots > Rhizosphere > Soil ...
CCAGGCATCGCGGCCGACGCCGAAGGGCAGCAAGGTCGAGCTCCGGCACGGCGGCCTGGTGATCCAGGCGCGGGTCGTGTGGCGGGACGGCGCGCGGGCCGGGCTCGCCGTGGAGAGCCGCGTGCCGGTCGAGGAAATCCTGTCGCTGGGGCAGGCGCCGGCGCTGCAACTGACCGCCGTTGCGCGCAGCTCGACCGACGGACGCAAGACTGTGCACCGCCATGACGACAGCCGGATGCGCGGGCGCGTGCTGGAATTTGTCGCGATTGCGGCGCTCTCGGCGGGCATCGCGGTCTACGCCTTTTCCGTTGTGCATGCCATGCTCACGCATCCGTTCGCGCGGGTGAAAACCGCGCTCGGCGGCCGAGCCGCGGGCCGAAATCAGCTTTTCTCCGTGCAAACCGCCGCTATGGCGGCGCCATGAACCCACTGTACGAGCAAATGCAGACCAGCGTGTTCGAGCGCATGTCGGGCCTTGCCGCCAAGTTTGGCGCGGTTAATTTGGGGCAGGGTTTTCCCGATTTCGGCTGGCCGGATGAAATCCTCGAGGCCGCGGCGCGGGCGGTCAAAGAGGGTTCGAACCAATATGCGCCATCGCGCGGGGTGATGGCGCTGCGCGAGGCGGTGGCGAACCACTACCGGCGCCACCAAGGGCTCGATGTGACCGCCGAACAGGTGTGCGTGACCAGCGGCGCGACCGAGGCGCTCGGCGCGGCCATCCTGGCGACGGTCAGCCCGGGCGACGACGTGGTGATCTTCACGCCGGCCTACGACAGCTATGCGCCGATGATCCGGCGGGCCGGGGCGACGCCGGTCGAAGTGGCATTGAAGCCGCCGGAGTGGCGCATCGACCGCGCGGACATCGAGGCGGCGATTACGCCCAAGACCCGGGCGATGATTTTCAACAATCCTCATAATCCGGCCGGACGCCTGTTCGATGCAGGCGAGCTTGACGTCATCGCCGCGGTGGCGCGCGAGCATGACCTGACAATCATTGCCGACGAGGTGTGGGAGCAGATCGTGCTCGACGGGCAGGGATTTACGTCGCTGGCGACGCTGCCGGGGATGGCGACACGGACAATCAAGATCGGTTCGGCCGGCAAGATCTTCTCGCTGACCGGGTGGAAGGTCGGGTGGATGGTCGCGCCGGCGGAGCTCGCCGGCACGGTGTCGCGCGCGCACCAGTTTTTGACCTTCTCGACCGCGCCCAATTTGCAGGCGGCGGTGGCGTTCGGGCTGGACGAGGGCGATGCCTGGCTCGACCCGATGCGGGCGGGGTTCGAACGGGCGCGCAACCGGATGACGGAAGGGCTGCGGAGCGCAGGGTTCACGGTGCTCGACGCGGCGGCGACCTACTTCCTGTGCATCGACTTGCACGCTTCGGGCATCGCCATGGACGACGAGGCGTTTGCCGCGGCGGCGGTCGAGCAGGCGGGTGTGGCGGTGGTCGCTCTGTCGGCGTTCGCCGAGCAGGATCCGCCGACCAACCTCGTGCGGCTTTGCTTCGGCAAGAAGGACGAGACGATCGATGCGGGGGTCGCGGCGATGGCCAAGGCGAAGGCATTGCTGGCATGAGCCCGGCCGAGGAAACGGCACAGATTCTCGCCGAGTTCGGGATCAAGTCCCTCGGCGATATGGTCAGCCGATCGCCGATCGACGGGTCGGAGATCGGACGGGTTGCGGCGGGCGACCCAGATGCAGCCTGCGCGAAGGCAGCGGATGCGTTTGTGAAGTGGCGGACGGTGCCGGCGCCGCGCCGCGGCGAGCTGGTGCGGCTCCTCGGCGAGGAACTGCGGGCGGCCAAGGAACCGCTGGCCCGGCTGGTGACGCTCGAGGCCGGCAAGATCCACGCCGAGAGCCTTGGCGAAGTGCAGGAGATGATCGATATCTGCGACTTCGCGGTCGGCCTGTCGCGGCAGCTGTATGGGCTGACCATCGCCAGCGAACGCGCCGACCACCGGATGATGGAGCAATGGCATCCGCTGGGGCCGGTGCTGGTGATCAGCGCGTTCAATTTCCCGGTCGCGGTGTGGGCGTGGAATGCGGCGCTGGCATTGGTGTGCGGCGATTCCGTCATCTGGAAACCGAGCGAGAAGACCCCACTCACCGCCGAAGCGGTGATGGCGCTGGCGCGGCGGGCGTTGGCCGGATTCGGCGACGCGCCCGACGGGCTGCTGCAGTTGGCGCAGGGCGAGCGCGCCGTCGGCGAGCGGCTGGTCGACGATCCGCGCGTGGCGCTGGTCTCGGCGACTGGATCGACCGCGATGGGCCGCGCCGTCGGGCCGCGGGTCGCGGCGCGCTTTGGGCGGACGTTGCTCGAGCTAGGCGGGAATAATGCGACGATCGTTTGCCCATCGGCGGACGTTGAGCTGGCGACGCGTGCGATCCTGTTCTCGGCGGCGGGCACGGCGGGCCAGCGGTGCACGAGCCTGCGGCGGCTGATCGTTCACGAGGATATCGCGGACGCGCTGGTCGCGCGGCTGAAGGCATTGTTTGCCGCGGTCAAGATCGGCGACCCGCGGTTACCGGATACATTAATCGGGCCGTTGATCGACGAGGCCGCGTTCGCGGGCATGAAGCGCGTGCTGGGAGACGGAATCGAGCGCGTCGATGGGGTGAGTGGCGGGTTTTACGTCCGTCCGGCGATTATCGAAGTCGATGCGCAGGAAGGCAGCGTGCTGCGGGAGACGTTTGCGCCGATCCTCTACGTGCTGCGCTACCGTGAACTCGAGCAGGCCATCGCGCTTCAGAATGACGTCGTGCAGGGGCTGTCTTCGTCGATCTTCACCAACGATCTGCGCGAGGCGGAGCGGTTCCTGTCGGCGGCGGGATCCGATTGCGGCATCGCCAACGTCAATATCGGCCCGTCGGGGGCCGAAATCGGCGGTGCGTTTGGTGGCGAGAAGGAGACCGGCGGCGGGCGCGAAAGCGGCTCGGACGCGTGGCGCGCCTATATGCGGCGGCAGACCAACACCATCAATTACGGGACCGATTTACCGCTCGCTCAGGGAATCCGTTTCGACGTCGTCCCATAAGGCGAGCTTCCCTTCGGCGATCATTTCGGGCCAGGCGCGGCGGAAGCCCGCCTGCCAGCCCTTGAGCGCCTGCGGTTCGAGCGGCCGCGAGATCAAATAGCCCTGCGCCACATCGCAGCCGAGTTCGCGCACCAGCCGCAATTGCCCCACCGTTTCGACGCCCTCCGCAGTCGCGGTCAGGCCGAGGCCGTGGGCGAGATCCGCGATCGACTGGATGATCAGCCGGCAATCGCGCGATTGCTCGGCGTCGGCGATGAACGCCTGGTCGATCTTGACCTCGGTGAACGGCAATTGCCGGAGCTGCATCAGCGACGAGTAGCCGGTGCCGAAATCGTCGATGGCGAGGCCGATGCCCTTGATCCGGAAGCGGGTCAGCGTGTCCATCAGCTTGATCAAAGGCTGGGTCGCACCCTCGGTCAGCTCCATTACCAAGCGGTCGGTGGGCACACCGAGCGCCTGGCACTCGCGTTCGACCAGATCGGGGAAATCGAGGTGCTGGAGGCTGAGCGCGGAAATGTTGAAGGCGATGCAGGTGTCGAGCCTGGCATCGCGCCATTCGAGCCATTGGTTGAGGACCGTCGTCAGGCCCCATGAGGTGAGGGGGTCGATCAGGCCGTGACGTTCGGCCAGAGGCACGAAGCGCGACGGTTCGACCGCGCCCAATTCTGGGTCGTCCCAGCGGACCAAGGCTTCGACCCGCTTGAGGCAACCGTCGCGCAGCGCGATCTTGGGCTGGTAGACCATGTGCAGGCGCTGCTCCCCGAGCGCCTGCTCGAAGCTCGCCAGCAGCGCGGCTTCGGCCTTGTGCATCAGCCTTCCAGCGTGGCCTTGAGGCCGTGGAGCAGGGTCTCGAGCGCTTCGAGGCGGACCGGCTTTTCGAGCGGCCCGGCCATGTTGAGGCCGAGCGCCTCGCCGAGCCGGAAGGCGGATTCGAGGACGCGGCGATCGAACCCGCTGACGATCAGCACCGGGGCGCGATAATCCTGGTCGGCGAGGAAGCGGATCAACTCGACTCCGTCCATCCCGGGCATGCCGAGATCGAGCGCGACCACGTCCGGGCGGGCGCGGAGGAATTCATCGCGGAATTGCCTGTCTTCAGAGGTGATGGCCGGCTCGAACCCGGCCTCGACCGCGGCATTGGCGAGGAATTCGGCGAGCGCCGGCTCGTCGTCGATCAGCAGCAACCGCGGCTGCGTCATTCCCGCTCCTCTCTCCCCGCTCACGCGTGAGGCTTTGCGCACCTTCCGGGGCGAAGGTCAAACCTTGGATTCCATGTGTGTTCCATCGTCCTGCGGGCTGCACCACGATGGGACTCGCCCGGGCTTCCTTCCATCGCAAACCAAGATCAAGGAAACGCTCTTTTAACCATGCGATCCCTAAGGTTCGATGTTTGCAGGGATTCGAGGATGCAATTGGGAGCGATTGACGACATGTTTGGATCGCTGATCCGGCGGAAAACCGCCAACGAAGCGGGCAACGGCGCCGACATCGCGTTCGATTCGACCAGTGTCTCGTTGTCCACCGCAGTGCCCCGGCCAACCGAGCGCCGCGGCGATGAGCGGGTGGCATCGATGCTCCGCCTGGGCAAAATTTCGACCTCGAGCGGCGAGCAGCTGATTCGGGTCAAGAATCTCTCAGCCGGCGGGTTGATGGCCTATGTCGGCCATCCGCCGCAGGTCGGGGACGCGCTTGAGATCGAGCTGTCGTCGCAGAAAATCCCGTCGTCCGTGGTGTGGATCCGCGACGATCTCGTCGGTTTCAAGTTCGACCAGAACATCGACCTTGGCGAGCTGCTGGCCGGGCGCAAGCAGCGCCATGGATTTCGGCCGCGGCCGCCGCGGCTCGACATCCAGTGCAAGGCCTCGGTCAAGGTCGGAAAAGTCTATTACACGGTCGACGTCCGCGACGTTTCGCTCGGCGGGATGAAGGTCGAGCCGATCGGCGAATATTGCGTCGGCGCGCCGGTCGTCGTGGTGGTCGAGAGTTTGAAGCCGATCAAGGGCGAGGTCCGCTGGTATTCCGATCGCAAGGCGGGAATCGTGTTCGATCAGCCGCTCGACTTCGACGAGCTCACCGAATGGGTCGGCAAGCGACTCGAGCTGGCCAGCCTCAAGGCGTCTTACAAAGGCGGTTGAGGGCCACTATTTTAGCTGCTCTTTATTAGCAGGAGCGGATCCATGGCCGACGAAATCGCAATTCTCGCGGGCGGATGTTTCTGGTGCACCGAAGCGGTGTTCCTCGACGTCGTCGGGGTCAAGACGGTCGAGAGCGGTTACACCGGCGGGCACATCGCCAACCCGACCTACAAGCAAGTATGCGGCGGCGACACCGGCCATGCCGAGGCGATCCGCGTCACCTTCGACAATGAGCAGCTGAGCTACGACGATTTGCTCGACATCTTTTTCGCAACCCACGACCCGACCCAGCTCAACCGCCAGGGCAATGACGTCGGCAGCCAATATCGCTCGGCGATCTTCCCGTTGAACGCCGAGCAGGAGGCCAAGGCCAAGGCGGCGATCGAGCGGGCCAATGCCGACAACGGCGGGCGCGTGGTGACGACCATCGAGTCGCTCGGCGATTGGTATCCGGCCGAGGATTATCACCAGGATTATTGGGCCAACGAAGGTCAGAGCAACAGTTACTGCATCGCGGTCATCCCGCCCAAGCTGCAGAAGCTGAGGAAGAGCTTCCAGGCCCGGACCAAGAGCGCGGCGGCGACGGTTTAGCGTGCGCTAAATAAGCGTTTGTTCTAACGCTTTTTCTGTCCATACACTCCCCTGCCGAATCGTAAGATTCATCTGGGGGAATTATCAATGAAGCGTTTGTTGTTCGCTGGTGCAGCGATGTGTTGCTGCGCGTCCGTTACTTCGGCCCAAGCACCTGTGCCCGCTCCGGCCCAACCACCAGTGACGCTGGTTGCACCGCAAACGGTTGCGACGACCACGCAATCGCAGAGTATGGCGATCGTCCAAGAACAGGCGATTGGGAATGTGTTGCGCGCTGGCGCGCCAGTTCCTGTTGCGCTGTCCGAGTTTCTGACGACGAAGGGCAAGCGTTTGAAGGTGGGACAACGGGTCCAGCTAGAAGTGGCTCAAGACGTGCTGCTAAACGGGCGGGTCGTCATTCCCGCGCGCAGTCCTGTCGAGGGTGTTCTAACCGAGATTCGCAACAAAGGCATGTGGGGCAAATCCGGCGCCATCCATTTGCATATCAGTTCGGTAAATATCAACGGCACCACTATTCGTCTCAAAGGCGATATGGACACTAGAGGTGAGACGGGCACGGCCGGCGTTGTGGGCGCAATCGTTGCGCTCCCTGTGGCCGGCTTCTTCGTGACCGGCACGAGCGCAGAAATGCCGCTCAACATGCCCGGTCGAGCGTTCCTCGATCAAGACATTGCGCTGGCGCCTGCCTCTTGACGTCCAGAACCGGTTTAGAGGCATTCCCGCGTCGGCTGATGCGCAAAAGCATCACGTTTTGACATATTGGCGCGACGCCATGCGCCAGATTGACGCGCGGGACTTCGGTTACCAAAATCTGTGTTCCACTACGGGGGGTTCAATGAAGAAGATTGTTATTCTGGCTGCAGCAATTGCTGTTCCATTCGCTCTGACGACATCGCAGGCGGCCTTTGCCGGCGAGAAGAAGCAGTTTGTCATGGTCAATGAAGATGTCGGTGTTCCGGTGTTTCCGTACGACATCAAGGATCGGCCTTACGAGGTCCTGGGCGAGGTCAAAGCGGGCGTTCGCAAGGCGACCGTGTTCAGCAAGTCGCCAAGTCAGGAAAAGATCTACCGCGAGTTGTGGGAGCGCGCCGAAAAGCTTGGTGCCGATGCGGTGATCAACGCGAACTACGGCGATGCCCACGCGACGGCGTTCAGCTGGGGCAAGGCCAATGCGACCGGGACGGCGATCCGCTTCAAGCCCGCTGCTGCTCCGGCAGAGGCTGCGCCGGCAGCGGCCCAGTAACCGTGCCGTTCAAATTCGTGCTCGCGGCGGCGCTTGCCGCCGCGGGCATCGAGCCGCCAGTTGCTCCCGCGGCCGAACCGTCGGTGACCCCCGCGGTCGCTGAGACGGTTCCCGCGGTTTCGGTTCCGGTGCCTGGGCCGAAACTCGTGCTGCCTAAGGGGACGATGATCCGCCTGATGGTGACCAAGGAGGTCAACTCGCGCGATAACCATCCGGGCGACCGGTTCGCGCTTCGAGTCGATGAGGCGGTGCAGGTCCAGGACGTGACCGTCGTTCCAATTGGCGCCAAGGGCTGGGGTGAGGTCATTGCGTCGGATACGACCGGCGGCATCGGCAAGTCGGGCAAGATCAATGCCCATCTGCTGTACGTCGAAGCCAGCGGGCAGCACATCGATCTCGACGGACAACGCCAGTCGTCGGGCAGCGGGGGAACCGGGAATGTTGTTGCCGGAGTGATTGCTTTTGGCCCGTTCGGCCTATTCATGAAGGGGAGCAACGCGAGCCTAAAGGCCGGTGAAATCCTGAACGGTTATACGCTCTCCGATACGGCGTTCGATCGACCGTCTACGCCGTGATTCTTCCGGCGCTGACGTTGCTACTCGCAGATTTGCCGGCTCCGCCGCAGGCGCCGCAACCTGCCGTAAAGATCGTCGTACCGGCGCAGACATCGGTCCAGTTCAGCACGGTTGATCCGCTCGATTCTCGGTCTGTTAAGCAGGGCCAGCGCTTTGCCCTTCGGGTCGCCGAGGATGTCACCGTCGGATCGACCGTAGTCATTCCGCGGGGGACGCCTGCTGTTGGCGAGGTCGAAGCAGTTTCCGGAAAAGGCATGGTCGGAAAGGCCGGGCGGTTGGAGCTTCGGCCACTGTTCATAGAAATAGCCGGGCAGCGCGTAAATCTGGAGGGGACGAGCAAAGAACGCGGAGCCGACTCCACCACCGGCGTGGCCGTCGGGTCGCTTCTGATCAGTAGTCTGGGGATATTCATCACCGGCAAGAGCGCATCGGTGCCCGCTGGCTCGTTTTTGCCTGGCCGGGTGCGCAGTGAGGTCGTGCTGCCAGTGGCCGCTGCGCCAGGACCGGCCACGCCTCCGCCCGCGGCAGCAGACTCTATCGCGGTTCAGACGCCGGGCAGCCAGCCCGACCATCATTAGGATTGATTGGTCGCCGCCCGGCGTAGGCGGTCGTTAATCGCGGCGCCGAGGCCTGCGTGTGGCACCGGTGCGATGGCGATGCGCGGCTTGTCCGACGCGTCGGCCTGGTGAAGCAGGTCGAACAGATGCGTGGCGGCTTCGGCGAAGTCGCCGGTGGGGCTGAGGTTGGCGTCGCCGTCGAGCGGGCCGAAGCCGATCCAATATTCATCGGCGGCGGCGGATGTGGCGTCGATCCGCAGCGGTTTTGCCGGCGCGTAATGGCTGGCGAGCTGGCCGGGGGCTTCGATCCGGTCGGCGGCGGCGAGTTGTGCGTCGACCGCGATCGGTCCGGGGCGGAGCAGCCGCAAATCACCGCCGGTGGCGGCGACGATGGTCGATTCGAGGCCGCGTTCGGTCGGGCCGGAATCGACGATCAGCGCGATCCGGCCGCCGAGGCTTTTCGCGACATGTTCGGCGCGGGTCGGGCTGAGCGATCCGCTGGCATTCGCCGACGGCGCGGCGAGCGGGCGGCCGACCGCCGCGAGCAGGGCCTGCATTGCGGGATGGGCTGGCACGCGCAGGCCGATCGTCGGCAGGCCCGCGGTGACGATCGAGGCGATGCCCGAACCCCCACGCAGCGGAACCACCAGGGTTAGCGGGCCCGGCCAATGCTGCCCGGCCAGCGCCCGCGCCGACTGATCGAACTTGCCGATGCGCATCGCGGCGGCGAGATCGGGGACGTGCACAATCAGCGGATTGAAGTCGGGCCGGCCCTTGGCTTCGTAGATGCGGGCGACGGCGGCGGGGTTGGTGGCGTCGGCGGCGAGTCCGTAGACCGTCTCGGTCGCCACCGCGACCGGTTCGCCGGCGCGGATCAGCCGCGCGGCTTCGGCCGTGGCTTCGTCTGAGAAGGGGAGGATTTTTGTGTTCGTCATGCTGAACTGGTTTCAGCATCCATACTGGAGCCGTACGCAGCCCTTCACGAAAATGGACCCTGAAACAAGTTCAGGGTGACGCTTACGCGCGTTCGCGGTCGAGGAGTTGGACGGGATCGATCCCGAGGCGGTTCATCCGTGCGCGGATTTCGGGCCACTCGGTGGTGACGAAGCGGTCGCGTTCGGATTCGCGCAGGCGGGCGCGGGCGCCCGGCGCGACGAACATGCCGACCCCGCGCTTGACCACGATCAGGCCCTCGTCCTGGAAGCCCTGGTAGGCCTTGGCCACGGTTAGGGGATTGGCTTGCTCCTCGGCGGCGAGCGCGCGGACCGAGGGGAGCGAGTCTCCGTCGCCATATTTGCCGGCGAGGATCGCGTCGGCGATGACCTCGCGCAGGCGGACGTAGACGGGTTTGTCATGCTGGGTGCGAAGCGTCATGCTGTGGTAATACAGCGGGTCGCGCGAAAATTCAATTGGTAAAAGGTTTAAGTTTCGGAGGGTTGCCAGCGCCGCACGATGTCGGCGAGCACCGGCCGGGGCCGCTCCTCAAGCTCGCGCGACGGATGCCCGACGAAAATGAAGCCGGCAATGCGCTCGCCAGGCCTACAGAACGCGGCCCGGACCCGCTCCGCATAAGCGCGCCAGCCGGTCACCCAGCCGGCGATGTAACCGTGCGCGTGAGCGGCGTGCAGCAAGTTCATCCCGGCGGCACCGCACGACAATTCCTGTTCCCACAGCGGAATCTTGTGGTCCGGAACGGGGGCAGAGACGAGCACCACCAGCGCGCCCTGGTAGTGCGCAAAATCGTGCTCCTTCTGGCGCTTGGCGTCGGCGGCGCCGGGTTCGGCCTCGATCAGGGCCTGTTGGAGCAGGGCCTCGAAAGCATCGCGCTGGTCGTCCGCGACCGTCACGAATCGCCAGGGAGTCAGCGTGCCGTGGTCGGGCGTCCGCGCTGCGATGGTCAGCATCTGCGCGAGGTCGGCAGGCGTTGGGCCGGGGCCAACCAACTCGCGCGGCTTGCCCGAGCGGCGGGTCGCAAGCAGCGACAGGATCGATGAACGGTCGTTGAGCATCGACCGGGGCGCATAGCGGCGGGCGGGTCGAGCAACAATCGGCTTCACACGGCCAATTTGCCCGCTAGGGTGCCGCTCGCTCTGGGGAGAGAA
>Ga0070667_100005873_pt1 | contig 10235 bp, 6 predicted proteins | sample KBSS33metaG_FD_64659 | JGI IMG/M metagenome (GOLD analysis project Ga0070667, IMG submission 64659) | Switchgrass rhizosphere microbial communities from Kellogg Biological Station, Michigan, USA - KBS S3-3 metaG | ecosystem: Host-associated > Plants > Roots > Rhizosphere > Soil ...
ATTTTCGAACACTAGCCACGTTGGGTCAGCGGTCTTCAGGAGCCGGAACACGTTGCTGACGAGTCCGCTCGCTTTGCCGCCGATGCCGGCAGTTCGTCCGGCTTGGGAGAGGTCGGTGCAAGGGAACCCAGCCGTGAGGAGGTCAACCTTGGGCACAGACTTGAGAACAGCGACGTCGCCCTCGAGCTTGGCGCCTGGGAAGCGGGCGCGAAGAACTTCGTGGGCTGGTGCCCAGTTGTCTACGAGCAGTTCAGCCTCAGCTGCCCCAGAGCGCCGAAGCCCTTCCTCCACGCCTCCGATGCCCGCGAACAGGCCAACAGCACTCAGAGGGGTTCCCACCTGGTCATCTTCGCGCACGGGACCGACAACATGGCGCTAGGACACGAAGCGGGTGCGGTCCGTTGATCACACAGCGTCAGGTACCTGGTCGAGGGCTCGTTTTTGTCGGATGCCTGCTGTTGACTCAGCTTCACTAGTACCAAACGGCACGTTAGTCTCATCTCGCGCGCCGCTCGTTTCGGCGCAGCTCGTCGCTGCCCAGACCAGAGGAGGCGGAGCTACCTATGTCGGGTCAGCCGGTCGCCTCTGCCCGTATCGATGAGTTGCTGGCGCAACTGCAGCACGAGCTCGATATCACCAGGCTGCCCCCAGCTGCCGCCGTCCGTGCCTTTGTCGTCCGCCATCACCTAGGTCGTGACCAGCTTGAGGCGCTCACGTCCATGCTCGGCCAACGACGTCAAAGGGCTGGTCGACACGAGAAGCACGTCGTCTCCGATGAACCATCCGTCTCAGCTAGCGCCCAATACATCGCTCGTCATGCCAATGACCCGGACGAAGCTCAGCCAGACTCGCCGCCGGCGCCGTCCTTAGAGGCGCTCGAGCTACCGGGCGAGGGAGAGCCAATCGAGTACGACGAGTTCGGGTTGCCAGTCTCAGCGCCCCTCGCTGTTGCCCGCCTGGTAGCAGGAGACGTAACCGAGCGATGCGTCAGCGACTTGATGGACGACTGGCAGCGCCAAGGGGCGCTGAGCCTCACTGATATTCATCGTGCTGCCGACCGACTCGGCCTCGGTGCAAGCCAGATCGCGCAGGTGGTCTCCCGTCTCGAAAGCGTCGGCGCCTATGACGCTGATGCACCGGACGGAGGCGGTCGGGAACTCGTCGATCTCGACGACTCTTCGTATGCGGGCGCTGACTCAGTGCGCGCATACCTCTTGGAGGTCGGTCGCTATCGACTGCTGCGAGCCGAGGAAGAGGTTCAGCTCGGTCGTCGAATCCGAGCGGGGCAGCAAGCCACCGCAGAACTCGAGGCCTCCGCCAGCGTCGATGACCCTGAGTACCTCCGCCGGCTGGTTACGGACGGTCACGATGCGCACTCGGTGCTCGTATGCGCGAACCTTCGGCTTGCCGTGAACATGGCCCGCCACCCTCGCTACCGAGCGTCGAGCGTCGAGTTCCTCGACCGCGTCCAGTTCGGGAACCTCGGGCTGATCCGGGCAGCCCAGAAGTACGACTTCTCCCTTGGGTTCAAGTTCTCGACATATGCGACCTGGTGGATTCGTCAGTCGATGGAGCGGGGCATCGCCGACGAGGGTCGTCTAATTCGTCTGCCAGTTCACATCGTCGAGAAGCTCAATCGTCTGAAGCGAATCAGGGCGGAACTGTCCGAGACCTTGAATCACCCGGCGACGGTAAGAGAGCTCGCAGAGCATCTGGGTGAAGACCCCGGAGCGGTCGCCGCCCTGCTCGACTCCGAACGACTGGTCACGAGTCTCGATGCGGGTCGTGGCGAGGACGGCAGCGACGACTTCACGCTCATGGACGTCGTCGAAGACGGCTCCCTGGACGTGGACCCCGCGGACCAGGTGATCGGTGCTCTGTCTACCGCTCAGATGCACAAGCTGCTGATCGGCCTGTTGACCGATCGTGAGTACAAGATCGTGACCCAACGGTTCGGTCTCGTAGATGGCGGCAAGCGGACCCTGGACGAGATCGGAGCAGACCTCGGGGTGACCCGCGAACGGGTCCGGCAAGTTCAGAATAACGTGCTGACCCGACTACGCGGGCCAGGCGGGCAAGCGATCCGTGAACTGATCTCAATAGACGGACTGGCTACCGTCCGGTCAGCTCAGAAGGAAGACGCGTCAGTGAAGATCGATGGCGACACGCCAGCCGCGGACGTCGAAGGGCCCCCGGCAGAGATAATCGAGGAAGAAGCCTCCTGACGTGAGTGAGACCCAGATGACCCGTGCGTCCCAATCGATCCACGAGGCTTCCATCGCTCTCCTGGACTGGCTCGACCGTGAAGTGACTGCCGCCGGCCGCGGCGACGATCTCAAGTTCTCACGGGAGGATCCCTCCCGGCGTTTCTGGCTGGGGCGCCTTGCTCCCGAGGAAACAGTCCAAGTGACCGGGATGGGTGCGAGAGGTGAGCGCCTCGACCCGTGTGCTGTGGGGCTGCGGCTCGTTCCGGAGAGCTCGCTCCCTTGGACTCTGCGGGCGACCGTGTCGATGGTTGCTTGGATCAAGAACGAGGACGATCAGGCGGATGAGGACCAACAGTGGGTCAAGCTGCCGACTGTGATTCGAGACATCGATTGTCAGCTCGACATGGGACAGCACGAGGCGCCTTTCGGTCAGAAAGTGCTCGCCGAAGCCTTGGCCGAGATCGGTGCCACTGGGCTGTCGGCCGAGGTCCGCCTCGAGATGGACGTCCACGCCGGCCAGACCGAGCTAGTGGTCACCCTGGTCAACACGAGTCCCGACGTCCAACAGAGTGATCTGGACTGCACCCACCTCTTCGAGACCACGCTCGAGGTGCGTCGAATCGCAACCCGTCCGTTCGTCCTCGAACGGCTGCCGGACGGCTACCGATACGACCGTTCGGTTCCGGCCCTGGGCATCAATGCAGGAGTGCGGGCGTTCGACGGCCTCCTCGCTACGACCGACACGGTCCCGGTCGACAAGGGCCGACCCGATTACTGGAACTCGGACGCGCCGCGGCCAGACCTGGAGTTCAAGACCCTGGCGGACGATCCGCTCCCGCAGCTCGAGCTGCTCATGGATGCCTTGACCGCCTGGAACGACCAGCACTGGGGCGACGAGCTCCAAGCTCGGGCCGCCGCCGAGTATTGGGACGGTGCTACCCGTGACCAGGCGGCCAAGGATAGAGCCGACGTTCTAGCCGAGCAGGCACGTCTACGCTCAGGACTCGACTTGCTTGCAGCTCCCGACAACCACCTGCTGTTGCGGGCGTTCAAGGCCATGAATGCATCGATGAGCCACGCCACTCGTGGCAAGTACCCCGGCTGGCGCGCCTTCCAGGTCGGATTCCTGCTCGGCAGCCTTCGCTTCCTAGTCGAGCCGGAGGAAGAGACCGAGGTCGTCGACACCGTGTGGTTCGCAACCGGCGGAGGCAAGACCGAGACCTATCTCGGCCTGGTCGTGATGACGGCCTTCTACGACCGCCTGACCGGTAAGACGACGGGCGTCACCGCCTGGTCACGTTTCCCTCTTCGGATGCTCAGCCTCCAGCAAACCCAACGGTTCGCGGATGCGTTGGCAGGCGCCGAGCTCGAGAAGCGGAGGCAGAAGATCGTCGGCGCTCCGTTCTCGCTCGGGTTCTTCGTAGGTGAAGGTGGCACTCCAAACCGGCTCAAGTTGGAGCCGAAGGAGAACGAGCCAAGCGTGTTCGACGAGAATATGCCCGGGCACTACCAGGTCCTGTTGGAATGCCCCTTCTGCTTCTCTTCCGAAGTCGAGATGGGCTTCGACCGAGCTACCTGGCGACTCGTCCATCAATGCAAGGACGCCGACTGCCCGTGGCCTAACTCGGCCCTGCCGTTCTACGTCGTCGATGAAGAGGTATACCGCTTTCTCCCTACGGTTGTGATTGGCACGCTGGACAAGGCCGCGTCGATCTCGATGCAAGCGGCAATGCGTGGGCTGGTAGGGCCGCCACTCGGCCTTTGCGCCGGCGAAGGTCACGGTTACACCTACGCGCCGCGTTACGAAAAGCCGAAGGGCTGTCTGGTGCCCGGCTGCACGTCATCCAGCCGTGATCTGCCGCAGAACAAAGACCGCTTCGCACCGCGGCTGCGGCTGCAGGACGAGCTGCACCTCCTGCGTGACAGCCTGGGCGCGGTCGACGCCCACTACGAGAGCGTTCTCGATCACCTGCAAGGAGAGTTGAGTACGACTCGCGCCAAGGTGGTTGCCAGCAGCGCCACGCTCCAGGGCTACGACCGGCAAGTCGACGTGCTGTACCAGCGCACCGGCCGCGTCTTCCCGCAACCCGGGCCCTCTGCATCGGCATCGTTCTGGACGCGACAAACTCCATCGCTGCTCCGCCGATACGTCGCCGTCGCTCCGCGCGGGCTGACACTGGAGTTTGTGAACGACCGGACGGTTTCGGTAGTCCAGAGCTCCGTACGCAAGCTGGTTGACCCCGAGACACGGCAAGCAGTCCTAGACGAAGCCGGCATCGGACCCACCCACGTCAACCAACTGATCAGCCTCTACGGGACGACAGTCGTCTATGGCAGCACTCTCTACGACGTCGAGGCGAGCTTGCGAAGCCTGGACAGCAACGTCGACGTCGTACCGCTGCGGTCCGCGATGCTCACCGGTGGGACGGACTTCGACGAGGTCCGCGAAATCCTCCACGAGCTCGAGAACCCCCAGGATGACTTCAACGAGCGCATCCATGTCATCGCGGCGAGCTCGATGCTTTCTCATGGTGTCGACATCGCCAGGCTCAACGTGATGGTGATGCTCGGGCTACCGCTGACGACGGCTGAGTTCATACAGACCACCGCCCGAACAGGACGCACGTTCCCCGGCCTGGTCTACGTCTTGCACAAGATCGCTCGCGAGCGAGATGCCGGCACTTTCCGCCAGTTCTCGACCTTCGTGTCGCAGGGCGACAGGTTCGTCGAGCCAATCCCGATCACTCGTCGAAGCCGAAGGATTCTCGGACTGACGATGCCGGGAATCGTAGAGGCGCGCCGACTACATCTTCTCGAGCCGAGAGCCCCAGGCCAGAGGCTTACCACCATCGCGAAGCTTCGCGAGTACCTCACGATGCTCGGCTATCAAACGAGCGGTGAGGCGGCGATAATCGGCGACCTCCTCGGTTTCGAGGACGAACTCGACGTGTTGCTCGAGGCCGACCTGGAGCAGTGGCTGCGAACTTGGGATGCCAACCTCAAGGACCACGCCTTCACAGGGAAATATCCGAATGAGCTGTCCCCGACTGGCGGGGTCATGATCTCGCTGCGCGACGTGGAAGAGAGCGCTCCGATCCATGACTGAACTCGGGAAGCGATCAGGCAGCCAGATACTGCGCACCTTCTTGCCACAGCAGACTGCGGACCTCAACGGTCGCATCGTTCGCGTCACCGAGTGGGACAGTCCGCGGCTCCTGCCCGTCGATACCGAGATGGTCCGACGGCGCCTCATTCGTGATCTGATGCCGTGGGTTGCTACCGGAAGCGACCAAGGCTTGGCGCGTGAACTTGAGACAGCAGAGATCGAACTGCTGGCTCTCGACTACCGTCGAGGCGTCACTGTCGAGCGCTGGCCTACGGTCTGGCTTTGCAGGAACTGCCGTCGGGTCGGGCGGACCATGTCCAAGGACTGCCGATGCGGTCAACGTCGGTGGGGACAGCTGCACTTCGTCGGATTCCACACCTGCGGAGCGGTCTACGAGCCCTGGATCAAGCGTTGCCCGGCGCACGACGACGTGATGATGGTCAGTCCGAAGTCCACCAATGCAAAGGACATCCGCTTCGAGTGCCCCGAGTGCCACATCGAGGTCATGTCTGGCCTCGGCTTCAAGCGATGCGACTGCGGCCAAGGCCAGGTCATCTGGAACGTTCACAAGGCTCGTTCGGTCTACGCGCCGCGAAGCATCGTGCTGGTCAACCCACCGCGACCGGAGAAGCTGCGTGCTCTCGCGGCAGCGGGCGGACCGATACGCGCCCTGGGATGGATGCTCGACGGCATGCCGGAACGAACACCGGCTACGACGCAAGCCGGCGTCTCTCGGACGACGTTCGTCGATGACCTGGTGCAGAACAAGTGCTTCGCGCGCGAGCTTGCCGAGCAGATGGCGGATGTAGCGGCGAAGGGTGGTGGTTTCGTCGACGACAGCGCGGACAACGACATCCGCCGACTGTCCGAAAATCAACGAAGCGAGGCCGAGCACGAAGCAGTCGACGTAGGTATGGCCGCTTCGGAAGCTCGCCTGACGATCGCGGACCTTGCTGCGGCTCTACCTGGTGCCAGTCTCAGCGATCTGTACGAGAAGACGTATCCGAAGGCACTCGAGCACGCCGGCCTGGAGGCCGTCGACCTCATCGAGAAGTTCCCCGTGCTCAACGGGGTCTACGGCTATGTGCGGGGCGGAGGCGAGCCCGGCGAACATCGGCTGGTTCCGTACCGGAGCCCGCGCGGTGGTTACCGGGTGTACGGCGATCAGGTCGAGACTGAAGCGCTGTTCTTCCGATTGGACCCCGAGCGCGTCGCAACATGGATGCGCGACCGTGGGCACAAGTCCGTGGAAAGTTGGGACTCGCGCCGGAGCGCGAGGCTTGCGATCTTGGCTGCCAGTGACCAGGCGCAGCCGAACGCCGACGGTGCCTTGCCGATGGACGACCTTCGCAAGCTCGTACACAGCTATGCGCACCGAGTCATCCGTCAGACCGCGGCGGCTGCAGGCATCGACCGCGACTCGTTGTCCGAGTACCTGGTCCCACTCCACGCTGGCTTCTTCCTCTACTCCAGCAACAGCTTCGTACTGGGAGGCTTGCAAGCCGTCTTCGAGACCGAGCTGGACCGGCTGCTCACCGGAGTCGTAGACGGCGAGCGAAGGTGCCCGCTCGATCCAGGCTGCAGTCGTGGTAGTGCCGCATGCATCGGCTGCCTCCACATCGGCGAGCCGTCATGCCGCCACTTCAACAGCGAACTCGATCGACGGACGCTGTTCGGTGTGGGCGGCTACGTTGGATGATCCCGCCCAGCGGGTCTTGCCGAGTCATCGCATGTCACAAGGGCGGTTCATGCGGCGCGGAACTCGAGGTAGCGCTGTGCCAGGCGATCAGGGTCCGGGAGCTCGATTCGCGTGCGCGGGATCTGCCGAAGCCGCTCTCCGTGGTGACCTTGAAGCCCGTAGGTGAGCATGGGCCCGTCGATCTCCGTGAGCAGTCTGGAGTGGATCTCGACCACGTAGTCGGGTCGTATGCCGAGGATGTTCCCGTCATACGCAGCGTGGTGGATTTTGCAGAGCGCGAGCCCATTCGCCACGACGGGCAGACCGAGCGGGTGATTGTCCGGAACAATGTGCGCGGCGTCGAGGAGCTCACGGTGGGCGAGCGTGCACACGGCGCACTTCGTTTCGTAGGCAAGCATGACTTGGCTGGCGAACACGGGCTGGTGGAGCCGCCGTTTTGTCTCGGCGATCAAGTAGCGGCGTAAGAGCGATTCGACCGGACTACCTGGCTGGACGCGTCGCTGTTCTTCGGTCAGTGCGAGAACGAACTGATCCTCGTCAGGTTCCTCGGCGGTGAGGAAAACAGGTGAGATCGCGTTGAAGACTCCCGGACGAATTCCGTACAGCCAAATCAGCGGCGATTGGTCGCGCATCGCCGCTCGTAGGCTCTCGTTCTCCGCTGTACCTCGCTGATCTCGGCGCAGTTTGTAGCGGTGGAGGCCGTCGGGACCCTCTTCATCATCGTAGGGGCGCGGCTGGCCGGATGTCGGTGCTGCCGTCATGATGGAGAGTGCTGCCCGCCACCCGACGGGCTTACGAATGCCGCGACCGCGATCGATCAGTGGGAACCTGTCGCCGCGGACGATGAAGTCATTCGCGAGCTGTTCACGGGTTACCGGAACCGTGCCGCCGAGCGTCACCGCGTCAACCCAGGCAAGGGCACCGGCCCGTACCTCCTCGTCCGTGCGCTGCGCCGTCACGTGCAAAGCATGCCTGCCGGTGTGAACGCGAGCTGATCGGGGCGGCTCCGTCGGCCGACATGCTTGGCGTTGGTACCTTTGCTGCTCCTGGAGTGGGGCGGTGGGTGACCCACTGGCAGGTGATCGAAGATGAGGATGCTGCCGCGACCCAGCAGACGGTGACTGCGGCCCGGCCGCCGCGGGGACTACGCCAGCTCGCGTTGCGCCGTACGGCCCGGTTCGCTGCCGGGTGGACGCTGGCCGCGATCGGGCTCGCGTTGGTGCGGGCCGGCGCGGCCCCTCGTCCTGTACTTCCTTCCCAAGGGCTACCAGTTCGGCCCGACCGCGGTTCTGCTCGGCCTCGGCCTGGCTGTCCTGGTCCTCACCCCGATGTGCTTGCTCAGGCTCTTGCGCAATGGGACAACGCCAGCGGCGTTCCGAGTGCGCTGGAGAAACGGCATGTCGCCCTCATAGTAGTGGTGGTCGTAACGGCGGGGCTGCTCATCGGGTGGCCGCTCGGCGCGCCGCCGGCGGTCAGTGGTCTGGCTGTCGTCGCCGTAAGCTTGCGCGGTGTTCGCTGCCGTCTTCGCTGAACTGCAGCGACTGTCGGAACTGTCGGTGCCGCCGCGCGGGCTGACCATGCTCGGATCTCACCGCTTCCCCGCGTTCGTCACGCTGGGCGTCTGGTTCCTCGTTTCATCCACCGGCCCCAAATCGAGTGACGGCTCGGCGGGTAACACTAGGCTGGCACCATGGTTGACCGGTCGGTCTCGGATGCGCTGCGACGTGTTACTGCAGAGCGGGAGTGGGCTCAGTTCCACACACCTGCCAACTTGGCCAAGAGCATCGTCATCGAAGCGGCCGAACTCCTGGAATGCTTCCAGTGGGGCGACCCGGACGAGTTCGATCGCGTCCGCAACGAGCTCGCGGACGTCCTCACCTACTGTTACCTGCTCGCGGACCGACTTAGGCTAGACCCGACCAGATCGTGATGGACAAGCTCGAAGTGACAGAGGCGAAGTACCCCGTCGAGAAGGCCCGTGGTCGGAGCACGAGATATGACCAGCTTTCGGATTGAACAGCTGGGTTTCCGTGATGGGCACTTGGCGAACTGGTCTCTCGTTGACCCGCGCTACTCGAACTGGCCGGTCGTGTACACGCTCGACGGTCACGACGAGATCTACATCGGCGAGTCCCTCAACGTGGCTGCTCGCTTGCGCCAGCACCTCGAGTCATCCGCGAAGCGGCGACTGTCTAGTGCACGCGTCGTGATCGATCCCACATTCAACAAATCGGTGTGCCTCGACCTCGAGTCGTTCCTGATTCGTCTGCTCGCCGGCGACGGAAAGTACCAAGTGCTGAACCGCAACGACGGGATCACGAACGCCGATTACTACGACCGTAACGAGTACCGGAAGACTTTCGATGCGATCTTCGAGGAACTTCGCGCGCAGGGCGTATTCACACGCACCGTTCGCCAGATCGAGAACACCGATCTGTTTAAGCTCTCGCCGTTCAAAGCACTGACGCCGGACCAGGCCGCGGCAATAGAAGACATTCTCAACGGGCTGTTCGCTGATCTCGAAACCGGCGTGCCGAGCAGGATCGTAATCCACGGCGACCCCGGGACTGGCAAGACCATTGTCGCGATCTTCATCATGAAGTTGCTCAGCGACATCAAAGTGGCCGACACGATGGTACTGCCTGACACAGATTCGATCTTGTCGGAGTTCTTCGTTCCGGGATACTCCGAGCTGCTGGCGCAGTTCCGCGTGGGTTTGGTCGTACCGCAGCAGTCGTTGCGCAAGTCGATTCGCAGAGTCTTCCAAAAGACGCCCGGCCTCGACGAAGGCATGGTGCTCACGCCGTTCCAGGTCGGCCAGAGCTTGGACAGGTTCGACCTGCTGATCGTCGACGAGACACACAGACTCAACCAGCGAGCCAACCAGCCATCAGGCGTTCAGAACCGGTTGTTCGCCGACATCAATCACAAGCTCTTCGGCATTGACGATCCGGCGAGAACGCAGCTGGATTGGATCACGGCGATGAGTGACCACCAGATCTTCCTTATCGACGCCGCCCAAAGCGTGCGCCCTGCCGATGTACCGCGCGCTGCGCTTGACAGACTCCTCGGGCCGGCTGACGACCAGCATCGCTCCTACTCGCTTACATCCCAGATGCGCGTGGAAGGCGGAGCCGACTACATCGGCTACGTGCGGGCCATGCTCAGCTCCCAGCGGCTCGCGCCCAAGCGGTTCCCCGGGTATGACCTCAAACTCTTCGAC
>Ga0070667_100005875_pt1 | contig 10233 bp, 10 predicted proteins | sample KBSS33metaG_FD_64659 | JGI IMG/M metagenome (GOLD analysis project Ga0070667, IMG submission 64659) | Switchgrass rhizosphere microbial communities from Kellogg Biological Station, Michigan, USA - KBS S3-3 metaG | ecosystem: Host-associated > Plants > Roots > Rhizosphere > Soil ...
GGTGATCGTGCCGCTGGCGCTGTTCAACAAGTACCAAGCCGAATCGGTGGAGCGGCACGGATGAGCGCCGATTCGATCAATCGCTGGTTCGGCCGTGGCTGGCTGTCACTCGGGTACGCGTTCCTGTACCTCCCGATCGTCGCGCTGGTGATCTTCTCGTTCAACGATTCGCCGGTGCCCAATGTCTGGCGCGGCTTCACGCTGAAGTGGTACGCGTCGCTGGGCAGCGACACCGAGATCATCGCCTGCCTGTGGCTGTCGCTGCGCATCGCGTTCTTCACCGCCTGCGCGTCGGTGGTGATCGGAACGTTCGCGGCGCTCGCGCTGGTCAAGTACCGGCGCTTCGTCGGCCGCACGCTGTTCTCGGGCATGCTGAGCGCGCCGCTGGTGATGCCCGAGGTGATCATCGGGCTGTCGCTGCTGCTGATGCTGGTGGCGATGCAGAAGGCCTTCGGCTTCCCCGAGCGCGGCCTGGTGACGATCTGGCTCGGCCACCTGCTCCTCGGCCTGGCCTACGCCGCGGTCGTGGTCCAGGCGCGCCTGAAGGACCTGAATCCGCAGCTCGAAGAAGCCGCGATGGACCTGGGTGCGCGCCCGTCGCAGGTATTCTGGCTCGTGACCCTGCCGATGATCTCGCAGGCGCTGCTGTCGGCCTGGTTGCTGACCTTCACGCTGTCGCTCGACGACGTCGTGCTCTCGGCGTTCCTGTCCGGCCCCGGCGCGACAACGATGCCGCTGGTGATCTTCTCGCGCGCCCGCCTCGGCCTCAACCCGAGCGTGAACGCGATCGCGACGCTGACGGTCACGCTGGTCTCGGTCGGCGTGGTCTGCGCGAGCCTGCTGATCGCCCGGCGCGAACGCCTGCGCGCTGCCGAGATCGCAGCCGCTGCGCGCGCGGGTTGACGCCGTTGGCGGATCCCTTGCCCCCGAGTGTCGGCGCGCGACACGCCCACGCCGTGCCGCATGCGCCCTGGCTGTCGTTCCTGTGCCTGGCCGGCAGCATGGCGCTGGTCGGCAGCTATGTCGGCTTGTCGAAGATCCTGGTCCTGGTGTTCCCGATCTTCCTGCTCGCGTTCCTGCGATTCGGCATCGCGGCGCTGGCGATGGCCGGCTGGGTCCGGCGCGCGCCGCAGGAGGCGCGGCTGAGCCGGCACGACCGCGGCCTGCTGTTCCTCGAATCGTTCTTCGGCAACTTCCTGTTCTCGATCTGCATGCTGTTCGGCGTCTCGATGACTTCGGCGCTGGCCGCCGGCGTGATCATGGCGGGCATCCCCGCGGCAGTCGCGCTGATGTCGCGCGTGATCCTGAAGGAGCGCATCGCGCCGCGCACGATGGCCGGCATCGCCTGCGCCGTCGGCGGGATCGCGCTGGTGTCGTTCACGAAGAATGCCGACGCGGCGACGCCCGCCTCGCTGCTGGGCAACCTGCTGCTGCTGAGCGCGGTGTTGTGCGAGGCCAGCTATGTCGTGATCGGCAAGAAGCTCACCGGCAACGTCAGCCCGAAGCGCATCAGCGCGCTGATCAACCTGTGGGGCCTGGCGCTGGTCACGCCGTTCGGGCTGTGGCAGGCGTTGCGCTTCGACTTCGGCGAGGTGGCGGCCGGGTCGTGGTGGCTGCTCGCGTTCTATTCGATCGCCGCGAGCATGGTGACGGTCTGGCTGTGGATGACCGGGCTCAAGCACGTGCCGGCCTCGTCGGCGGGCATCTTCACGGTGTTGTTGCCGGTCAGCGCCGCGGCAGTCGGCGCGCTGTTCCTCGGCGAGCGTTTCAGCGCCGCGCAGGCCGCCGCGTTCGCGCTGGCATTGGCGGGCGTCGTACTGGCCACTTGGCCCGCACGCGCCACGGCGAGCGCGTGAGCCCGATCAGGCCAGTGCCTCGGCGCCCTCGCGCGCGAGGCGGCTGACCTCATCGGGCAACACGTTCTTCAGGCGGTGATCCGACCACACCTGACGCCAGCGACGCGCACCGGCCAGCCCGTTGCGCAGGCCGATCAGGTGCCGCGACGCATGCGACCACGGCTCGCCCTCCGCAACGATGCGCTGCATGTACTCGACCATCTGCGCCTCGACCGCGTCGCGCTCGCGCTCGACCGACGCCTCGCCGAAGAAGCGTGCGTCCCAGTCCGCCATCAGCCACGGGTGGTGGTAGGGCTCGCGGCCGAGCATCACCCCGTCGACGTGCTCGAGTTGCTCGGCGATCTGCGCGTTTGTCTTGATGCCGCCGTTCAGCACGATCGTCAGCGCCGGAAACTCGCGCTTGAGGCGGTGCACGAGCTCGTAGCGCAGCGGCGGCAGCTCGCGGTTTTCCTTCGGGCTGACGCCCTTCAGCCAGGCGTTGCGCGCGTGCACGATGAAGACCTCGCAGCCGGCCGCCGCGACCGCACCGACGAAGTCGCGCACGAACTCGTAGCGCTCGACCTTGTCGATGCCGATGCGGTGCTTGACCGTCACCGGCAGCGCACTCGCATCGCGCATCGCCTTGACGCAATCGGCGACCAGCGAGGGTTCGGCCATCAGGCAGGCGCCGAAGGAGCCGCGCTGCACGCGCTCGCTCGGGCAACCGCAGTTCAGATTGATCTCGTCGTAGCCCCATTGCTCGGCCAGCTTCGCGCAATCCGCCAGCTCGGCCGGCTCGCTGCCGCCGAGTTGCAGCGCGATCGGGTGCTCTTCGCTATTGAAATCCAGGTGCCGCGCCACGTCGCCGTGCAACAGCGCGCCGGTCGTCACCATCTCGGTGTACAGGCGGGTGCGGCGCGTCAGCAGGCGATGGAAGTAGCGGCAATGGCGATCGGTCCAATCCATCATGGGCGCTACCGACACCTTCCACGGCGAATCGCCCAGCCCGTCAGTGATTTTCAAGCGACCTGCCACCGACTCATCTCATGGGTGCAAGGCGTGTTCCCCTCAAACACTCGGCCGGGGCAAGCTGCGCTGCGGCGCGGCGCCGACGGTGACCGCCGCGTTCGATTCGAGCCCGCTCAATCGGGTGCGGAACTTGGCCGGGACGCTCGCCAGCAGGTCCGCGGCGAATTGCTGCTGCATCGCATACGCCTTGTCGGTATCGGTGTCGATCGAGGAGATGCGAAACAGCAGACCGTCCGGAACTTCCCCGGTCATCCACAGCTTGATCTGCGCCATCCGTCGGTCCAGTTCCGTGCGCACGACTTGATTGCCATTGGTCAGCCAGTACGTGACCGGTTCGCGGCGAGCCCCGAGCACCGTGTCCAGCCGCACGACGTCGATGCTTCCGAACGCCGTGGCGAGCGTGCCGTTCTGCTTCGTCAGGAGCTTGAAGCCTTGCGCCGGGTAGCAGACCTCGGGCCGATGCGCCTGCAGGTTGCCGGTCTGATCGGCGCCCCAGGCCAGCGACAGCATGATGCGGTAGCCGTCCTTGTTCACGTAGCTTCGCGACAGGATCTCACCGTAGAGCTTCTTCAAGAGTTCGTCGGCCTGCGGATCGCTCACCTGCGCGCCCTGCTCCTGCAGTTCGGTCCAACCTGCGAAGCTCTTCGGCACGTTCAGGTCGAGCTTGGGCGGGTAGGAGGTCGTCGCGGTCGGTCGTGCGACCACGCCGGCAACCGACGCGCAGCACATCAGGGCCGCCAGAATGATCGCCACCGGTTGAATCTTCATGGTCTCTCCATTGCGTCGGACATTGTCGCCGACTCGGCACGGACCGCGTGAAGGTCGCTAGGCTGTGCGCATGACCCGTCTTCGACACCTGCTGTGGCACACGCTGTCGGTCCTGCCGATTCTGCTCGCCGCCGCGTGCGCCATACCGCCGCCGGCGCTCGATGATTCGGCGCTGCCCCGCTTGCGCGCGGCCAGTTTCGTGCTGCTTGGCGAGGTCCACGACAACCCGAGCCACCATCGGCTGCGCGCCGCGCTGCTCACCGAACTTCTTGCCGATGGCGGGCCGACGACCGTCGTGTTCGAACAGATGGGCCGGGCCGAAGACGGCGCGATCGCAGCTGCGCCGCGCGACGCCGAAGCGATCGCCGACGCCGGCGGGCTCGACCGCAAGGGCTGGGGCTGGCCGCTGCACAAGCCGCTGTTCGATGCCGCGATCGCCGCCTCGGCGCGCATCGCAGGCGGCAACCTCGAAGCCGCGCAAGTGCGCGCGATCGTGCGCACTGGCCTTCCAGCCGTCCCCGCCGACCTGCGCCCGCTGCTTGAGGGTCCGGGCTGGAGCGCCCGCCAGCAGCAGGCGCTCGAACGCGAGATCGATCAGGGCCACTGCCATGCGCTGCCCGTCGCCCAGTGGCCTGCCATGGCGCTGGCGCAGCGCGCGCGTGATGCGGCACTGGCACAGGCGCTGCTGAGTGCCGCCGCGGCCGGCGGCCGCGCCGTGCTGATCGCCGGCAACGGCCACGTCCGTCGTGATCTGGGCGTTCCGCACTACCTGCGCGCTGCGGGCGTGCCGGCGGCACAGATCGTCGCGTTCGGCCATCTCGAAGAGGACGAGCGCAACGCGCCCTACGATCTGGTGCGAGTCACCGGCCGCACGCCGCGCGACGATCCCTGCGCGGCGTTCGCCAAATGAGCGCGGCCGACCTCAGGCGCGTGCCGCCGCCGACGCGATGCCGCTGACGAAGCGTGGCCACAGCTCGGTCGGCAGGTCGTGGCCCATGCCGGCGATCAGGTCGATCTCGGCACCGGCGATCTTCGCCGCCAGATCGGTGCCGGCCGCCACAGGCACCAGCGGGTCGGCCTGGCCGTGGATGATCTGGGTCGGTACCTTGATCTGCGCCAGCAGCTTCGAGCGGTTGCCGTCGGCCGCGATCGCGACCATCTGGCGTGCCGTGCCCGCCGGCCGGTACGAGCGCTGCACCGACTGGCCCAGGCGCTCCTGCAGGTAGGCCTCGGGCGCCGGGTAGGCGGGGCTGCCGATCAGCCGGTACAGCTTGACGTAGTGCTCGATCACGCTCTGCACGTTGTTCGGGTCGGCCGGGCGCGAGATCAGCGCACTGCGCACTTTCAGGGTCGGACCGGGCAGGCGGCGCGAGCCGCTGCTGGTCATGATCAGCGTCAGGCTCTTGACGCGCTGCGGGTGCCGCACCGCGAGCTGCTGGGCGATCATGCCGCCCATCGAGGCGCCGCAGATGTGCGCGGCCGTAATGCCCAGCGCCGCCAGCAGCCCCGCGGTGTCGTCGGCCATGTCGGCCACGGTGTAGGGTGCGCTGACCTTCATGCCCACCGCATGCCGGAGCGAGTCGAGCGCCAGGTTGGGCACCCCGAGATGATCGAAGCGTTGCGACAGGCCGATGTCGCGGTTGTCGAAGCGGATCACGCGAAAGCCGCGCGCCACCAGCATCGCGACGAACTCCGGATGCCAGGCCACGAGCTGCATGCCCAGGCCCATGATCAGCACGAGCGGCTCGCCGGCGGGCGAGCCATGGTCCTCGACTTCGAGGGCGATGCCGTTGGCGGAAATCTGCATGGTCAGAAGCGCTCCGCGCCGGTGGGCTCGACCGCTTGGCGGCCGTTGGCCTCGTGACGGAACGCCGAGATCGCCTGATAGATGACGCGCCGGCAGCGGTTCACACCACCCAGCGGCTGGTGCTCGGGCAGGCTGTGCCAGGGGGAATACGACAGGTCTTCGGCGAATTGCAGTTGCGCCGGCGAGTCGAAGGTCTGGCGCGCGATGCGCAGGGTCGCGACCTTGCGCCACGGCGAGCGCGCCGGCTCCCAGCGGATGCGCGGGTCTTCGACCGGCATGCTGCGCGGGTCGGTCTGCAACTGCACCATGAAGTCGAACGCGACGCTCTCGCGCCCGAGTTGCTCTGCCATCACGTGGCGCAGGTAGTCGGGCGCCGAGTTCGGCGGCGCCCCGGTGTTGGACAGCACCTGCGGACGCATCGAGAACTTGGCCGGCGTGTCGCCCATCAGGTAGGGCGTCATCGTGAAGTACTGCAGCGTCAGCATGTTCGAGACCTGCACCCGGATCCTGTTCGCATTCGCGAGCTCCTTCAGGTGCCACTTGAACGGGTTCGCGCTGAGGAAGAATTTGGTCGGCGCGCCGTCGCGCTCGATGATGCGGAACAGATCGACGTAGTCGCTCGCGTCCTTGACGGCGAACACGTCGTGGTTGATGAACAGGAAGTCCTGCGTGCGAGCCTCGTCGCTCATCAGCTTCGGGCCGTCGACCTCCATCAGCTTGATCGCGATGCCGCGGCCATCGCGCAGGTGATCGGCCTGCACCGTGCCCGAGCCGTTCGAGAAGCGCACCCAGGCCGGGTAGCTGCGCGGGCTGCGAAAGACGCCAACCGCGAGCTCGGGCGGGAGGTTCGGCTCGACGACGAGTTCGGCGCGCACCGCGCCGTGGTGCTTCGGGTGAGCGTCGCGCCGCATGTCGCCCTGACCGGCCGGGAACTGCTTGCGCAGGTTGACCTTGATGATCTTCAGGATCTCGGCGATCGCCGCATCCTCACCCGCGGGGGCTTGCTCGTGGCGGGTGAGGGTTGCGTTCATGTCAGGTCGCTTTCGTCGAGGCGTTGTCGGGAGCGCCTTGGAAGAACCAGCGCCGCGCGCCCTCGCTGGCGTCGAAATGGCGCCACTGGCCCGCGGGCTGCGCGAGCCGATCGGCGACCGCGTAGAGCGCGAGCGGGTTCATGCCCATGCCGGTGTGGCTGGCGTGGACCTCGATGTTTTCGGTGAGCGCGCTCGCCTCGTTCAGGCTGCACTGCCAGGAGACGATGCCGTCGGTGCGCGAGTAGATCGAGGTCGTCGGCACGGGCGGCGGCGTGCGCAGGCGCGCGATCATGGTCGGGTCTTGCGCCTTCTGGCCGCTGAGCATCTCGAAGATGCGCCACGCGTTGGTCGCGCGCGGGTGGCCGGCGAACGGCGTGCCCAGCGTGATCACGCATCGCGTGTGGTCGGGCAGTTCCTTCGCCATCTCGCGCGCATACAGGCCCCCGAGGCTCCAGCCGACCAGGCTGACCGGGCGGCCATGCTTCTCGGCCAGCGCCTGCACGTCGGCGGCGCAACGCTTCAACACGCCGTCGCGCGGGCCGAAGTTGAAGCCCTGGCCCCAGGCCTGGGTCGCGTAGCCCAGGCCGTCGAGGAAGCTGCGCAGCGGGACGGTCGTGATGTCGTTGGCGCCCATGCCCGGAAAGACAAGCACCGGGTGTCCGTCGCCCTTGGGCAGGCGCCGCAGCCACGGTGTGGCAGCGAGCATCGCGCCGAGTTCCCAGAAGGCGCGGGCTTCGAGCATCAGCAGGAAGGCGTTCGGTGGACGCAGTTCGTCGTCGGTCGAAGGCGTCGTGTCGGGGGCGTGTGATCGGGGCAGTCTGGGCATGCCGCTCGCGCGCTGTGGGAATCGGCGCATGTTAGCGGCGGGTGGCCTTCTTCTTTGGAGCACTTGCCCTAGCCCGGGGTGTCACTTTCGGGACAGATTTGGCGGACGGTTTCGCTGGTTTCGCGACCTTCCTGGCCGCCGCCGCAGTGGCGGTCTTCTTCGTGGCCGGCTTCTTCGCCGCGATCTTCTTCGCCGCCGGTTTGCGGACTGCGGCGGCGGCCTTCTTCGCGACGACCTTGGGGGCAGGCGTCGCAATCGGTGCTTCGACGGTCGCCGGCAACGCCTGGAATTCGTCGAACGCGGCCTGCACGTCGCGAGCGAACTCGGCGATCTCCGGCATCGCCTTGCCGCACGCGATCAACCCGAACTCGAGCGACTCGTTGTAGGTCTGCACCGTGATGTTCAGCGCCACACCGTGCACGACGATCGAGGTCGGGTAGTTGGTCAGCATCTTCGCGCCGGCCATGTACAGCGGCACGGTCGGGCCGGGGACGTTCGAGATCGTCACGTTGGCGATCGCCGGCAGCCGGTCGGCAACGCGCGCCTTCTCGTACAAGGTGCTCAGCCCTTCCATCAGCCAGGGCACGCCCAGTGACGGGAAGTCGGTCGGCATCAGGCTCTTCATCGCGCCCATGTTGGCCTTCATCGCCGCGGTGGCGGCGAGCACATGCGCGAGGCGCTTGCCCGGGTCGGCGATGTGCGTGCCCAGGCTGACGATCGTCATCGTCGCCTGGTTGTTCGACGCGGTGTCGCCCTTCGCGCGGGTCGAGATCGGCACGCCCGCCACCATCGACTTGCGCGGCAGCGGCCCGTGCTTCAGGAAGTGCCGGCGCAGCGCACCGCTGCAGATCATCAACACGGCGTCGTTCAAGCTGGCCTTGTGCTTGCGTCGCGTCGCGTTGAGCGCCGCCAGCGGCAGGCTGATCGACGCGAAGGACCGCGTTTCGGACACCGTGGCGTTCAACCGCGTGCGCGGCGCCAGCGCGAGGTTGCTGACGCTCTTGCCCTTGGCGCCGGCACCCTGCCCCTTCAGTCGCGCCGCGAGCGCGGCGATCGTGCCACCGGCCGTGTCGCCGACCTTTTGCGTCGCCATCTGCGAGAGCACGCCGACGGTGCCGGGGATCGCCTTGACCGCGTCGACGACCAGCCCGAGCTGGTTGCCGAGCGCGCTGCGCAGCATGTCGGCCATGCCGAGTTCGCGCCGGACCTTGCCGCTGCGCTGCTGATCGACCTCGCGCCCTTCCGGACTGAGGTCGAGGATCGCCTGACCGAGCGCGACCGCGGCCTGGCCGTCGACCGCCGCGTGGTGCACCTGGGTGTACAGCGCGTAACGCTTGGTGCCGCCGGGGCCGTCGGCCAGGCCGTCGAAGACGTGGAACTTCCACAGCGGCCGATTGCGGTCGAGCAGCACCGGATGCAGGCGGCCGACCTGGGCCTCGAGCTCGGCCCGATCGCTGCCGGATGTCGATTTCGGCAGCGTGATGCCCACGATGTGCGCCTCGAGATCGGGCTCGGCGTCGATCCAGGTCGGGTTGCTCAGGTTCAGCGGCATCTTCACCAGCTTCTGGCGCAGCGCGGGCGCGAGCACCAGGCGCGCCGCCATGTGGCGGCGCATGTCGGCGAGGAAGTCGCCGCGGTAGCTGGCCGGCAGTTCGAAGTTGTGCAGCGCGCCGACATGCATCGGCATCTGCGGCGTTTCGAGGTGCAGAAAACTGGCGTCGAGACCTGGGAGCTGTTTCATGCGGCGATCCGGAGCGGGGATGGCGTCGATGCTAGTGCGGCGGTCTCGACGCGCGCTGAGGGGAAGCCCTGTCTCGCGCGCGTCACACCCGCTCAGCGTGGCGTCTGGCGCAGCGCCAGCGCCTCGTTGGCCGCGAGCGCACCCAACACCAGCGCGCCGCCGCCGAGCACATGGACGGCAGGCGCCTCGCCGGCGCCCAGCCAGGCCCACGCGACGCCGAAGATCACCTCGAGCAGCGCCAGCAGCGAGGCCTCGGGGGCGCTCAGATAGCGTGCCGCGGCCACCGACATCAGGCAGGGCAGCGCGAGCTGCACGACACCGAGCAAGGCCAGCAGGCCGAGGTCGTGCGGCGATGCCGCGAACGGCAACGCGAAGGGCAAGGTCAGCGCCGCCGAGAGGATCGCGCCGATGAGAACGGCAGGCAGCAGGTCGATGTCGGCGTTCCGGCGGGTGTGCTGGATCAGCGTCCAGTTGACCGCCGCGGCGATCGGCACGGCGAGTGCGACCAGCGTGCCTGCGAGCTGGCGCGGGTCGGCGGCGCCGACCTCGCGCCCGTACATCCAGCCGATGCCGATGCCGGCAACGACGATCGCGGCCCAGGTGCGCACGGCCAGACGGTGGCCGAGGAACAGCCGCGCGATCAGCGCGGTCAGCAGCGGCGCGATCGCCAGGGTCACCAGCACGTTCGCGACGGTCGTCAGCGTGATCGCGACCATGAACGCGGTAAACATCACGCACCAGCACAGACCCGACCACCACAGCACCGCGCCGCCGTCGCTCAGCGAGCGCTCCAGCACGGCCCGGCCGCGCAGCCAGGGCAGCAGCACGGCGAGCGCCAGCACCGTGAACGCGCTGCGCCAGAACGTGACCTCGAAGCTGCGCACCGCCTCGAGCTGGCGCGTCACGACGCCGGCGATGCTCCACATCAGCGTGACGGCGAGCATCGTCACGACCGCCCGGCCGTGGGTCATCTAGTAATCGCTGCCGCCCGCGCTGCCCGATGCGAGGTTGTCGAACTTCGTCAGCGGCTTGTTGAAGAACAGCTTGATCGTCCCGGTCGGGCCGTTGCGCTGCTTGCCGATGATGATCTCGGCGACACCGGGCTCCTTGCTGGCTTCCTTGTTGTAGTAGTCGTCGCGGTAGATGAACATGATGACGTCGGCGTCCTGCTCGATCGCGCCCGACTCGCGCAGGTC
>Ga0070667_100005883_pt1 | contig 10218 bp, 8 predicted proteins | sample KBSS33metaG_FD_64659 | JGI IMG/M metagenome (GOLD analysis project Ga0070667, IMG submission 64659) | Switchgrass rhizosphere microbial communities from Kellogg Biological Station, Michigan, USA - KBS S3-3 metaG | ecosystem: Host-associated > Plants > Roots > Rhizosphere > Soil ...
CCGCTCAGCTGCGTCCTGACGACGTTTGCGACGAACACGAGCATTCCCGCGGCCATCACGAAGGAGCCGATCGACGAGGTCATGTTGTAGGCCTCCCACAGACCGTGGGCCTGGTACGTGTAGACGCGCCGCGGCATCCCGAGCAGCCCGAGCAGGTGCTGGGGGAAGAACGTGACGTTGAAGCCGACGAAGACCATCCAGAAGTGGACCTTCCCGAGGCGCTCGTCGAGCTTCCGACCGAACATCTTCGGCCACCAGTAGTAGAGGCCGCCGAAGATCGCGAAGATTGAGCCGCCGAAGAGGACGTAGTGGAGGTGCGCGACGACGAAGTACGTGTCGGTGACCTGCCAGTCGATCGGGAACGCCGCCAGGAAGATGCCGGAGAGGCCGCCGACCGTGAAGACCCCGATGAACCCGAGCGCCCAGATCATCGGCGTGTCGAACGAGATGTTCCCGCGCCAGATCGTCGCAAGCCAGTTGAAGATCTTCACGCCCGTGGGGATGGCGATGATCATCGAGCTGAGCATGAAGAAGATGTCGAGGCCGATCGGCAGCCCGACGGCGAACATGTGGTGGGCCCACACGAGCAGCGAGTAGAACGCGATCCCGACGGTCGAGAGCGCCACTGCCTTGTAGCCGAAGATCGGCTTCCGGCTGAACACGGGGAGGATCTCCGAGACGATCCCCATCGCCGGCAGGATCATGATGTAGACCTCGGGGTGCCCGAAGAACCAGAAGACGTGCTGGTAGAGGAGCGGGCTGCCACCGTGCGCAGGGTCGAAGAAGTGCGTTCCGACCTGGCGGTCGAGCAGCATGAGCGTGAGCCCCGCCGAGATCACCGGCAGGACGATCACGAGCAGCCACGCGTAGGTGACGATCGCCCAGACGAAGAGCGGGACCCGCATCCACGACATCCCGGCGGCCCGCATGTTGTGGATCGTCACGATGAAGTTGATCGCACCGACGAGCGACGAGATCGAGAGGATGTGGAGCGACAGGATCCAGAGGTCCTGGCCGTTTCCGGGCGAGTGCAGCGTCGAGAGCGGGACGTACGCCGTCCAGCCCGAACTCGCGGCACCGCCGCCGGCGAAGAAGCTCAACATGAGGACGACGCCGCCGAGGGCGAAGAGCCAGTACGAGAGCGCGTTCAGGCGCGGGAACGCCATGTCGCGGGCGCCGATCATGAGCGGGACGAGGAAGTTTCCGAACCCGGCGAGGATCGGGACGACGACGAGGAAGATCATCGTCGTGCCGTGGATGGTGACGACCTCGTTGTACGAGTTCCGCGTCAGGAAGTCGTTGTTCGGAACGATCAGCTGGGTGCGGATGAGCAGCGCGAGGACGCCGCCGACGGCGAAGAAGACGAGCGTGGTGAAGATGTAGAGGATCCCGATCCGCTTGTGGTCGACCGTCGTCAACCACGACGCGACCTTGCCGTTGCGCCAGTCCGCGCGGTACGGCGCGACCGTTCCGACGTCGACAGCCATCAGCCTCCCTGCCCTGTCTTGGCGAACTGCTTCGTGTATGCGACGAGCGCCTCGATCTGACTCTGCGTCCAGTTGCGGCCGACCGGGGGCATCGCGTTCTGGCCGTTGCGCAGGAGCGTCGTCAGGCCCTTGACGTCGCCGAGGAGCGGGTTGCCGCCGAGTGCGGGCCCGACGTACTTCTCGGCGAGCTTGTGGCACTTCTGGCAGACGCCCTGCCACTCCTCCTTGCCGAGCCCCGTGCCCACCGGGTCGGCCTGGCGCTGCGCGACGAAGGCGTCGTACTGGCTGCGCGGCACGACGTGGACGACCCCGTCCATGATGGCGTGCTGAATCCCGCAGAGCTCGGCGCATCGGGCGACGTAGTCGCCGGCGGGCGCTTCGAACCACGTGTGGTTCGTGCGGCCCGGGATGGCGTCGTACTTCCCGCCGAGATCGGGCACCCACCACGAGTGGATGACGTCCCAGTCGAGGCCGATCACGTCCTCGTTGACGACGGTGTTCGCGGGCGCGACCATGCGGTCGACCGAGACGGCCCCGTTCGGATAGCGGAAGAGCCAGTAGTACTGGTGGCCCTCGATCTGGATCTCCGTCCGGTTCGCGGCGCTCGCCTTCGGCGCGTCCTTGATCCCCGGGAGCTTGTAGAAGACGAAGCTCGCGATCCCCGCGAGGACGAGCACGGGGACGACCGTCCAGAGCAGCTCGAGCTTGCTCGAGCCGTGGATCTGAGGGCCCTCCGCCGTCCGGGCGCGCTTCCCGCGCCGGTAGCGGATGATGAAGAGGATGAGCGCGCCCTCGACGATGACGAACACCGCAGCGGTGAACGCGAAGACGAAGATGAACGCGTCCGTGATCCGGTGAGCGTTCGGCGAATGGGCCTCGCCGGGCAGGAATCCGCCGTTCCCCGCGAATGCGGCAGCCGCCGTGACGAGCACGACAACGCTTGCTACAACCGTCGCAATTGCGATCCTGCGCACGCGTGGGGCATCGTATAGAGGGTGGAGGAAGCAAGCCGCATCGACCTGCCGGACGCCGCAGGCGCCGATTTCGAGGTGTTCGTCAACGGCGTGCGCCAACTGCCCGGCGCCGACTTCAAACAGGAGGGGCGCACGCTCGTCTTCCGGCAGGCTCTCGCCCGCGAGGGCAAGCTCGGGTTCTGGCGCTGGCTGTCGATCTTCCTCGGCGTCGCGGGTACGTACCGGCGCAACGACAGCGTCGACATCGTCTATTCGCAAGGCGGCCGGCGGGTCGTCGCCACGCTGACGCCGACGACGATCGCGTCCGCTGATCCACCGTAGCGCTGGTAGCGTCGAGGTCCATGGCGACCGTGGAGCTTCCGCGCCGCCCGCGGCTTGGGCTGCTGAACGCAGCGGTTTCGGTACTCGCGCTCGGCGCGATCGTGTGGTGGGCCGTCCGCCAGCACGCGCCCCACGTCCCCCTGGACCCCCGGTCCCTCGGCGATCTCGCAGCCGCCCTGGCGGTCTACGCATGCGCCACGGCGCTCCGCGGCGAGCGGTGGCATCGCATCCTCGCCCGCGAAGGCGCAGCTCGCGGCCGCGGTGAGAGCAACCGTCTGATCCTCGTCGGGTACATGGGCAACAACACGCTCCCGGCGCGGGCGGGAGACTTCATGCGGGTACTGCTGTTCGGCGGCCGGCGCAGGGTCGTGCTCGGAACGGTGCTCGCCGAGCGCGTGCTCGACGCCCTTGCGCTCGTCGGCATCTTCGCCGTGGTCGTCGTCGCGAAGGGGCTCGGGTTCGGGCCCCTCCCGTACGTGCTCGGCGCGGTGGGCGGGGTCGTCGCGCTCGCGGTCGCGGCGGTCCTCGTTCCGGGCCATGGTCTGCTCACGCGAGCGCGCGACTGGCTCCGTCCCGTGCTCGGCGCCACGCGCGGGCTCGCCAGCGCCTACGGCGCAGTGCTGCTCGCGGGCTCGCTCGCGCTCTGGGGCTGCGAGGCCTCCGTCTATCTCCTCGTCGGCCACGCCGTGGGCGTCCCGCTGACCGCGGCACAGGCGCTCTACGTGATGGCGCTGACGAACCTCTCGATGCTCGTCCCGGCCGCCCCCGGGTACGTCGGCACGTTCGACGCGGCGGTGCTGCTCGCGCTCAGGTCGCTCCACCTGCCCGCGCTCGGCTACCTGCTCGTCCTCCGCTTCGTCCTCTTCGTGCCGATCACCGTCGCAGGCTTCTGCATCTACATCGCCCGGTACGCGCGGAGACGCGCGTGATCGCCGCACAGAAGCTCGACCGGGCGCTCGGCGTCCGGCTCGCGGCTGCGCTCGAAGCATCGTGGACGACCCCGGCGCTGCTCGTGGGTCTCACCGGTCTCTCCCTCTTCGTCCGCACGCGCGTGCTCGGCGGCGGCTTCTGGATCGACGAGGGCATCTCGGTCGGGATCGCCCACCACCACCTCACGTCGATCCCGCACCTGCTCCGGGAGGACGGCTCGCCGCCCCTCTACTACCTGCTGCTCGGCCTGTGGATCCGCGTCTTCGGCGAAGGCGAGAGCGCCACCCACACGCTCTCGCTGCTGTTCGCGCTCGGCTGCATCCCGCTCGCGTATGCCGTCGGCCGGAGCCTGTTCGGCCGGCTGACCGGGTGGTGCACCGCGGTGCTCGCGGCGTTCGACCCGTTCCTCACCGTGTACGGCCAGGAGACGCGGATGTACGCGCTCCTCGCCTTCCTGTCGCTCCTCGCGACGCTCGCGTACGTCGAAGGTGTCGTTCGCGGGCGGCGGCCGTGGCTCGTTGCGCTCGCGCCCATCCTCGCGGCGATGATGTACACGCACACGTGGTCGCTGTTCTTCTGCGTCGGCCTCGTCGTCGCGACGTTCCTGATGGCGCGCGAGCGGCTCGTCCCGCTCCTCGTCGCGGGAGCCGCCGCGTTCGTCCTCTACGCGCCGTGGGTGCCGACCTTGATCTTCCAGGCGCGGCACACGGGCGCTCCCTGGGCCGGCACGCCGAGCTTCCAATGGCTCGTGCTCTCGGCCGGGACGGTGCTGCCCGACAACGGCGCCGTCTTCGCCTTCGCCCTCGTCGGCGGGTCCGCGCTCGTGCGCGGGCTGCGCGGGCGGCTGGGAGAGGAGCGGCGCATCGTCCTCCTGCTCGCAGCCGCGGCGGGCTCCGCGATCCTCCTCGCCTGGATCGTCTCGTTCATCACGCCCGAATGGACGGCGCGGTACTTCGCGGCGGTGCTCGCGCCGCTGCTCCTCCTTGCGGCGCGCGGCACCGTCCGCGCCGGGCGGCTCGGCCTCGCCGCACTGATCGCGATCCTCTTCATCTGGCTCGGCGCGACGCTGCACGACGACAAGGAGAACGCGCGCGGCCTCGCGGCGGCGCTCGGGCCCTCGCTTCAGCCGGGCGAGCTCGTCATCTCGACACACCCCGAGCAGACGCCCGTGCTTCGCTACTACCTCGGGACCGGCCTGCGCTGGGCGACGACGCTCGGGCCCGTAGCCGACCCGCAGGTCTTCGACTGGCGCGACGCCGTCGACCGCCTCCGCGCGGCTCAGCCCCGGCCGACGCTCGACAGCGTGTTGCGAAACGTACGTCCGGGGAAGGAGTTCATCGTGATCTCGCCGGTCTTCCGCGACTACCGCGCCTGGAACGCGAAGTGGACGCGTCTGGTGTGGCGCCGATCGATCGCGTGGACGCAGCTCCTCGCCGCCGACCCTCGCTTCCGGCTCGTCCGTCACATCACACCGAACGAGATCGGGGCGAAGAGGAACTACTGGAAGCCGCTCCAGGCCTTCGTATTCAAGCTGGTTCGTAGTACACCCGTCCGCACGTTGTGGCACGCCCCCGGCGGCGTCTCGCCGCCCGTGGCTGCGTCCTCGGTCGCCTCGATAGCAACGGCTATCGAGGCTCCCCGCGTCCTTCCCACGAACGACGATCCATCCGCCGGATGACGCACCGAACGTACGGACGGATGTACTAGTCTGGCGGCGGCCCGGCCTCTCCATGACGATCGATCTCCGACAGACGACGTTCGTCCTCGGCGCCGGGCCTGCGGGCCTGACGGCCGGGTACCAGCTCGTCAAAGCCGGGCGCGATGTCGTCGTGCTCGAGGCCGAGGACCAGGTCGGCGGGATCGCCAAGACCGTCGAGCGTGACGGCTACCGCTTCGACCTCGGGGGACACCGGTTCTTCACGAAGTCGCGCGAAGTCGACGATCTCTGGCACGAGGTGCTCGGCGACGAGTTCCTCCTGCGCCCGCGGATGTCCCGGATCTACTGGAACAACCGCTACCTCGACTACCCGCTCCGCGGGACGGATGTGATCCGGAAGCTCGGGCCGATCGAGCTGACGCGCGTCACCGCCTCGTATCTCCGCTCGGCCCTCCTGCCGAAGCGTCCCGACGACTCGCTCGAGGACTGGGTCACGAACCGCTTCGGCAAGCGCCTCTTCGAGCTCTTCTTCAAGTCGTACAACGAGAAGGTCTGGGGCGTGCCGGCGACCGAGCTCCGTGCGGAGTGGGCGGCGCAGCGGATCAAGGGGCTCTCGTTCTTCTCCGCGGCGAAGGCCGCGTTCTTCGGCAACAAGGGCAACGCCGTCAAGAGCCTCATCGGCGAGTTCAACTACCCGCGCTACGGCCCGGGCCAGATGTGGGAGGCGATGACGAACGCGATCGAGGCCGACGGCGGCGACGTGCGGCTGGAGACGCCGGTGGAGCGGCTCGAGATCGTCGGGAACCGCGTCGTCGAGCTCGAGGCTGGCGGTGAGACGCACACGCTGCCCGACAGCGTCATCTCCTCGCTGCCGCTCCGCGAGATCGTCAACATGGCGCGCCCGGCCGCGCCGCCCGACGTCGTCGAGGCCGCCGAGGGTCTGCGCTACCGCGACTTCCTCTCCGTCGCTCTCGTCGTGGACGGCGAGGACCTCTTCCCGGACAACTGGATCTACATCCACGAGCCGGGCGTCCGCGTCGGCCGGATCCAGAACTTCAGGTCGTGGTCGCCGTGGATGGTCCCCGATCCGTCGAAGGCCTGCGTCGGGATGGAGTACTTCTGCTTCGCCGGCGACGACCTGTGGACGATGGCCGACGAGGACCTCGTCGAGCTCGCCGCGAGCGAGCTCGACCGTCTCGGGCTCGCCGCCCACTCGAAGGTCGAGCGGGGCTACCCGATCCGTGTCCCGAAGGCGTACCCGATCTACGACGTCGAGTACGCCGAGCGCGTGGCGACCATTCGGCGCTGGCTCGACCCGATCACGAATCTCCAACAGGTCGGACGGAACGGACTCCACCGCTACAACAACTCCGACCACTCGATGCTCACCGCGATGCGAGCGGTCGACAACCTGCTCACCGGTGCCGGTCACGACATCTGGGAGGTCAACGCGGAGAGCGTCTACCACGAGACCGACGTGGTCGCCGAGCAGCCGTATCGCGAGGCGCCCGAGACGCCCGAGATGCGGGACGTCGCCTCCAGCCGCGCCGTCTAGGACGATTCGCAGCCGTGCGTCTCGCGCGGAGGTTCCTGCTCCCCGCCGCGACCGTCGGCGCGATCGTCGAGGTCGTGCTGCTGGCGCACCGCGCCGTCTATCTCGCCCCCCTCAACGTCGACGAGGAGCTGACCCTCCGGGTCTCCGAGTTCTCCTTCGGCCACATCTTCCACATCGTCTCGACGGAGCGGGGCGGCGGGCCGCTCCACTTCTGGCTCGAGCACGTCGTGCTCGGCTGGTCGCATTCGCTCGTCGCGCTCCGCGTTCCTTCGCTCGTCTTCTTCTGCCTCGCGCTGCCCGCGGTCGCGCTCGTCGCCCGCGAGCTCGTCGGCTCGGAGGCCGCGGCGGCGACGGTCCTGCTCGTCGCCGCCGCGCCGGTCCCGGAGTCGTACGCGACGTTCGGGCGTCCCCACGCGATGCTCTTCGCGTGGATCATGTGGGGAACGGTCGCCGCGCTGCGCGCCGCGGTCACCGGAAGCCGCGGCTGGTGGATCGCCGCCGGCGCATTCCTCGGCTCGAGCATCTTCGTCCACCCGACCGCTCCGCTCTACGCGCTCGTCGCATTCGCGGGGGCCCTGCTCTATGCCCGCCGACCGCCGCACCGGCTCGTGCGCGAGGCGTGGCCGGGCGTGCTCGCCCTCGGCCTGACGTTCCTGCCGTACTGGGTTGCGACGCTCGGGGTGCTCGGTGACCGTTACGGGGTCTCGGCCGGTGCCCGGCAGGGGCGCACGTTCAGCGGGCGGCCCGTGTGGGACGACGCGATCCACTTCCTCGCCCCGAGCCGGCACCTCTGGAACTGGTTCACGGTCCTCGCGCTGGTCGGGTTCCTCGTCCTGCTGCTCCGGCGGCAGTGGCGCGCGGCGCTCTTCCTCGCGCTGACCGTCGTGGCGCCGATCGTCTTCTTCACGTACGTGCCCGCCAACGGGCTCGCCGCCCTCTTCTTCGACCGCTACATGATCCCGGCGGCACCCGGCTTCCTCGCACTCGTGGCCGCGGGCTGCGCAGTGGTGCCCGTGCGCTTCGCGCTCGTGCGCCTCGTCGTGCTCGCGGGCATCGCCGCCTGGCTGCTGACGATCGAGATCCGCGTCGACGTCCCCCGCCAGAACCGCCTGCTCGGGCTCCGCCTCGGCGAGATCACGCACGCCGTCGCGGCCGAGCGGCGAGACTCGGTTCTCTTCGGCACGACCGGCTCAGGCGATCCGAACAACGCTGCAGGCGCGTTCACGTTCGGCCGGCCGGCGAACGTCCTCGACCGCTACCTCTCGCTCCGGGTCGCCGGGCTGCGGGTTGTCGACGACGATGCGTGCGTGCGGGTCGCGCCCTTCCTCGTCGCCCCATCGCCACCACTGCACGGCCTGTGGGTGTTCTACGCGGCGTTCCCCGAGCAGGCGGACGCGGCGGCGCGGGCGTTTGCGGGCGCCTCCGGCGTGACCGTCGCACGCCCGGCGCCGCAGTACTTCCTCATCCGGTCGCGGCAGGCCTTGCCGCCCCGGCAGCTCGTCGAGGCCGGGCTCCGTCTGCGGCGGCGCTGGCAGTCGGCGGTGCCCGCGAATCCGAGAGTGTCCGAGCTCGTCGCCGCCGACACGGCTGCGCTCGCGGGGCCGTCCGCCTGTCGGCCCTACGGCGTCCTCGACGACCCGGACATCACTCCGAACTGGCCGATCGAGGGCGCCGCGAACTGACCGGTTGGGCGGGCGAGCTTCCGGACGCCCTCGCCGCTGTTGTAGGGTCGGCGAATGCCGCGTTGCCAATTGGCATCGACGCCGTGTTGCGGGATTGCCCGGCATGCGTCCTCCCGGAGACTCTCCAGATGCGGCGCGTGATTCTCGTGGTCGACGATCAGGATGCAGTGCGCGAGATCGTGCGCGCCGCGCTCGAGGACGCCGGATACGCCGTGCTCGAGACAGGGTTCCCCCAGGCGGCGCTGGCGCTTGCGCGCACCTCCGGAATCGATCTCCTGATCACCGACATCGTGATGCCGGAGATGGACGCCTTCGAGCTGGCGCAGCTCGTGTCGAGCGCGGTGCCGGGCGTGGAGATCCTGTTCACGTCCGGATACGCGGATGCGCGCGAGGAGGGCCATTTCCTGCGCAAGCCGTTCACGCCCCGGCAGCTCGTCGACAAGGTCGAGGCGATCCTCGGAGCATGAGCTCTCACCCTCGTCGGTGTCGTCTAGTCACGTGACTCCGGTCTCGCGAGTCAGGCCCGGCTGGACCTTTCTCACCTCTCACGCCGTCGTCCTCGTGGAAGTGGCGCGCAACGAGAACGCGACCATCCGTGAGATTGCAGACCGCGTGAACCTCACCGAGCGTCAGGCGCACCGCGTGCTCGTCGACCTCGTCGAGGCCGGCTACATCGAGCGGAGACGGATCGGCCGCCGCAACAGCTACCGCATCGACGATTCGCTGTCGATGCGCCATCCGGTGGTTGCCGACGTCCGCATCGGCGACCTGCTGAAGGTGCTCGCGCCCTAGAGGTGTTGTCGTCCCACGTGTGGCGGGCGCCGCCTCGCGGCGCGCCAGCTCACGACGCCGACCGCGAAGAGCGCGAGCTCGACGAGCGTGATCACGAGCCGGTTGATGATCGTCGCGTCGAGCGCAGGGCCCGAGGCCGTCACCGTGAGGAGCAGCCCGTACATCGAGGCCTCGCGGAAGCCGAGACCGGACGGCGAAAAGACCGCGAGCACGGCGACGATCGCACCGATCGCGGCGGTCCCGCCGAGGAACGCGATCGACGCCGCGCCCGGGCTTGCGTGGATGCTCTTCAGGAGGAAGAAGAGCGAGGCCCCGCCGAGGAGCCAGGTCGCGCAGTAGAAGACAAGCAGCTCGAGCGTCAGCCGAAACGGGAGCGGCTCCATGCTCCCTGCCCCGAACGGCCGCAGGATCTTCGCCGAGACGCGGCGGAAGGCTGCGGGGTGGAGCACGGCCGAGAGGACGACCGCAAAGGCGATCAGGAGTGGCAGCGGCGCGTGCACTCCGCGCACCCAGGCGAGGCTGACGACGAAGACGATCACCCCGGAGACGGCGGAGAGCGCCGCTTCGACGAGGATCGACGCGAGTACCGTCGGCGTATCGGTGACGCCACCCGCCTTGCGGAGTGCGACCGTGCGGGCGGCCGGCGTCCACACGCCGCCCGGGAGGTACTTCGCCAGCATCGAGACCATCTCCGCCTGGAGCGCGACGCGGTACGGGACCCGGATGCGCCAGGCAGCGAGCATCCGCATCCAGCCGAGGATGAAGACGAGGTAGTACGCGGCGGTCGCCGCCACGGAGAGGAGGAGGTAGAGGATGTCCG
>Ga0070667_100005894_pt1 | contig 10205 bp, 10 predicted proteins | sample KBSS33metaG_FD_64659 | JGI IMG/M metagenome (GOLD analysis project Ga0070667, IMG submission 64659) | Switchgrass rhizosphere microbial communities from Kellogg Biological Station, Michigan, USA - KBS S3-3 metaG | ecosystem: Host-associated > Plants > Roots > Rhizosphere > Soil ...
GGCGTCGCGGTGTCGCTGCTGATCGACGGCTTCGGCAGCAGCCATACGCCCGAAGACTATTTCCGCGAGCTCCATGAGCGCGGCGCGACCTTTTGCCGGTTCAATCCGTCCTACGGCCGCCGCTATTTGTTGCGGAACCATCAGAAGCTCGCGCTCGCCGACAGCGAGACCGACGATTGCCGCATCCTCATCGGCGGCTTCAATGTGGAAGACAGCTATTTCGGCACGGTGGCCGAGGGCGCGTGGCGCGACGTCGGGTTGCTGGTCGAAGGGCCCGCCGCTGCGCGCGTGGCGCCCTATTATGACGCCCTCATCGCCTGGGCGCTCAAGCCTCGCTCCCGGCTGAAGGCGCTCCGCGCGGTGGTCCGCCGCTTCAGCGAGGACAATGGCCGGCTGCAGTGGCTCTACGGGGGGCCGATGCAGCTCAAATCGCCATGGGGGCTGGCGACGCTGCGCGATCTCGCGGCCGCCCGCGACCTCGAGATGATCGTCGGTTATTTCGCGCCGATGAGCGGTGTCCTGAAACGGATCGGGGCGATCGCCGCGCGCGGGCGGGCGCAAATCCTGATCCCGGCCAAGTCCGACAATCGCGCGACCATCGACGCCGCGCGCAGCACCTATGCCAGGCTGCTCAAACGGCGCGTCGAGATTTTCGAATATGAAGCCACCAAGCTCCATTCGAAGCTGCTGGTGATGGACGACGTCGTCCACATCGGCTCGTCCAATTTCGATATCCGCAGCCTCTATCTCAACATGGAAATGATGCTGCGCGTCGACGATCCGGAATTTGCCCAGCTGATGCGCAATTATTTCGAGCACGAGCTTGGCGGCAGCCTCGAAATTACACCGACGGTCTACAGAGAACGGGCGACGTGGTTGCAGCGAATCCGCTGGCGGATCGCCTGGTTCCTCGTCACGTCGCTCGACTATACGGTCACTCGCCGCCTCGCGCGGCGCGCGCAATAAGGCGCTAGTTGCCGGCGGGTTCGCGCCACGCCCAGAACAGCGTCGCGGGCGGCACGTTGACCCATTCGAAGCCGCGCTCGATCCGTTCGAAGTGGGGCTGGATGAAGTCCTTCACCTTGGGGCTGAACTGATAGACCAGGAATGCGCCGCCGGGGCGAATGACCTTGGCGGTGGCCGCGGCAATCGCGTCGCCAACGCCGGGCGGCAGGGTCGAGAAGGGCAGACCTGAAACCACATAATCGGCCTGACCGAGGCCATGGTCAGCGAGAATCTGTTCGACGTCCGCCGCTGACCCGGTCACCGCGATCAGGCGCGGGTCGTCGATCGACCGGGTTAGATACTTGGTGAAGTCGGGATTGGTGTCGATCGTCACCAGCTTCGCGTCGGGGCCGAGGAGCTCGAGGATCGGCCGGGTAAAGGTGCCGACGCCCGGGCCGTATTCGACGAACAAGTTGGTGTTTTCCCAGTCCACCGGGCGCAGCATCTTTTCGATCAGCACGCGGCTCGACGGAATCACCGAGCCGACCATCACCGGATTCTTGAAGAACCCGCGCAGGAATTGCCATTGCGGGCTGGGCGCGCGGCGATCGCGGCGGCGGGCAAGGCGGCGCGGACTTTTCAACGTCCGGGCAGAAGAGGTCGGCATGGATGCTCCTGGGGGCCAGCGAAGTGAGCGAGTTGGCAAAAGCTTCGCCACTTGGCAAGTTTTGCGGCTCCAACAGGGTTCCGCCCGTGCGGCCGGGACCGTGAAGCGCACCAAATCCGCGACGAAGGGACTGGCTGCTACGGTTTCCCCCCGGTCTTGGGTCGCAGCATGCCCGGAAGCACAAAGCCGATCCCGCTCATCGGCCGCACTGCGTCGCTTTTCAGCGTGTCCTGGATGCGTTCATATTCCTCGAGCATTTCGGCGGTCACCGACGCCCGCGTTTCGCCCAGCGCGGTCTCGAAATCGGCCATGGTCACGGTGCCGGTGTCGAGCCCGCGGCGCAGCGCGGTCAGGCCGGCGCGGCGAACGAGGTCCTCGAGGTCGGCGCCGGTGAAGCGCTCGGCCCGACGGGCGAGCGATTCGAGGTCGACATCGGGCGCCAGCGGCATGTCCTCGGTGTGGATCGCGAGGATCCGGCGACGCCCGGCCGTATCCGGAACGCCGACGTAGATCAGCTCGTCAAAGCGGCCGGGACGGAGCAACGCCGGGTCGATCAGGGTCGGCCGGTTGGTGGCGCCGATCACGACCACGTTCTGGAGCTCCTCGAGCCCGTCCATCTCGGCGAGGATGGTGTTGACCACGCGCTCGGTCACCTGCGGCTCGCCAAGACCGCCGCCGCGCGCCGGCACCAGGCTGTCGAGCTCGTCGATGAAGATGATCGTCGGCGCGACCTGGCGCGCGCGGTTGAACAGGCGCGCGATCTGCTGCTCGCTCTCGCCATACCATTTGGACAGCAGGTCGGACGATTTGGTGGCGATGAAATTGGCCTCGCTTTCGCGCGCCGCGGCCTTGGCCAGCAAAGTCTTGCCGGTGCCCGGCGGGCCATAGAGCAGGAAGCCCTTGGCCGGGCGGATGCCGAGCCGGCGGAACGCGTCGGGGTGTTTGAGCGGCAGCTCGACGCCTTCGCGCAGGCGGTCGCGCGGCGCATCGAGGCCGCCGATATCATCCCAGGTGATGGTCGGCGCTTCGACCATTACTTCGCGCATCGCCGACGGTTGGACGCGCTTCAGCGCATTGTCGAAGTCCTTGAGCTCGACCGACAATGCGTCGAGGATTTCGTTGGGGATGACGTCCTCGCCCAGGTTGAGCTTGGGCATGATCCGCCGCACTGCCTCCAGGGCGGCCTCGCGCGACAGCGCGGCGATGTCGGCGCCGACGAACCCGTAGGTCCGTCGCGCCAGATCGTCGAGGTCGACGTCGGGCGCGATCGGCATGCCGCGGGTGTGGATGCCGAGGATCTCGCGGCGGCCGGGCTGATCGGGCACGCCGACGACGATCTCGCGGTCGAAGCGGCCGGGGCGGCGCAATGCTTCGTCGAGCGCTTCGGGCCGGTTGGTCGCGGCGATCACGACGGTGTTTTGGCGCGCCTCGATCCCGTCGAGCAAGGTCAACAGCTGCGCGACCAGGCGCTTCTCCGCCTCGCCGGTCACCTGGCCGCGCTTGGGCGCGATCGAATCGATCTCGTCGATGAAGATGATCGACGGTGCCGCTTGCGCTGCCTGCTCGAAAATCTCGCGCAACCGGCGTTCGCTCTCACCGTAAGCCGAGCCCATGATCTCCGGGCCGGCGATCGAGAAGAATTTCGCCGCGCTTTCGTTGGCGACCGCGCGCGCCAGCAAGGTCTTGCCGGTGCCGGGCGGGCCGTGGAGCAGAACGCCCTTGGGCGGATCGACGCCGAGACGCTGGAACAGCTCGGGGTGGCGCAGCGGCAGCTCGACCATCTCGCGCAGCGCGTCGATCGTGCTCTTCATCCCGCCGAGGTCGTCATAGGTGACGTCGGCGCGGCGCTGACCATCGGTCTCCGCAAACTCCGACAGCAATTCGACATCGGTCTTGGCGTCGATGTGGACGATGCCCTTGGGCGCGCTGGAGACGACGACCAGCTTCAATTCCTGCAGCGCGAACGCCGGGGCGTTGAGCATCTGGCGGATGTGCTCGGGCATATCCGCGTTGACCCGCTGGTGGCCGGTGGTTGAGACGACATCGCCCTCGACGACCGGGCGGCCAGCGAAGGTCCGCTTCAACGCGTCGGCCGAACCCTGCAACCGGATGTTCGCCTGGGCCGGCGCGAACACCACCCGGGTCGCGGGTTTGGACAGGGCCTTGCGGACTTCGACGAAATCGCCCGAGCCGACCCCGGCATTGGCGCGCTGCAGGCCGTCGAGGCGAATGATGTCGATGCCCTCGTCCTCGCCGTACGGGCGAATCGCGCGTGCGGCGGTGGTGCGCTTGCCGACGATTTCGATAACGTCGCCTTCATTGAGCCCGAGCGCGTCCATCAGCGTGTCAGGCAAGCGCGCGAAGCCGCGTCCGCTGTCGGCCGGGGGCAGACTGGCGACTTGAACCTTGCGCGATGTGATCCGGTCGAGGGCGTCGGTGTCAGCCATGGTCTCTCCTGGGCAGCGTGCTCATACCGCAGGCGTAACAGCTACACACGCCGCGGGTTCAATATTTGATCGCGCCGGCGATCCGCCGGACCACCGATCGCGGGGCGAAGCGGGTGCTGAACGCTCCGGCTTTGTTGGCGAAGCCGGGCACCACGACCGCGCGGTTGCTATCGAGCCCGTCGAGCCCGGCAGCGACCACTTCGGGCGATTCCATTGCCACCCGATCGAACAAGCCATTGCCGCCAAACCCGGCGACTTCGCCGAACTCGGTCCGGGTCGGGCCGGGGCACAAAGCGGACACGTGCACGCCGTGCGGCTTCAATTCCTCGTGCAGCGCTTCGGTCAGCGACAGGACAAAGGCCTTGGTCGCGAAATAGACCGCCATGTTTGGCCCGGGCTGGAAGGCGGCGGTCGAGGCGACGTTGAGAATGCCGCCCGATTTGCGCTTGATCATTGCCGGGGCAACCGCGCGGCAGAGGTCGGTCAGCGTGCCGACGTTGAGGTCGATCATCTGCCGCTCGCGCTTGGCATCGAGCTCGGCGAAGCGGCCGATCAGCCCGAAGCCGGCGTTGTTGACGAGGATGTCGACCTGTTCGCCGGCCGCTTCGAGATCCGCGAGCAGTTTCGCCGCCGACCCGCTCTTCGACAGGTCGATGGCGACCGCCCGGGCGTTGCCAAGCTCCTTGGCCAGCGCGTCGAGCCGGTCCTTGCGCCGCGCGACAAGCATCAGGCGGTGGCCGCGCTGGGACAATTGGCGCGCGAATTCGACGCCGAGGCCGGCCGAGGCGCCGGTGATCAGCGCGACTTTCTTCACGAAACCTTCGCGCTGACGATCTTGCCCGGCTCGCGCGGCGGCTCGCCGACGGGCAGGGCATCGACATATTCCATCCCGCTCTCGACCTCGCCCCACACGGTATATTGCCCGTCGAGGAAGGACGCATCGTCGAACACGATGAAGAACTGACTGTTGGCCGAATGCGGATCGGAGGTGCGGGCCATCGACACCGCGCCGCGGACGTGGGGCACGTCGGAGAATTCGGCCTTGAGGTTGGGCAGATGCGATCCGCTGGTCCCGGTCCCGGTCGGGTCGCCGCCCTGGGCCATGAAGCCGGGGATCACGCGGTGGAACACGACGCCGTCGTAAAAGCCCGAATTGGCGAGCTCGGTAATGCGCGCGACATGGCCCGGGGCAACGTCCGGGCGGAGCTTGATGACGACATCGCCGCCGGTGGAAAGCGTAAAGGTCAGGCGGTCGGCGTCGGCCATGGGAATTAGCTCCGTTGAGGTTCGTTCGAAGGAGCGCATTTAGGTAGCCGCGCCCGCTTGCGCCAGAGCGGCCGCGTCCATAGGAGAGCCGCACCGGATCGGAGAAGGGGAGCCAAGTGAGCGAGAGCGAGCACATCGCCGCCGCGCCTCGCGAGGATTCGGGCGGCTCCGACAATAGCGTGATGGATGAGGAAACCCGGCTGCGGCCGGAATTCGTCGACCGGGTGCTCGACGCGGTCGAGGCCGGCGACGACGAGACCGCGCGCAAGCTGGTCGAGCCGCTCCATCCGGCCGACGTCGCCGACCTGATCGAAGTCGCGCGCGCCGACGAGCGCGAGGGCCTGGTCAAGGCGCTCGCCGGGATCGTCAGCCCGGACGTGCTCGCCGAAATGAACGACTGGGTCCGCGAGGACCTGCTCGACGAAATGGAGCCGCAGCAGGTCGCGGATATCGCCGGCCAGCTCGAAACCGACGACGCCGTCGCGCTGATCGAGGACCTCGATCGCGACGAACAGCAGGCGGTCCTGCAGCGGATGGAGCCGGACGACCGCGCCGCGGTCGAACAGGCGCTGAGCTTCCCGGAGGAATCCGCCGGCCGCTTGATGCAGCGCGATCTGTGCGCGGTGCCCGAACATTGGAAGGTCGGGCAGGTGATCGATTACCTGCGTTCGACCAGCGACCTGCCGACCGATTTTTGGGAAGTGTTCGTGGTCAGCCCCGATCACCACCCGGTCGGTACGTGCAAATTGTCGACGATCCTGCGCACGCCGCGCACGGTGCTGGTCAAGGACATCATGCACCGCGAGCAGACATTGATCCCGGTCGACATGGACCAGGAAGACGTCGCGCTGCGCTTCCAGAAATATGCGTTGGTCTCGGCCGCCGTGACCGACGGTTCGGGCCGCCTGGTCGGCATGATCACCGTCGACGACATCGTCCACATCATCCAGCAGGAAGCGGGCGAGGACATCACCTTGCTGTCTGGCGCCGGCGAAGGCGACATCAACGAGCCGATCCGGATGACGGTGCGAACGCGCGTCGTGTGGCTGGTGATCAACCTTGGCGCGACGATCTGCTCGGCCTCGGTCGTCGGTGCATTCCAAGGGGAAATCCGGCGTTACGCCATCCTTGCGGCGTTGATGCCGATCGTGTCGGCACTGGGCGGCAACGCGGGCACGCAAACGCTGGCGGTGGTCGTCCGCGCGCTGGCGACCAATCAGCTGACCAGCGCCAATACGGCGTGGATGCTGTTCCGCGAATTTCGTATCGCGATCGCCAACGGCATCGCGCTGGGGATTGTTGGCGCGTTGGGCACTTACGTTGTCCTGGGCGATCCCCAGCTCTCGCTGGTGTTCGCGATGGCGCTGGTGATCAACAGCCTGGTCGCCGGTTTGGTCGGGGTGATCGTCCCGGTGACGCTCGACAAGGCGCGGATTGATCCCGCGGTTTCCTCGGCGGTGTTCGTGACCACCATGACCGATGTCATGGGTTTCTTCAGTTTTCTCGGCCTGGCCGCCCTGCTGCTCGTTCGTTAAGCGGTTGAATCGGCGGTTGTTCGCCGCCAGATCGCGTGCGTGCCGAATCTCAATCTGACCAAAGTCGCGTTCGGGTGCCGGACGATCGAGGCGCTCGAGAAGCGGGTCGTCGCGCGGGCTCGCGATGGTGAGGTGCGCGTGGTCACGCGGATGCGGCCGAAGCGCGCCGACGAACTGATCGGCGGGTCGATCTACTGGATCGTCAAGCACCGGCTGGTCGGCCGCCAGGAGATCCTCCGCTTCGAGGAGCGCAAGGATGGGCGGATCGATATCGTCCTGTCGGCCGAGCTCGAGTTGATCCCGCCGCATCCCAAGCGCGCGCACCAGGGCTGGCGCTACCTCGAAGCCGCCAAGGAACCCGATGCCAACGGCGACGGCAGCGGCCTCTCCGAGCTCCCGCCGTTGCTTTACACCCGGCTTGCTTCGCTCGCGTTGGTCTAGCCCCGCTTGCCGACTCTGGCGCGTCTCGGTAACGCGAACCAAACCATCTCAGGGAGGCAGGCATGACCGTTTCAGCATCCATCGACACCAAGGTCGCGGAGCGCGCAATGCTCAAGCATCCGTTCTACCAGGCGTGGACCGAGGGCCGCCTGCCGCTCGACACGCTGCGCGATTATGCCCGGCAATATTTTCACCATGTCGAGGCGTTCCCGCGCGCCGTGAGCGCGGTTCACAGCGCTTGTCCGGACCGCGACGGCCGCCGCATGCTCGCCGAGAATCTCGCCGAAGAAGAGGGCATCGAGGCCGGCAAGCAGGACCATGCGACCTTGTGGCTGATGTTCGCCTGCGGCCTCGGCGAGAATGAAGACGCGATCCGCGGCCAGCAGCTCAATGCCGAAACCACGGCTCTAATCGAGACTTTCCGCCGCCTGTCGCGCCAATCCTACGCCGCGGGCCTCGGTGCGCTTTATGCGTACGAAAGCCAGTTTCCGGGTGTCGCCAGCGCCAAGATCGAAGGTCTGATCGAGCGCTACGGGATCGCCGACGAGCCGACGCTGCGCTTCTTCCGGGTGCACGAGACCGCCGATGTCGAGCATAGCTCGGTGTGCCGCGCGCTGCTCGACCGACTGCCCGCTGCCGAGCAGGATGAGGCCATCGCCGCGGGCGACGAACTGGCCGGTGCGCTGTGGAATTTCCTGTCGGGCGTGGAGGCCCGGGCGACCGTTAACTAGCGGCAGCCGCTCACGCTGGCCGAGCCGGTCATATGCGTCGTGCACGACGGGTCGCCGGTGAAGGTAATCGTCGCCGGCCCGGTGCCGTCGACCTTCACGGCGTTGGTGACATTGGCTTTGACCGTGGCCGCGCCTTCGGCGCTGATCGTCGCGTCCTTGATCACCAGGCCTGACGCATCGAGCGAGGAAATGCCGCGCACCGTCGCGGTGAGCTTACCGGTGCGGCCGGCGATCGTGGCGCTGGCCGAGCCGACCACGCCGACCAGCAGCTGGTCGACGTCGACGTCGCCGATCGTCGCGAGGCCCGATCCCTGGGCGGAGAGCTCGAAGGCGAGCGATTTGACGCGATTGATCTGAAGGCTGCCGGCGCCGTTCAGATAGGCCGCCGACAAATCATGAGTCCCGATGTTGATTTCGACCGGCCCGACATCCTTGTCCGGATAGCCGCCCCAGGCGGAGCGGCTGACGTGGACGACGAGGGTCCGGCCCTGGACGTCGATCGAGACCGCGTCGAGCGCCGTCTGCGAGCCCGAGGCATTGGCGAAGGGCGGAACCCCGGTCGTCAGCGTGACCTTGTAGGGCCCGTCGATCCGGACCCGGTCGAAGCCGCTGACGCCGAAATTGCGCGTCGCCGCTTCGGCCGGAGCCGAGACGGCGAGCACGAGCAGCAAGGGAAGGCAGATGCGCATGACGCTACCTTCCCTCAAACAGGGTTAAGAGAGGTTTAAGAGCAGCTGACGTTGCCCGACCCCGCTTTGCTGATTTTGCACTTGGCGCCGCCGCTCAGCTGGACATTGCCTGAGCCCATGATGCTGACGTCGGCGGTCTGCGTGGCGTTGGCGGTGACGTCGCCCGACCCGGCGATCGAGACGTCGGCGGTCTGTGCCTGAACGCCGCCGGCGTTGATACCGCCCGATCCGGCGATTTCGAACTTTGCGTTCTGGGCACGGCCGCTGCCGATCTTGGTGCCGCCCGAGCCGGCAATCGCGAGCTTCAAGGTCTGGACGTCGACGGTCGCGACATCGAGGCCGCCCGAGCCCGCGATTTCGCCGGCGAACGTATCGCCCTTGATCTGGTCGACCTTGATTCCGCCGGAGCCGGCGATCGAGGCGCCGCGCAGCTGCGGCACGGTCACGACGAGATCGACGTTGCCGCGGAAATTCCAGCCGGTGTGGAACCAGCCCTTCTGCTTCTCGGAATGGATTGCCAGCTTCCCGTCACGCACTTCGACCACCAAATGCTCGATCATTTTTTGCGAGCCCTTGGCGGTGACGCTGGGGTTCGACCCGGTGCGTACCTGGACGTTGTACGGCCCGGCGACTTCGATCTGGTCGAAACTGCCGACCTGATAGTTGCGCGACACCGTCGGCCCGCCGTCTTCGGCGTGGACCTTGCCGCAGGCCGAGGTTGCAGCGGAGGCGGCGATGACGGCGGCCGCGATTGCCTTGCGCATAAAATCCTCCTGTCGTGCTGTGTTAGACAGGCAATACACTCGCCGAGAAGCCATCGCAAGCGTAAAAAAAAGGGCGCCCCGCAAGGAGCGCCCTTTGAAAAATCGGTCGAGGTCCGCGAAAGTTATGCGGGTTCCTTGGCCTTGTGATGGATCAGCGCGGCTTTGTTCAAAATTTCAAGGATCTTGACCAGCGCCTGCTTCTCGTCGGTCTGTTCCATCGCACCGAGCTCGCGTGCCAGGCGCGACGAAGCGGCTTCGAAAATCTGCCGCTCGGAATAGCTCTGCTCGGGCGCGTCGTCGGGCCGGAACAGATCGCGCACGACCTCCGCGATCGACGACAGGTCACCCGAGTTGATCTTCGCTTCATATTCCTGCGCGCGCCGCGACCACATGGTCCGCTTGACCTTGGGCTTGCCGGTCAGGGTATCGAGCGCGTCCTTCATCGTCTTGTCCGACGACAGCTTGCGCATGCCGACCGAGTCCGCCTTGTTGACGGGCACGCGCAGCGTCATTTTTTCCTTTTCGAACCGGAGCACGTAGAGATCGAGACGAGTCCCGGCGATTTCGGTGCTTTGCAGCTCGACGACGCGGCCTACGCCATGCTTGGGGTAAACGACATAATCACCGACATCGAAGCTGAGCGCCTTTGTAGCCATTACTAACCTTTCCGTTGCAGCAGAGTGAGCCGACGCATCCGCACCGTCCCCCAAAACGACCGAT
>Ga0070667_100005903_pt1 | contig 10195 bp, 7 predicted proteins | sample KBSS33metaG_FD_64659 | JGI IMG/M metagenome (GOLD analysis project Ga0070667, IMG submission 64659) | Switchgrass rhizosphere microbial communities from Kellogg Biological Station, Michigan, USA - KBS S3-3 metaG | ecosystem: Host-associated > Plants > Roots > Rhizosphere > Soil ...
CGCTGGTACTCGCTCGGCGGAATGCGGCCCTGAAAGACGAGACGCTCCGTGCCCCGGCTGATGCCGCTGTAGAGCGTCCGGACGAGCACATCGCCGAACTCGGGCGGCGCCAGCGGCTCGGCGCGGATCTCACCCCGGCCGGGCGCAATCGTCCAGAACGCTCGCGCGTCGTCTGCGGGCATGCGGCAATTCTGGTGCTTTTGAGGCGCGCGTTACAATCCCGCCCCTGTGACCGCGACATTCATCGTCAAGGCAAGTGTGGTGTTGGCGGCGATTGTGCTGCTCGCGCGGCGGTCGGCGCGCGCGCACCATCCGTTCCCGCACTTCGGTCCGGCCAACACGGTGACGATGGTTCGCGCGATCCTGGTGACGATCGTCGCGGCGTTGATCGGCGAGCCCTCGCTGCCGAGCGCAGGATGGCTCGGCGCCGGCGCGGCCGTCGTGGCCACGGTGCTCGACGGCGTGGACGGCTGGCTCGCGCGCCGGACCGGCATGGCGAGCGCGTTCGGCGCGCGTTTCGACATGGAAACCGACGCGCTGCTGATTCAAGTGCTCGCCATCCTGGCGTGGCAGTACGGCAAGGCCGGTCCATGGGTGCTGATTTCCGGGCTGCTGCGATACCTGTTCGTCGCCGCGGGATGGGTTCTGCCGTGGATGCGGGAACCGCTCTTTCCAAGCGTCCGCAGAAAAGCCATCTGCGTCGTCCAGACCGCCGGATTGATCCTGACGATCCTGCCGCCGATCGTGCCTCCGGCCAGTGAGTGGCTGGCCGCGGTGTCGTTGGCGGCACTCGTCTATTCGTTTCTCGTCGATACGCTCTGGCTGTGGCGACGTGCGCCGGCATCCGGCGCATAGACTAGGAGTGCGTTTCACGTCGCGCAGCCCTTTAGAGTCCGTTTCAGAATTGAACGTAGCGCAGTCCTTTCCCCCTCCGCTCGCCCCGGATCGCAAGCGAGCTACGGAGGACGCGCCGTAGCGCAAAGCGCGAAGGCGGGCAAGGCTGCCGGCGGATTCTGAAACGCACTTTTGCTTCTGCAACGCGCTTTATGACTTTCAAGCGGTGGATCGTACTCGTCGCGGCGATCGTGGTGCTCGACGCGTCGCTGACGTTCGAAAACGTCTGGCCGACGCCGGCGGTGCACTGGCGTGGCGCGCTCTCGGTCGAACTCGCGGTCTGCGTGCTGGGCCTCGGGATCGTCAGCCGGTGGTCGCGTCCGCCGTCGCGCGCGGCGATAGCTTGCCTGAGCGCGATCTGGACGCTCCTGGTCGTCGGACACTACGCCGAGGTCACCGCCCCGGCGCTGTACGGACGCGACATCAACCTGTATTGGGATCTGCGATTCATTCCCGATGTGGCGGCGATGGTCACAACGGTCGCGCCGTGGTGGCTCATCGTACTGTCGGTCTCCGGCGCAGTGTTGACGCTGGTCCTTCTCTACACGCTCCTCGGACTCGCCTGGCGGTGCATCGCCGCCTCGATGGCTGACGACCATCAACGCCGGGCGCTGATCGCGCTCTCGCTCGCCGCCGTGGCCTGGTTCATCGTTCGCCCTCCGAAACCCGATGCGCCGGGCGAGATCACCGTGCACGCGTTCGCCTCGCCCGTCGTCCGCACCTATGCGCGGCAGGTCCGGTTCGTCGCAGAGGCGATTGCGGGATCGCGGGCGCTGCCCGACAGCCCGCCGATGACCTCCGACCTCTCGCGAGTACAGGGCTCGGACGTGTATCTCGTGTTCGTCGAATCGTACGGAGCGGTCAGCTTCGACCGGCCGGCGCTCGCTCAACCGATCGCCGCAAGCCGGGCACGCCTCGACGCCGCGATTCGCGAAACCGGCCGTCAGGTGGTCTCCGCATTCGTCGAGTCGCCGACGTTCGGCGGCTCGTCGTGGCTCGCCCACATCAGTCTGTTGTCTGGGATCGAGGTGCGCGATCCAGAGACCAACGCGAAGCTGATGACCGCTCAGCGGGACACGCTGGCGAAAGCATTCGGCCGACGCGGGTTCCGCACGGTTGGACTGATGCCCGGTCTCCGTCAAAGCTGGCCGGAAGGCGTGTTTTATGGGTTCAACGAGATTTACGGCGCTGAACGCCTGGACTACCAGGGGCCCGAGTTCGGCTGGTTTGCCATTCCGGACCAGTACTCGCTCGCGCGCTTCGATGCCCTCGAGGCGGACCGAGGATCGGCTGGCCGGCGCTTCATATTTTTTCCCACCATCAGCACACATTTTCCGTTCAGACCGACGCCGCCGTACCAGGCGGACTGGCCGCGCCTGCTGACCCGCCGGCCGTATGACGGCCCCGACATCGTGCGCGCGTACGCGCGCCAGCCGGACTGGACCGACTTCGGACCCGGTTACGTCGAAGCGATGACCTACGACTTCGACGTGCTCGCGGGTTATCTGAAGACGCACGCCGACCGCGACCTGGTGATGATCGTCCTCGGCGACCATCAACCGCCGGCCGCCGTCAGCGGCGAGCACGCACCCTGGGACGTGCCGGTGCACGTGATTGCCAGCCGCGCAGCGGTACTCGACCGGCTTCGCGCGTGCGGCTTCAGCCCGGGCCTGACACCGGCGCGCCATCCGATCGGACGGATGCATCAGTTGCTGCCGATGCTGCTCGACGCGTTCGGCGATCTGGCCGCAAATCCGCTGGCTATCCGCTCTCAGCCCTCGGCTATCAGCCCGCATTCGCGTCGAGCGCCGCGAGCTGATAGCTGAAGATCAGCGTAGACGTTTCTTCCCAGCGTCGATCCGCCGCACGTTCCCGTCGTACGTCATGTCGGAGCACTCCCGCGGGTACTGCGGCTGCGCGTAGACCGGATACGCCTCGGTCCGCAGGTGCGCCAGCATGTGATGCCCGCGCCGCGACTCGCGCTCGTGCCGGACGCTCGAGATGTCGATCGGCGCGACGACGATGCGTTCGCCAGGCCCCGGGGAGGCATCGGCCAGCAGGCGGCCGTCGAAGTCGACAATCTGGGATCCGCCCGGCCACGAGTACGGCGGATAGTGCCGCAGGCTCGCCCCCTGGTTGGCGCCGACGACGTAGGCGATGTTCTCGATCGCGCGGGCGCGATTGATGGTCGTCCACCAGTTCATCGGCTCGGTGGCGCCCCAGGGGTCCATGTAGGCCGACACGCGGACCAGGACTTCGGCACCGTTCATCGCCAGCTGCCGGATAGCTTCGGGAAACAGCCAGTCGTAGCAGATCGCACACCCGATTCTGCCGATCGGCGTGTCCGCTACCGGGAAGAGCGGCTCGTCGTATCCGGGCAGGTCGTGCGGGCTGCTATGGACTTCGTAGGGAATCCATGGGTTCACCTTGCGATACCGGTAGAGCATGCCGCTGGGACCGCAGAAGCACGTCGTGTTGAAGACGACGCCCGGCCATTTCGGATCCTCCTCGAGCATCGTGCCGCTCTGGATGTAGAGGTCGTGCTCGCGCGCCTTCGCGATCAGGCGTTCGGTGTGCTCGTTGGGAATCGGGACCGTCAGCTTCGCGAGCAGCTCCTCCACCGTCTGAAAAACCGGCGCGGCATGCGCGAATTCGGGAAAGACGACGAGACGGACCGGCAGGAACGGCGCGCTGCCTTCGACCGCGGCATCGACCATCTGAAGCATGCGGTCGGTGTTCGAGCGCATCTGCCGCCGCTCGATCGGATTTGGCAGATCGGTCTGACATGCCGCCGCGGAATACCGGATAGACATTCCTGAAGTATGAAGCTTGAAGTCAGAAGGCTGAAGTTTCGTGCTTTCTTCAGACTTCAGACTTCCAACTTCCAACTTGCCGCCGTCGCGGCGTCTGTTGACTCTGTTATAGTTATTTCATTATTATTGAAACCGAATGTCGACACGCGCCTGGCTCCTGCTCATTTACCAGCTGCCGTCCAGACATTCGCCGGCGAGGGTCAAGATCTGGCGCCGGCTCCAGCGGATCGGGGCAGTCCTGCTGAAGAACTCGGCCTGGGCGATGCCGGAATCGGACGAAGCCCGCGAGGATCTGGAGTGGCTCAAAGCCGAAATCGTCGCCAGCAGTGGCCAGGCGATGGTGCTCGTGGCGCAGGCGCCTCAGCCGGCGACCCAGGACGAAATCGTCGCGGCGTTTCGGGACGCGCGCGCGAAGAATCTCGAGGAACTCCGCAAGGACGCGTCGGAGCTGCTGGAACGCTGGCAGCGCCGGTCCCGCCGTAGCTCCGCAGCGACGGGGGGAGCGAAGGCGGACCTGCAATCGGCCGGGCGGGCGTTCCCCCAGGCCCTCCGCCGCCTCCGTGAACGGGCGCGCGAGCTCGACGCCATCGATTTCTTCCGCTCGCCGCTGAGCGACGAGATCGCACAACTGGTAGCGCAACTCGAGCGCCACGCTCGAAGAGGTCAGGCCATGAAATCCAGTACGGAGACCGACGGCGCGACGCTCACTGTGAAGGACTTCAAAAAGAAGGTCTGGGTCACGAGGCCCCGGCCGGGCGTCGATCGCATGGCGTCCGCCTGGCTGATCCGCCGATCGATTGACCCGAACGCCACCTTCGTGTTCCGGACGAAACCGCGGGGAACGGAGATTCCGTTCGACATGTACACCGGGGACTTCGGTCATCACGGCGAGCGGTGCACGTTCGAAACGATCGCCGCCCGCTTCGCGCTTCGCGATCCGGCCGTGACGTCGATCGCCCAGATCGTCCACGACCTCGACATGAAGGAAGCCCGCTACAACCGTCCCGAAGCGCCAGCCGTCGGACGGCTGGTGGAGGGGCTGCGGCAGATGCACAAGGACGACGCCGCGCTGCTCGAGCAGGGCATTGCGATGTTCGAAGCGCTCTCAAGGTCATTCTCGTGATCCTCCTCGGCCCGGTCCTGATCATGTGGATCGGCGCGCTTCTCTTCGCGGGCACGCAGACTCCGGCGTTGCCCTCGCCGTCGTACGTCGGTTCCCAGGCGTGCGCCCGCTGTCACGCGCCGATCTACGACCGTTGGCAGCGGACCCGAATGGCGAACGTCGTTCGTGATCCGCGCGAGCATCCTGACGCAATCGTGTCGGACTTCACGCAGCCCAATCCGCTCGTGACGTTCACCAAAGATCAGATCGCCTTTGTCTACGGCGGCAAATGGAAACAGCGCTACTTCCGCAAGGTTGGTGACGACTACGCGCCGCTGCCGGCGCAGTGGGACGTCACCCACCAGCAGTGGCGCGCCTACGGGGTGACCGGCGCGACCAGCGGCCTCTGCGACGGCTGTCATTCCGTGAACTACGACCTCAACCGAAAAACCGTTACGGAGTGGAACGTCGGCTGCGAACGCTGCCACGGGCCGGCGAGCGACCACATCGCGCGCCCGACTCGCGCAACCATCGTCAACCCGTCCAGACTCGATCCGAAGGCGGCCGTCGACGTCTGCATCCAGTGTCATTCGGAAGGACATCCGACCACTGCTGTCGAAGGTCACGACGTGCACTGGCCGGTCGGATTCAAAATCGGCCTGCGCTTGCCCGACTTCTGGCGGCTCGACGGCTACACGCTGGGGACGACGGATACCCTGCATTTCGGGGACGGTACGGGGCGCGAGAACCGGATGCAGGGGAACGACTACGTCCAGAGCCTGATGTACGCTCGCGGCGTCACGTGCGCGAGCTGCCACGACCCGCATGGCACGCCGAACAATGCCGACCTGGTCAAGTCCGCACGACTCGTCTGCCTGACGTGCCACGGACCGGCGTCACCGAACGGACCGCACACCGCGACTATCGAACAGCACACCCATCACCAGCCGGGCTCGGCCGGCAGCGACTGCGTCAGCTGTCACATGCCGAAAATTGCGGTCATGCTGGGCGACGTCAAGGTCAGGAGCCACACGTTCAAGTTCATCGCACCAGCGATGGCCGAACGGCTGAAGATGCCAGACCCGTGCACGACATGTCACACGGACAAGGCCACAGGCTGGGCTGCGGCGGTCTTGAAAACGTGGCCGGAGTTCTCAGCGTGGCGAGTTGCCCAGTAGGATAGGCTGATGACAGCGCTGCGCTTCGGGTGCCTGGCCTGGGGAACGATGACGATCGCGGCGCTCCTGGCCGCCTCCGACAACCACGTCAGCGCCCAAAGCGACGTCGTCAGGCAGCCAGCGGCAGCGGCGTCCTACGTCGGTTCCACGGCGTGTGGGCGCTGCCACGCGCCAATCTACGACCGGTGGAAGCAGACGCGCATGGCGAACGTTGTGCGCGATCCGAAAGAGCATCCCGACGCCATCATCCCGGACCTCGCTCAGCCCAACCCGCTCGTCACATTCACCAGGGATCAGATCGCCTTCGTGTACGGCAGCAAATGGAAGCAGCGCTACTTCACGAAGGTCGGCGACGACTACTTTCCGCTCGGCGCCCAGTGGGACGTCACCCATCGTCAGTGGCGGCCGTACAACGTCGCGATGGGGACTGATTGGTGGACCGCCTTCTACCCGCCGGAGAACAGCGGGCGCCCGACCGGACCGACGTGCGACGGCTGCCACTCGGTGAATTACAACGTCAAGACGAAGACCGTCACGGAGTGGAACGTCGGCTGCGAGAAGTGCCACGGTCCGGGCAGCGACCACGTCGCGCGGCCGGCGCGCGACACCATCGTCAACCCGTCGCGCCTCGATCCGATCGGCGCCGTCAACGTGTGCCTGCAGTGCCACTCCCAGGGCCGTCCGCTCGTCAACCCGGTGGAGGGCCGCTATTACGACTGGCCCGTGGGATTCCGCGTCGGACTGAACCTCCGCGATTTCTGGCAGCTCGAGGAGTTCAAGCCGGGAGAAACCACGTTCACGCATTTCCCGGACGGCACGGCGCACAAGAACCGGATGCAGGGGAACGACTTCACGCAGAGCGTGATGTACACGCACGGCGTAACCTGCGCCAGCTGCCACGACGTCCACGGCACCCGCCACAATGCGGATCTCGTGAGACCGGCCTCCGAAGTGTGCCTGACGTGTCACGGTCCAAAGGCCCCGAATGGCCCGCACACGGCGAGCATCGAGCAGCACACGCATCACCGTGCTGGATCGACGGGCAGCGAATGCGTGGCCTGCCACATGCCGGCGATCGAGCAGACGATCGGCGACGTGATGGTGCGCAGCCACACCTTCCGGTTCATCACGCCGGCTTTGACCGAAACCTCGAAGATACCGAACCCTTGCACGAGCTGCCACAAAGACAAGTCGAACGCCTGGGCGAGCGAGAGGCTTCGCAGCTGGCCGGAATTCTCGCCGTGGCGCGTCGCACCTTGAAGATCGTGCTGGCCGCGAGACGGTAGCGAGGACGGGAACCGTTCGTGGTTCGTCGTGCGACGTGCGTCGTGCAAGGTGCGACGTGCGTCGTGCGTCGTGCGACGTGCGACGTGCGACGAACCTCGAACGACGAACGTCGAACGACGAACCCGAACGTCGAACGACGAACCCGAACGACGCACGACGAACCAAGAACGACGAACGGCTATCCGCCGCTCCACTCCTCCCGCGCGCGCAGCGCCAGACCCGTGGCCACTGACGTCAGCTCCTCACCGCCCGTCACCTTCTCTTCTCCGAACCGCTCGAAAAAGATCTGCCGGACCGCCGGCACGAACGACGATCCGCCGGTCAGGAAGACGCGATCGATGTCTGCGAACGCGAGCCCCGAGGCGGCCATCAGCCGATCGACGCAGCCGGCGATCGCTGACAACTCGTCCGCGATCCAGCGCTCGAAGTCGGCGCGCGTCACCTTCTTCCTGATGGTCACCGGACCCGACTCGAACGTGAACTCCGATTCCCATGCGGTCGACAGCTCGAACTTGGTCCGCTGCACCGCCTCGTGCAGCTGGTAACCGAGCTCGTGCTTGATCAGGAGGAGGAACGCCTGGAGCCGCTCCGGCGTCGATGCCGTTCGCTGAATGCGCTCCAGCATCTCGAGCGTCTGCGGCGACTTCAGGAACGACAGGTGATGCCAGCGCTCCAGCCGCTCGTACGGCCAGCTCGGCACCGGGAGAAACTTGTGAGGGGGCGACAAGTACTCGCCGCCCAGCCCAAGCCGCGGCGCCACCAGGTTTCTGATGATCCGCTTGTCGAACACGTCGCCCGCAATCGCCACGCCATCGGTGCCAATGATGTCGGACGTCTGGCGGCCCCGCGCGCGGACGCCGGGTCCCACGGAAATGACCGTGAAGTCGCTGGTGCCGCCGCCGAAATCGCCAATCAGGATCCGCTCGTCGCGATCGAGCCGCGCTTCGTAGGCATAGGCGGCGGCGATCGGCTCGAACTCGAAGACGATCTCCTCGAAGCCGGCGAGCCGGATCGACGCCAGCAGACGTTCGGCGGCGAAGCGATCGAGCTCGGCATCCGGCGGATTCGAGAAACGCACCGGACGCCCGAGGATGATGCGCCGCGGCGCCGGCCACGACGAAAAGTCGAGCGCCTCCCCCATCTGCCGCGCGATGATCGCGACGAGCTTCTCGAGTGTGTAGTGGTCCGATCCGATCGCCGTGCCCTCGAACGTCCGGTCCGCCAGATAGGTCTTCAGCGACTGGATGAAGCGGCCCTTGTGCTCGGACGCGAGATACCGCTCGATCGCCGCCGGCCCCGCGCGCGCGACCGGGCGGCCGGTGCCGCTGGCCCTGGGTTCGAAATACAGAACGGAGGGGAACGTCGGCCGCGGGCCGGCAGCCGTTGGAAAAACCGCGAGCCGCGGCGGACCTGAGGCATCGGCCAGCGCCACGGCACTATTCGTCGTGCCGAAATCCAGGCCGATCCAGCGCGCCGCTGTCACTCTTGTCGCAGCGCCGCGATCGGATCGAGCGCCGCGGCGCGCCGCGCGGGTAGCCAGCAGGCGAGCGCGGCGACGCCGAACAGCAGCGCCGGCACGCCGGCGAACACCGAGAGATAGGCCGGTCCTCTCAGGAGGTGGGCGTTGAAGCCCACCGCCATCAGCCATCCGATGAGGCCGCCGGCAAAGACGACCCGCAGGCTTTCCATCACGATCGTGGAGACGACGCGCCAGCTCGTCGCACCAAGCGCGAGGCGGAGGCCGATTTCCTTGGTTCGCAGCGACACCGCGTACGCTACGACCGCATAGATGCCGATTGCGGCGAGGACGAGCAGCGCGGGCCCGAGCACGACGAACATCCGCGCGGGGATGCGGCGCAGCACCAGGTTCTTCTCGACATGATCAGACAGCGTCCGGATGTCGTACACCGGCAGCGTCGGATCGAGGTCCCGGACAACGCGTTCAACCTGCGGTCCGAGCAGGAGCTCGGCGCCGGCGCGCGTACGAAGGTGAATCTCGCCCGCCGGGGCCGGCCGGTCGCGATACGACAGGTAGATCACCGGTGTCGGCTTTTCACCGAACGATTCGTTCACCGACTGACGCGCGACGCCGACAATGGTGAACGTGCTGCCGCGGGTTTCGAGGGTTCGTCCGATCGCCTCGCCGGTCTGGACGTAGCGGCGCACGAACTCCTCGTTGACGACCGCCTGTGCCGCCGCCTTGGTGTCGCGCAGGCTGGCGAACCCTGGCCCTTCATGCATCGGGATACCCATCGCCGCGAAATAGTCGGGCGTGACGACGTTGGACAGCGCCCGCGGTGGCGCGGCGCCGGTCTGGGCGCGTCCCTCCAGCGTGAAGGCGCGGTTCGGCATGCCGTGGATGTCGAGCGGGACAGACGCGGCGACGGCGGCGGCGTCCACGTTCGGCAGCGCCCGCAGTCGATCGAGAAGGCGGGCGGTGAAGTCGAGCGTCGCGTCTCGCGACAGATTCCTGCCCGACAGGTCGTAGGCGGCAAGGAGCACGCCCTCGCGCTTGAAGCCGGGATCGGTATCGCGTGTCTCGCCGAAGCTGCGCAGGAACAGGCCGGCGGCCATCAGCACGACGAGGGCGAGACCGACCTGCACGGCCATCAGCGTATTGCGCATCGCGCTGCGGCCGGCCGTCCGCACGCCCGCGCGGAGCGCCGCCTGCGGATCGATGCCTGCCAGCTGACCGGCCGGCGCGACGCCGCAGAGGAGACCGCACAGCACCCCGAGCGCGATTGCGAAGGCGAGCCCGACGCCGTCGATGCTGGTCTGGAATCTGATCGGAAACGCGCTGATGACGGGCACCGCACGCATCGCTTCCGTCGCCCACACCGCAATCGCCGCGCCCAGCACGGCGCCACACAGCGCCAGCGCGAGATTCTCCGTCAGCAGCAGGCTGACGATGCGCCACGGTC
>Ga0070667_100005904_pt1 | contig 10194 bp, 5 predicted proteins | sample KBSS33metaG_FD_64659 | JGI IMG/M metagenome (GOLD analysis project Ga0070667, IMG submission 64659) | Switchgrass rhizosphere microbial communities from Kellogg Biological Station, Michigan, USA - KBS S3-3 metaG | ecosystem: Host-associated > Plants > Roots > Rhizosphere > Soil ...
CCGACGGCGGTCGCCCCGAGAACGGGCTGACCGGCACGATCTGGACGGTCAACTGTTGCGGCGTGCCCATGAAGGTGCCCGCCGCCGACGGGAAGATGCGCTTCTGGCGTGGCACACCGGTGGCGAGCCAATCCGCCGGGGCCACCTGGACGCTGCCCGACCAGACCCTCGGCTACGAGTGGGACGAGGACATCGACAACGGGGCCAGGCCCAAGGGGCTGTTCCAGATGTCGACGACCACCGCCGACGTGCCCGAGAAGCTCATCGACTACGGCCTCAACGTCGCGCCCGGAACCGCGACCCACCACCTCACGATGTACCGGGCGCCGAGCGGCGCGCTGGTGTTCGGCGGCGGGACCGTTCAGTGGTCGTGGGGCCTGGACGCCAACCACGACGGGCCCTCCGAGGCGCCCACGGCACCCGACGCCAGCATGCGCCAGGCGACCGTCAACCTGTTCGCCGACATGGGCGTGCAGCCGCTCACCCTGCAGTCCGGGCTGAGCGCGGCGTCCGCGTCCACCGACCACACCGCCCCGACCTCGACGATCACCTCGCCGACGTCCGGCACGCAGATCGTCAACGGGCGCACCGTGACCGTCACCGGCACCGCGACCGACGGCGGCGGCGGCCAGGTCGGCGGCGTCGAGGTGTCCACCGACGGCGGCACCACCTGGCATCCGGCGACCGGCCGCGGCTCGTGGACCTACAAGTTCGACGCGACCGGCAACGGGTCCGTCACGATCAAGACCCGGGCGACCGACGACAGCGGCAACATCGAGAACCCGGGCGCGGGGACCGGCGTGAACGTCGCCTGCCCGTGCCGTCTGTTCGGCGACTCGACCGTGCCCGCCAAGCCCGCCGACAGCGACACGACCTCGCTCGAGGCCGGGGTGAAGTTCACCCCGTCGGTGTCCGGCTGGATCACCGGCGTCCGCTTCTACAAGGGCACCGGCAACACCGGCACGCACACCGGAAGCCTGTGGGACACCACCGACAAGTCGCGGCTCGCCACGACGACGTTCACGGGCGAGACGGCGTCCGGCTGGCAGTCGGCCGAGTTCCCGACGGCGATCGCCGTGACAGCCGGGCACACCTATGTCGTCTCCTACTTCGCGCCGAACGGGCACTATGCGGCCGATCCGGACTACTTCTCGATCACGCCGCACGTCAGCCCGCCGCTGACCGCGCCGAAGACCGAGACCGACAACGGCAACGGCGTCTACAGGTCCGGCAGCGCCGGCTACCCCGAGCTCACCTACCACGGCGGCAACTACTACGTGGACGCCACGTTCGTGACGGTGAAGCCGCCGGACACGATGCCGCCCACGATCGTGGACAACGCCCCGTACGCGGGCTCGTCCAGCGTGAAGGTCTCGACCAAGCCGGTCGTGACGTTCAGCGAGCCCGTCCAGACGAGCACGCCGACGTTCACCCTGAAGAACGGGACGGCGACCGTCGCCGGCTCGGCCGCCCTGGACGCCTCGCGCACGGTCCTGACGTTCACCCCGTCCGCCCAGCTGCCGGACGCCACCAAGCTGACGGCCACCGTCAGCGGGGCCAAGGACGACGCGGGCAACACCATGCAGGACTTCACCTACACCTTCACCACCGCCCAGGCCACGCCTCAGCCGGGCAACTGCCCGTGCAGCATCTGGTCGGACGACACCACGCCCGCGATCGAGGGCGTGAACGACCCGAACGAGCTGGAGCTCGGCGTCCGCTTCACCGCCGACACCGACGGCTACGTGAAGGGCATCCGTTTCTACAAGGGACGCAACAACGACGGCACCCACATCGGGACACTGTGGACGACCGGCCAGCAGCAGCTCGCGAGCGCGACGTTCAGCAACGAGTCGACGCTCGGCTGGCAGGAGGTCCGCTTCTCCACCCCGGTCCAGGTGACGGCCGGCCAGACCTACGTCGCCTCGTACCACACGACCAAGGGCTGGTACTCGGCCGACTACGGCGGCCTCGGGCGCGCGGTGGACAACCCGCCGCTGCACGCGCTCGCGGACGGCAACGGCGGCGGGAACGGCGTGTTCAAGTACGGCGCGCGCGGCTTCCCGGGCCAGTCGGCCGGCCAGACCAACTACTGGGTGGACGTGGTCTACGAGCCGCCGCCGGACACCACGCCGCCGACCGTCGCCGCCAAGAGCCCCGGCAACCTCGCCACGAGCGTGCCGACGGGCGGCAAGGTCAAGGTGACCTTCAACGAGCCCGTCCGGTCGGGCAGCGCGACGTTCACCGTCGCCGGACCCGGCGGCCAGGCGGTCGCGGGCGGTTCCGCACTCGACTCCTCGGGCCGGGTCCTGACGTTCACCCCGTCCTCGGGGCTCGCGGCGGCGACCTCCTACACGGCGAGCGTGAGCGGGGCCAAGGACGTCGCGGGCAACACGATGTCGGGCACCACGTCGTGGTCGTTCACCACGTCGGGCTCGTGCCCGTGCACGCTGTTCGCCAGCGACGCCCAGCCGACGGTGGCCTCGTCCGGCGACAACGGCGCGGTCGAGCTCGGCGTGCGGTTCATCGCCTCCCAGGACGGCTGGGTGTCGGGCGTGCGCTTCTACAAGGGCGCGAACAACACCGGCACGCACATCGGGACGCTGTGGAAGAACGACGGCACCAAGATGGCGACCGGCACGTTCAGCGGCGAGACGGCGTCGGGTTGGCAGACGATGACGTTCTCGGCGCCCGCCCACATCACCGCGGGGGACACCTATGTCGCCTCGTACTACGCGCCCAAGGGCAACTACTCGGTGGACGGCGGCTTCTTCAACAACGCCTACGTCAACACGCCACTGAGCGCCCCCGACACCGGTTCGGCGAGCGGGAACGGCCTCTACGTCTACAGCGGCACCTCGCGGTTCCCGAACCAGACCTACGGCGGCGCCAACTACTGGGTCGACCCGATCTTCTCGATCGGCTCGCCCGGTGACACCACGCCGCCGACGATCGACGCGGTCGGGCCGCCGAACGGCGCGACGAGCGTGCCGCGCGCGGTGCACCCGTCGGTCACCTTCGACGAGGACGTCCAGGGCAGCACGGTGCAGTTCACCGTCACCGGCCCGGGCGGGGCGGCGGTCACGGGTTCGCTGAGCTACGACTCGGCGAGCAAGACCTCCTCCTTCATCCCGGACTCGCCCCTGGCCTGGAAGACGGCGTACACGGCGAAGGTGCAGGGCGCCAAGGACCTGGCGGGCAACACGATGTCCGGGTCGAAGACCTGGTCGTTCACCACGGCCAAGCAGACCACGCCGGGCACCTGTCCCTGCTCGATCTGGACGGACGAGGCGACGCCGCAGATCGCGGACGTGGACGACTCCGGCTCGGTCGAGGTCGGCACCAAGTTCAAGGCCGACTCCAACGGCTGGGTCACCGGGATGCGCTTCTACAAGGGCGTGGGCAACACCGGGACGCACGTCGGCAACCTGTGGAAGAAGGACGGGACCAAGCTCGCCACCGCGACGTTCACGGGCGAGTCGGCGGCCGGCTGGCAGGAGGTCACGTTCTCCACGCCGGTCCAGGTGACGGCGGGCGACACCTACGTGGTGTCCTACCTCGCCCCGAACGGCCACTACTCGGCGGACGTCAACGGGTTCCAGAACGCCGGTGTCGACGCGCCGCCGCTGCACGCGCTGCAGAACGGGACCGACGGGGCCAACGGAGTCTACGGCTACGGCTCCGGCGGCTTCCCGAGCAGCCCGTCCAGCTCCAACTACTGGATCGATGTCGTGTTCACCACAACCCAACCTTGAGGAGAACACCTTTGATGGAACCCATCGGCCTGGCCGTGATCGGCGCCGGCTACTGGGGACCGAACCTCGTACGGACCGCGCAGGCCACTCCGGCTCTCAAGCTGGAGTGGCTGTGCGACCTGGACGAGGCGCGGGCCCGCGCCGTGCTCGGCCCCTACACGACCGTTCGGGCGACATCGTCCTACCAGCGGGTTCTGGACGATCCGAACGTGGCGGCGGTGGCGATCGCCACCCCCGCGGCCACCCACTTCGACCTCGTGCGGGCGGCGCTGGAGGCCGGCAAGCACGTGCTGGTCGAGAAGCCGCTCACGCCGAGCGTGTCCGAGAGCGCCAAGCTGGTCCGGCTCGCCGAGCAGTCCGGCCTGGTGCTGATGTGCGACCACACCTACTGCTACACCCCGGCCGTACGGAAGATCCGCGAGCTGATCCACGGCGGCGAGATCGACGACGTGCAGTTCGTCGACTCGGTGCGGATCAACCTCGGCCTGGTGCAGCCGGACGTGGACGTGCTGTGGGACCTGGCGCCGCACGACCTGTCGATCCTGGACTTCGTGCTGCCGCCGGAGGTGACGGTCGAGGCCGTCGCCGCGCGGGGGTCGGACCCGATCGACGCCGGGCGCCTGTGCGTGGCGCACCTGTCGGTGCACCTGTCGACCGGCGTGATGGCGCACGTGCACGTCAACTGGCTGAGCCCGACCAAGATCCGGACCACTGTGATCGGCGGGTCGCGCCGCACGATCGTGTGGGACGACCTCAACCCGGTGCAGCGCCTGGCGGTGTACGACCGCGGCGTCGACCGGTCCGAGGCGAGCTCGCTCGGCCAGGACGAGCGGCACCAGGCCCTGATCTCCTACCGCGTCGGCGACATCCTCGTTCCGGCGCTGCCCGAACGGGAGGCGCTGCGCGAGGTCATGGCCGAGCTCGCCGCCGCCATCACCGAGGGCCGCCCGGCGAGCACCGACGGCGGCTCGGGCCTGCGCGTGGTCGGGCTGCTGGAGGCCGCCAGCCGGAGCGTCGCGGCAGGCGGCGCGCTTGTGCAGGTTGAGAACGTCATAAGGGAGAACGCATGATCAGTGGAGCCCGCGCCCTGGTGACCGGGGGAGCCGGGACCATCGGGTCCACCGTCGTCGACCAGCTGGTCGAGGCGGGCGCCGCCGAGGTCGTCGTGCTGGACGACTTCGTGCGGGGGCGGAAGGCCAACCTCGCGGGTGCCGCCGAGACCGGGCGGCTGCGCGTGGTCGAGGGCGACATCCGCGACCGGGACCTGGTGCGGTCGCTGACCGCCGGGATGGACCTGGTCTTCCACCTCGCCGCGATCCGCATCACGCAGTGCGCCGAGGAACCCCGGCTGGCGCTGGAGGTCCTGGTCGACGGCACCTACGAGGTGATCGAGGCGGCGGCCGACGCCGGGGTGCGCAAGCTCATCGCGTCCTCGTCGGCGTCGGTGTACGGGATGGCCGAACGCTTCCCCACGGCCGAGGACCATCACCCCTACGGCAACGACACCTTCTACGGCGCGGCCAAGGCGTTCAACGAAGGCATGCTGCGCAGCTTCCACACCATGCGCGACCTGGACTACGTGGCCCTGCGCTACTTCAACGTCTACGGCCCGCGGATGGACGTGTACGGCGTCTACACCGAGGTCCTGATCCGCTGGATGGAACGGATCGTGGACGGCAAGCCGCCGCTCATCCTCGGCGACGGGCTCCAGACCATGGACTTCGTCTTCACCGAGGACATCGCCCGCGCCAACCTGCTCGCGGCCGAGGGCGAGACCACCGACGCGGTCTTCAACATCGGCAGCGGCACCGAGACCAGCCTGCGCGAGCTCGCCGACGCGCTGCTGCGGATCATGGGCGCCGAGGACCTGGGCGTGGAGTACGGCCCGGCCCGTAAGGTCAACAACGTGGTCCGCCGGCTCGCCGACGTGTCCGCGGCGCAGCGCGAGCTCGGCTGGAAGGCCCAGATCGGGTTGGACGAGGGACTGCGGCGGCTCGTCGAGTGGTGGCGGGCCGAACGCCAGGAGCCCGTGTGATCGTCTACTTCGGGGGGACGGCCTACGACGGGGTCGCGGGGACCGACCGGCAGCTGGCCGACAGGCTCAGCGCGTTCACGCCGGTCCTGTACGTCGATCCGCCGGTGTCGGTGCTGACGCCGCTGCGGCAGCCGCAGCTCGCCGGCTCGCTGCGCGGATCGACGCTGCGGAAGGTGAACCCGCGCCTGTGGAGGCTGTGCCCCCGGGTGCTGCCCGGCGCGTACCGGAGCGGCATGCACCACCTCACCGCCGCGCTCGTCCGCCGGGCCGCCCGGCTGGCGGCGCGGCGGCTGGCGGCCACCCTCGGCGACACCGTGTCGGCGGTGGTCGTCGCGACGCACATCGAGGCGCTCGGCGCGGTGCCCGGCGCCCGCACCGTCTACTACGCCACCGACGACCTGGTCGCCGGGGCCGGGCTGATCAGGCTGCCCCGGCGCCGGCTGGCCGCCGTACGGGACCGGATGATCGCGCGCGCCGACGAGGTGGCGGTGGTGTCGCCGCCGCTGCGCGACCAGTTCCGCGGGCGCGGCCGCGAGGCCGTGCTGATCCCCAACGGCTGCGCGCCGGAGGCGTACGCGGACATCGACGCGGTGCCCTGGCCGGACGACGTGCCGAGGTTCGAGCGGCCCGCCGCCGGATTCGCCGGGCACATCAACGCGCGCATCGACCTCGGGCTGCTGGAGGCGGTCGCCGGCGCCGGGCACCCGCTGCTGCTGGTCGGGCCGCACGACGCGGCGTACGAGCCGGACCGCTTCCGCGCTCTGACCGACCGGCCGAACGTCTGCTGGACCGGCCGCAAGAGCTTCGCCGAGCTGCCCGCCTACCTCGCCACGATCCGGGTCGGCCTCACCCCGTACCGGCTGGACGACTTCAACCGCGCCAGCTTCCCGATCAAGACGCTGGACTACCTGGCGGCCGGGCGCGGCGCGGTGTCGACCGACCTGCCCGCCACCCGCTGGCTGCGCGCGTTCAACGACGGCGAGGACCTCATCAGGTCCGCGTCCACCGTCCGCGAGTTCGTCCATGCCGTGGACCTGGAGCTGGCCGCCGACCCGACCCCCGAGCTGGTCGAACGCCGCCGCGCCTTCGCCGGCCGGCACGACTGGACCCATCGCGCCCGCGCCCTCGCGCGGCTGCTGAACATCGACCCTTCCGCCGAACACCAGACCGACCGACAGGAGGGACTCGCACTGTGATCCCGGTGATCAGGCCCGTTCTGGGCGAAGAAGAGGCCGCCGCCGTCGCCGCGGTCGTACGGTCGGGCTGGGTGGCCCAGGGACCGCGCGTCACGGCGTTCGAGCACGCCTTCGCCGAACGCGTCGGCGCCGCCCACGGCGTGGCCACCTCCTCCTGCACGACCGCGCTGCACCTGGCGCTGCTGCTGGCGGGCGCGGGCCCCGGCGACGACGTCGTCGTGCCGTCGCTGTCGTTCATCGCCACCGCCAACGTCGTCCGGCACGCGGGCGCCAACGTCGTCTTCGCCGACGTGGACCCCGTGACCGGCAACCTCACCGCCAAGACCGTCGAGGCGGTGCTCACCCCGCGGACCCGCGCGGTGATCCTGGTCGACCAGGCCGGGGTGCCCGCCGACCTGGACTCGATGCGGGCCATCTGCGAGCCGCAGGGCGTCGTGGTGATCGAGGACGCGGCGTGCGCCGTCGGCTCGGTCTACCGCGGGCGGCCGGTCGGGGCGGGTGCCGAGCTCGCGGCCTGGTCGTTCCACCCGCGCAAGCTCCTCACGACCGGCGAGGGCGGCATGCTCACCGCCGCCGACGAGGGGCGGGCCAAGCGGGCGCGGCGGCTGCGCGAGCACGGCATGAGCGTCAGCGCCGCCGACCGGCACGGCAGCGCCAAGGTGGTCATCGAGGAGTACGACGAGACCGGTTTCAACTACCGGATGACCGACCTTCAGGCGGCGATCGGCCTCGTCCAGCTGACCCGGCTGGACGCGATCATCGCGCGGCGCCGGGAGCTCGCCGCGCGCTACCAGCGGCTGTTCGCCGCCGTGCCGGGCATCGCCTGCGTGCGCGACCCCGCATACGGGCGCACCAACTACCAGTCGTTCTGGATCATGCTGCCGGACGACTACCCGATCGGCCGCGACGCGCTGCTGCAGCGGCTGATGGACGCGGGGATCTCGGCGCGGCGCGGGATCATGGCCGCGCACCGGGAGCCCGCCTACGACGGCGTCCCGGCCGATCTGCCGGTCACCGACCGGTTCGCCACGCGCTCGCTGGTCCTGCCGCTGTTCCACGAGATGACGGTGGACGAGCAGGACCGGGTCGTCGAGGTGGTGGCGGCGAGGTGAGCGAGCCGAAGGCCATCGGGGGCACCGCATGAGGGTTCTGGTCTATCCGCACGCGATGGAGATCGGCGGCAGCCAGCTCAACGCGATCGAACTGGCCGGAGCGGTCCGCGACCTGGGCCACGAGGTGGTCGTCGCGGGCGAGCCCGGTCCGCTCGTGGAGCGGGTCCAGGAGGCGGGGATCGAGCACGTTCCGCTGGATCCCCGGCGGCGCCGCCCGTCGGCGTCGACCGTCCGGCTGCTGCGCGGGCTGGTCGCCGAGCGCGGCTTCGACATCGTGCACGGGTACGAGTGGCCTCCCGGGCTGGAGGCCTTCTACGCCACGCGCCCGCGCGCGGGCACGGCGGCGGTCTGCACGGTGATGTCGATGTCGGTCGCGCCGTTCCTGCCGCCGTCGCTGCCGCTGGTCGTCGGCACCCGGCAGATCAGGCAGTCGGTGCTGGACCGGCGGGGGAGCCGTCCGGGCGCGGTGCATCTCATCGAGCCGCCGGTGGACGTCCGGGCGAACGCGCCCGGCCACCCGGTCGAGGCCTTCCGGTCGCGGTTCGGGCTCGCTCCCGGGCCGGTCGACGTGGTCGTGGTCTGCCGGCTGGTCGCCGAGCTCAAGCTCGAGGGGCTGCTGACGGCGATCGACGTGATGGGGCGTGTCGCGGACGAAGTGCCGCTGCGGCTGATCATCGTGGGGGACGGGCCGAGCCGCGACGTGGTCGAGGCGCGCGCCGCCGAGGTCAACCGGCGCGCGGGCCGTCCGGCGGTCGTGCTGACCGGCTCGATCGACGACCCGCGGCCCGCGTACGCGGCGGCGTCCATCGCGCTCGGCATGGGCGGGTCGGCGCTGCGCGCGATGGCGTTCGCCCGTCCGTTGATCGTTCAGGGGGAGCGGGGGTTCTTCGAGCTGCTCACCCCGGAGACGAGCGCGACGTTCCTCGAGCAGGGCTGGTACGGCGTCGGCGGGGAGGGCGCGGGCGTGCTCGAACGGCTGCTGCGCGAGCTGGCCGGCGACGAGGGCCGCCGCAAGGAGCTGGGCGACTACGGGCGCGAGCTGGTCACCGCCCGGTTCAGCCTCGAGCGCGCCGCTCGCGTTCAGGAGACGATCTACAAGGAGGCCCTCGCCGCGCGTTCCTCACCGCCCGTCGTCGAACGCTGGGACGCCGCCGCCTCCGCGGGCCGCGTCCTGGCCTACAAGGTCGCCCGCAAGGCCCGCCGCCTCCGCGGTTCCGCCGCCCGGGACGACTTCAACGCGGTGGCCAAATGACGGCGGTGGCCACGTGACGAAGAAGGTGCGGCTGACCGTTGGGGACGAAGACTCCCTGTTCGGCAAGGCGTCGCGGGCCCTCGGCTGGAGTTTGATCAACACCGCCGCGGCGCGGCTCGGAACGCTGGCCATCGGCATCGCGCTGGCGCGGCTGCTCGGGCCCAAGGAGTTCGGGGTCTTCGCGGTCGCGATGGTCGCGCTGCTGGCGGTGCTGAGCTTCCACGAACTGGGCGTGAGCCTGGCGATCGTGCGGTGGCCCGGTGACCCGCGCGACATCGTCCCCACGGTCGCGACCATCTCGGTGGCGTCCAGCGTCGTGATCTACGCCGGGTGCTACCTCGGCGCGCCCGCGTTCGCCTCGGCCATGGGCGCACCGGCGGCGACGGGCGTGATCAGGCTGCTCACGCTCAGCGTCGTGGTCAGCGGGCTGGTCGCGGTCCCGGCGGCGCTGTTGCAGCGCGGCTTCCGGCAGGACCGCAAGATGCTCGCCGACCAGGTCAACAACTGGGGCGGCGCGGTGGTGTCGATCGCGCTCGCCGCGACCGGGACCGGGGCGATGAGCCTGGCCGTCGGGCGGCTGGTCGGGGCCACGGCCTCGGCGCTGCTGCTGGTGAAGGCGTCGCCCGAACCGCTGCGGTTCGGCTTCGACGTCGAGAAGGCGCGGGCGCTGCTCCGGTTCGGGCTGCCGCTCGCCGGATCGAGCGTCGTGGTCTTCGCCGTCGCCACCGTCGACCAGCTCGTCGTCGGCAACGTCCTCGGCGCGACCGCGCTCGGCTTCTACGTGCTGGCGTTCAACCTCTCCAATTGGCCGGTCACCATGTTCTCCCAGCCGGTGCGCAGCGTC
>Ga0070667_100005912_pt1 | contig 10188 bp, 8 predicted proteins | sample KBSS33metaG_FD_64659 | JGI IMG/M metagenome (GOLD analysis project Ga0070667, IMG submission 64659) | Switchgrass rhizosphere microbial communities from Kellogg Biological Station, Michigan, USA - KBS S3-3 metaG | ecosystem: Host-associated > Plants > Roots > Rhizosphere > Soil ...
AAATAACCCCTAGAAGGCGCAACCCCACCCTCTAACCCTCAAGTCAACAAAGCGCTATACCGATGGATAGCTAGGAAAGATAGATAAGACAGTCAAGCCTTATCTGTTGTTTCTTGGTCTCCGGATGTACGATCTGGAGGGCAGGGTGACATCTAGGATATGAGGGATGAAGCGGGTGGAGCGGCAAATTCTGCGCGTTCCGCCGGATCACGAGCGAGAACTGAGGAGTCTATGAAGACCGTTTTCACAACGGGCGAGGCCGCTGAGGTGTGCAAGGTATCGCAACAGACGATCATCCGTTGTTTCGACAGCGGGCGTTTGAAAGGTTTCCGCGTGCCGGGCAGCCGCTTCCGCCGGATTCCTCGGGAGGCCCTCATCGCCTTCATGAAGGAAAACAGCATCCCGGTCGATGCGCTCGACAACGGCAAGAAGAAGATTCTTGTGGTGGATGATGACCCTGAGATTGTGGAGTTGTTCGTTGACGTCCTGGAGCGCGATGGGCGCTTTGACGTCAAAACGGCGGCTTCGGGTTACGACGCCGGCATTCTCACCCATGAGTTCAGCCCGGATTTGCTGATTCTGGACTACATGCTGCCTGACATCAACGGCAACGTCGTCTGCCAGACGCTTCGGGCGAATCCGAATTTTGAGCATGTGAAGATCATCATCGTGTCGGGCGTGGTGAATCAGGATGAGATCAATGATCTGCTCAAAGCAGGCGCGGATGAGTTTGTGAAGAAGCCTTTCAATATCGAAAAGCTGATCGAACGCGTCTGCGAACTGTTGGGTATCACGGCGAATGCTGCCTGAGGCGGAGTCGGTACCGGCTACTGTTCGTGGTGGCGCAGGGATTTGCCGATAAACATTCGGGTGGCCCCGTCCACCAACATGTGAACGACCGCTGGCCCTTTTTGACGGAGCCGGTGGGCAGTGCCCACCCAACCCATGTCTGATAATGTCAGAGAAAAGCGTGTTGAGCTGATTCTCCAGCAACTGGAGGAGCTTCCGACATTGCCGGCCATCGCGGTGCGGATTCTGGAGCTGACGGGCAGCGATGATGCATCCATCAAAGATATTGTTGATCTGATCACGACGGATCAGTCTTTGACGACTCGGATTCTGCAGCTTGTGAACTCCGCTGAATCGGGCGTGCGCGGGGAAGTGAATTCGGTTCAGCGGGCGATTGTGCTACTGGGGTTTGAGGCGGTTCGGTCAGCCGTCTTGGCCGTGGGGATTTTTCAGACTTTTGGAAATACGCCGGGGCGGAAGGCCTCGCATTTTTCGCGCGAGGAGTTCTGGAAACATTCGATCGCGGTGGCTTGCTGCGCGGAATTGCTGGCGATCGAGCGGAATAAGGCCAAGGGGAAAGAGGGGCGGATCGATCCTTCACTGGCGTTTGTTTGCGGACTGTTGCATGACTTGGGGAAGGTGGCGCTGGATGCTGCCCTGCCCAAAAGCTTTGATAAGGTCGTAGAAGCGACGGATCTGCTGCGGGGGAACATCGCGGATCTTGAGCGCAGCATTATCGGACTGGATCACATGGTGGTGGGCAAGCGCCTGGCGGAACGCTGGGGTTTGCCGCAGGCGGTGCGCGATTGCGTGTGGCTGCATGGGCAGGTGCCTTCAGCCTTGCCGGCCAATGTGAAATATCCGGAGCTGGTGAATCTGGTGACGCTGGCGGATGCGCTGGCGCGCGAGCAGCATCTGGGGTTCTCGGGCAACTACGCCGCGAGTTTGCCGCGTCAGCCGTTGATGGATGCGCTGGGACTTCCGCCTGGCGCGGTGGAATCAGCCTTGCAGAATCTGGTGGGCGCCATCGAGCCGCGAGCGCTGGCGCTGAGCCTCGGGCATGCGAGTTCATCTGAGCTTTATCATCAGGCCTTGGCGCAGGCGAATCGGGAACTCGGGCGCATGAGCGGGCAGCTGGCGGCGCGCAATCGCAAGCTTGCGGTGCGGGCGAAGTTTTTTGATGCACTCTCGCAGTTTCAATGCGAGCTTCGGCCTGATGCGCCGCCCAATATGGTGCTGCAGGCGGTGGGGCAGACGGCGGCTTCGGTGCTGGGGACTACATCTGTTGCTGTGTTTTCATCGATCCCGGGGCAGGGGCATGCTGAGGTGATCTTATGCGATCACCAGGGCGAGGTTTTTGATCAGACGATTGTCGATTCGCCCAAGCAGCTTGATAAACCGACGGGCGGCGAGGGGCCAGTGATTGCGTGCGGGGATAGCCTGGAATGGCTTCTGTCCGCGGTCAGTCCGCGACTTGGCGAAGACCAGCGCTTCTGGATTTGTCTGGAGGCGGATGGCCAGTGTATCGGAGGCGTCTTGTGGGGGGCGCGGGTTGGCGAATCGCAACGTCTTTCACCCCAGGTGCAGGAGTTGCAGGCGCTGGCGACGGGCTGGAGCCTGACGCTGCGCACGAGTCAGATTCGCGAAGAGGCGCGGGCGTTATCGGAAGAGCTGGCGGAGGCCAATCGCCGATTGCAGAGCGCGCAGAATGAGATTTTGCGTTCCAAGACCATGATCACGGTGGGCGAGATGGCGGCGGGGGCGGCGCATGAACTGAACAATCCGCTGGCGGTGATTTCGGGCCGCTCGCAGCTTCTGGCCAGTCAGATGACGGATCCGAAGTTGAAGCAGGCGGCCAAAACCATCGGCGATCAGGCTCACATTATCACAGACATCATCACGGAGTTGATGGCGTTTGCTAAACCAGTACCGCCGAAGGTGGTTGAATCGGACCTAAGTGAGTTGGTGGATAGGGCTTTACACTCTGCCAAGTCGGAGACTGATCCCGCCGATAGATCGGTTGAGGTGACTATGACGGATATCCCGCCTGTGATGGTGGATCCGGAGCAAGTTACCGCGGCGCTGTTGGAGGTGATCTCCAACGCGATCCAGGCGACGGACCCGAAGAAGGGTCATGTGACGATTCACGCGGCGTACGACGCTTATTCGAGTCGGGTCGCGCTGACTGTTGCCGACAACGGCAGCGGGATGGACGAAGAGACGCTCAAGCGGGCGTTTGATCCGTTCTTCTCAAGTAAGCCAGCAGGCCGACGCCGAGGTATGGGCCTGGCAAAGGCGCTGAGATGGATTGAATCTTCAGGCGGCACGATGCGTCTGGAAAGTCGATTGGGCCGAGGGACGCGAGGATCGATTTTGTTGCCCGCGATCGCGCTGAGTGTGCCAGAAGAAAAGACCGCCCCAGTGAGACGGGCGGCTCAGTAAGAGGACCAAGGCAGAAGGCAGAATGAAATTCTGACGACTGACTTTTGAATTCTGCCAACCGCTGACTGCCGACTATTTATTCCGGGAGAGAGTGAAAATGGCTCCGACTAAGACCAGCCAGGCCAAGGCCGTGGCGGCCCGACCGCGGGTGCTCGTCGTCGACGACGAACCCGCCTTGCTCGAAACAATTTCTGACACCGTCGCTGGCGCGCTCAATTGCCGCCTGGTTCGGGCCACCTCCGTCGCTCAGGCCCGCAAGATCCTTGAGACGCAGAAGATTGACCTGATCATCACCGATCTGCATCTTGCAGATGGCGATGGAATGTCGCTTTTGCCGATCATGCATCTGCATCAACCGCACGCACAGGCGATCGTCATCACCGGCAGCCCTTCGATGGATTACGCGATCGAAGCGCTTCGCGAAGGGGCGACTGATTTCATCCCCAAGCCTTTCAATAGCCGCGATCTTGCTGAGCGCGCCAAACTGGCGCTCGGTCGGGCGGCTGAATCGATGAAGAATCAGAAGCGCCTGGGCCGGCTTCGCAAAGCAGTCCGCCGATTGAACGATGCTCGCAAGACCGTTTCAAAGAAGGTCGACCTGCTCTGCAACGATCTGATCAACGCTTACGGCGAGCTTTCCAAGCAGCTTGATCTCGTGCGGATTCAGGAATCGTACAAGCACGTTCTGAACGATGCCCGCGATCTGGAGCAACTGCTTTGTCACACGATGGACTGGATTCTCCGGCAGCTGGGTTATGCGAATATCGCGGTGTGGCTTGCTGGGGATGATGAAGAATTCCAGCTTGGCGCGTACATGAAATACACGGTGCCAGGCGAGCAGGCGCTGACTGATGCGCTGCGTCGCGGAACTGTGCCGCTGGCGCTCAAGGATGGTCTGGTGCATCTTTCGGGGGATGAACTGAAGAAGAAGATGACGCCGGCGGAAATGCAGTTTTTGGCAGGTCAGGATCTGCTGGCGGTGAACTGCACGTATCTGGCGGAATCGCTGGCGGTGGTGGTGCTGTTTCGCGATGCGAAGACGCCGTTCAAAGACGAAGACGCGGCCACGCTCAAGGCGATCTGCCCGCTGTTTGGATTGGCGCTGGCGGGCATCGTCAGAGAGAGCGGCGAAGAAGAGGTTGACGGCAGCGAAGATCAGACGCCCCTGTTCGGCGAAGACACCGAAGCCGGCGACAACCTGCTGGACGACAACGTCGACAAGCCGAAAAAGAAGAAGCGCGAGAAGAAGGATGATTCGGCGGATTGGTGGAAGCGCGGGGAAGAGCCGCCGTTTTAGACGGTCTCAAGCTGCGTCGACTTCAGTGCGCGGCTCGATCTTCGAACGCCAGTGCTCGGGATCTCGGTTGATTTCGTCCAGAAGCCTTCGCGCGAGCTTTGAAGGCCCGCGAACCCCCTGCTCCCAAGACTGCTCAAGCACGGTGGAGACTCCGATGAGCTGAGCAAAAATGGCTTGGCTTGCACCCAATCGCTTCCGCGTTGCTGAAACCGCGCTGGCATCATAGCGCGCCGGTTCTGCGGGCGCGTGAACCGTTCGCACTGTGAACTTCTCATGCAAAGGGATACCGCTCTTGAGAGTGTCACGCAGATCTGTGAGTGCGGACACCAGGCGTGCGCCAACACTCTTTCGGGCAGCGCGTCGGCGTTTGATTTGCTTTGATTTCATCGCGTTTTCCTGGCCAATCGCTCGAGGTAGATTTCGATCTGCTGCATCAGATACCGGCATGCATCGGACTGACGGGGCGTAAGATTTTCCTGCTCGCCTTTTCCGCAGCAGAGGATGAGATACAGGTGCTGATGCAAAGCGAAATGCGCGTAGAGCACTCGGATTGCTCCGCTCTTTCCTTAATGCCAAGACGGCGGCGCGAAACGCATTTTTCTAACGCCGCCTGTGTTTCGCACCGTCTTGCCAACGTCTGGATCAGCAAGCAATCCGGCTTCCAGCACCCTCAAATCGGCCTCTGATAACTTCAGCCGTTTGGAATCTGCGACGAAGTCAGAGAGATAGACAAAGGTAAGCGTCACTCAATGAATCTGTATCATACCACGTATGATAGGTCAATTGAATCTAACTGCCGACAGCGAATCGCCGGATTCCCGTCATATCTGTAATCCCCCGAACTTCATTCGATGAATGCCGTACAAACAACGTCATTTGGTTGATTGCTCCGCTATCAGCCTGACGATATATTGAAGCAGTACGGATTTGTTCTGCAGTGTTTGTGCTTGAGGGACAGATTTTGGCAAACCGATAAGCAGACCCATGGGGATCGCCGCTTGCCGGCCGCACGCCCGCGAGAATTGTTGTGGCAGTTGTATCGCCGCAATGAAGCTCATTGTCGGGATCCGAAAGGCAAGAGCAGATCGGAGGACCCTCCGATTCCGGTGCATCACCCACGTATTTCATTGGGTTTGACCAAACACCCCTTCACACGGCACAGGCGGATCATTCCGTGCTTTTGAAATAAACCGCCCGCAATCTCTTTGATGAGGTTGCGGGCGTTTCTGTTTTGCCTTTGGGCTTCTGTTTTAATTAGCTCGCAAATCGACTATCTCATCCTGAGGTACTCCGAAGGATCGAGTTGATTCTTCAGGGCGATTTCGATTGCAGAAGGCCCTTACGTTCGGGGCTAGATCCTTCAGGTCGCCTGAGGCTCCCATCAAGATGACACGATTGGGTATACGAGGGAGTCTTCGCTTTTACTTTTCTTGCAATATAAAGAGCCGAATAGGCTTTTCGCGCGTGGGGACTTTCTGCGCGGCCTGCTTCATGATCCACGGCCAGCCGGCGATCCAGTCGATGAAGTATTCGCCTGTTGCCCGGCCAGGCTCGCCTAAGAGGATGGTTCCCCCGGGTTTGAGGTGGGCGCGCCAGAAGGGCTCGAGATACATCCATTGGGCGCGCTCGTACAGAATGTCAGCGCCGATGATCAGGTCGAAGCGTTCTTCAAGCTTGGCGGTCCGCCAGTTGAGTTGTCGCGTGCGCACACGCTCGGCGAACGGCGCGGAATTGAGTCGTGCAAAGAGCAGTGCTTCGGGCGATAAATCGGCAAACGTTACCTTCGCGCCCGAGGCGGCTGCCACTGTGCCCGTCAGGCCCATTCCACAGCCCAGATCGAGCACATTCATCCCTTTGAGCGCGCTATTTGGAAAGAGCGTGCTGATCAGATAATCGGATACGCCATACGCGCTATCCCACAGCTCCGCCCAGTAGGGAAGCGTGAGATCTTCTGAAGGCCTGCGATGACCGGCGAGCTTGTCCTTGAGGTCTTCGGCCGCCGCCATTTCATCAAGGACAAGGTTCGGATCCGCCACCCGCGTGAAGCGCAGGAGCACCGAACCGACGGCGACATCCTCCGTCACCGTCGCAAACTTTCGGCCAATGCGCCAGAGAAGGCTCTGTCGCCGCGCTTCCAGATTCGCGCTGCTTTCAATTGCTGCATCCTGATGAGTCATCAGATGTAGCCCAGCCCGCTCAGGATTTTTAGAACGCCCCAGTAAGCAACCGCTGCTCCGCCGATTACGGCTACGCTCGACATCAGCACGCAGACCAGCGCATTGCCCACAGTCATCCCCAGGCGCGAGCCGCCCGAAAAAATCCAGAGGCCAATGATCCAGACCAGCGCGATGCCCGGGCCGATTCCAAAAGGCACGACCGCCAGCAGGCTGGGCCCAAGCCCATAGGTAAACACGTTAAATACGAGCGAATGCGCCGCCTTATTCGTATCCGTGCCCGCAGAGATCAGCTTGTGCATCAGGCGCGACACCAGGTTCAGCAGCACATAAGTGCCGCCGACGCCGAGCGCAAAGTGGATGAGCAGAGTGGGGTAATTTTCAACGAAATCGAATCCGCCTGGCGCGCCAGCAAGTCTGATGCAGTCGCTGATGACCCATCCAAAACCCCAGAACACGCCACAAACGATAGTAAAAACCCGCGCATCGGCCAGCGTTTCAGGACGGCGGATAAACCGCATGAGCTTGCCGGGACTGGACATCGACTGCATCGCGGTCTTGAAAAACGCTCCGATGGCGCCAATCGAACCGCGATCTTCCCAGGGCGTGCCGGGGCCAGGCTCCATCAAGTTCACGCGCCTGCCCGCGACTTGCTTCTTCAGCGCCGCGATTTCGAGGTCGGGCGGCGTTTCAATATTCTTGGCCATCTCGCGCTCCGTGGTAAGGGCGCTCATCATACCGTCAGACGGGGCGAGCGTCGAAAGACGAAAGCATTGCCGCTTTCGACTTCGGACCGCGCGTTTCTGGAACCGATGCGAATCAGCTCTCTTTCGACGCAAGAACGAGCGAACTATTGCCACATTCCGGACAGCGATCAGGCGAAGCGCGCAGATCGTATCCACACGCAGGGCAGTGTCCCGCGGCCACGCGGCGGCGCAGCACTCGTCGGAGCGCAAGCCCCGGAAGAATCGCAAGGATGAAGCAAGGGGCCCAAAGCGGAATCGTCCAGGCGACATATCTTGTCAGGGTGAAGTTTACGCCTGCGATCGAATCATGGTCGATGTGGAAGCCCAATGTGCCGGTATGGCTGGGAACATCGCTGGTCTGCCCTGCCCATTTGTAGCCTGATGGGGGAATCTGCCAGTCCGCGTCCATTTTCCCGTCCTTATCGCGGCCTGCGTTGATCAAGGTCACGGGGCTGACCATGTCCTTCCCTTCCAGTCGCATGATGCGCAGCCGCCCCGCCAGCGCGGAGATCTCGTAACGAACGGTGCCGCCTGCTGAATTGAAGCTGAGCTCAAGCACGCCCCAGAAGGAGCGGGCGAGCAGCGCGATGCAGGCGATGAACAGCAGAAGCGAAACCCCGGTCAATCCGGTAAACAGTGATGCGCGGCGCGGCTGCTCAGGTCTGCGGCGTGCGGCGCGACGTCTCCGCCAAAGGTACGGAAGCACGATCATGCTCAAAAGGAGGACGACCAGCGCCGCGCAGAGCATCGGCGGCAGCCAGTGCGGTAAGTACACGTGCGCGTAAGGTGGCTCATTCAAGATCGCTTCGTCCGGCGCGGCGCCCAGTTTCTCGAGTCCGAAATAGGCCACGCGCCGAACGGGATAGGCCGCTGAGTTCCACTTCCCAGGCCCATTTGGAAACATCATCCCGCTTCCAACAGGATTCCAGTTCGCACTGGGCGAGAGAAAGGGATCGGTCAGCATGGCCTGCAGCGCTGCAACATTCTCCTTTGATTCAACCTGATTGAGGATCACCACGCCATTCCAGCGGTCGGTATGATCCTTTGACTTGAGCCATTGCCGGGCGCGAACGACGGCGCGAACGTCGATGAGAATTCGCAGCCGCCAGGGACGCGGCACGGAGGCGGTGGGAAACGCCTCGGATGCGGCGGATATATCCAGATCGAAATACTGCGGCAAATTTAAACGCGGCCGGGCGGCTTCGACCCGTAGTGCCGGCAGCAACTGCGGCATGGTGATAGCATGGCAGTTGAGATCCCAGAAATGACTGGCATTTCGGCTCGTTTTAGTGGGGAACGGATTATCAGTCAAAATCGTGTTCGTGGAAAAGGGATGCGCGCGAAACCCTGCGATGACCGCGGCTGGAAGACTGCTGTGCCATTCGAGATAGCGTTCGGTGCCGATGAGGAAGACGATGTATTCGCTACCGACCCTGAAGTCGTCATCGTCCTGGCCGGCGGAAAAGGTCATTGTCCGGGCGGCAGGATCAAGAGTGGGGCGCGTGGTCGCGGCGGGGGCTTTGATGATCTCGTTCAGGCGAAAGGTCACATGAACCAGCCGGGAAGGGGCAGGCGATTTTGGCGTCACCTGCTCCACAACCCCGCGCACGATGACATCCGAATCCGCGACGACCCACTCGATGGTATTTTCACCTGGAAAGATCAGCGCGCATGCGGGGGTAGACGGGATCAGCAACGCGAGCAAGGCGGCGATCCAGCGGGAGGTGACAGCGCGGTTTGATCGGAACATGGTCAATAGGTTGGAAGGCGCGGCGGGGCGAGAGTTCCTGGGCCGCCGGATTATTGTTGCGAGAACGATATTCCTCTGGCCTTCGTCCCGCGACAAGTCGCGGGGTCCCTTAATGCGCGGTTCTATTAGTGAAATCCGGCACAATCTCCGCTATCATCGCTGGCTTATGCCCAAGATCACGGTTGATGGGAAGATCGTCGACGCCAGGGACAAGCAGATGATTCTGCAGGCCTGTCTCGATGCGGAAATGCAGATGCCGTATTACTGCTATCACCCCGGTCTCTCGATCGTGGCGAGCTGCCGGATTTGCCTGGTGGAAGTGGAGGGGATTCCCAAGCTGGTGCCTTCATGCCAGACCCCGGTGCGCGATGGGATGGTAGTGCATACCAAGTCGCCCAAAGCGGTGGCCAATCAGAAGCAGGTGATGGAGTATCTGCTGATCAATCACCCGCTTGATTGCCCGGTGTGCGATCAGGCCGGCGAATGCCTGCTGCAGGATTACTCCTATCAATACGGGCGCAGCCAATCACGCTTCGAGGAAGATAAGCAGAAGAAGCCGAAGAAGGATGTGGGCAAGAATATCGTTCTGTACAACGACCGCTGCATCATGTGTACGCGCTGCGTGCGGTTTACGCGCGAGGTCACGGGAACGTGCGAGCTGTATGTCGATGGGCGCGGGCACAAGGAAGAAATCGATATCTTCCCCGGCAAGCCGCTCGATAATGCGTTAAGCGGGAATGTGGCGGATATCTGCCCGGTCGGGGCGCTGTTGGATAAGGATTTTCTCTACAAGCAGCGTGTATGGTTATTGAAGCAGACGCCATCGATCTCGCCGGTGGATGCGGGCGGGGAGAACATCTGGATCGAGCACAATGAGGGCGTGGTGTACCGCGTTAAGCCGCGCTATAACGCGGAGGTGAATACGTGGTGGATCAGCGACGACACGCGCTATGCGTACAAAGCCATCAACGATGCCAAGCGGCTGGTCAG
>Ga0070667_100005914_pt1 | contig 10188 bp, 11 predicted proteins | sample KBSS33metaG_FD_64659 | JGI IMG/M metagenome (GOLD analysis project Ga0070667, IMG submission 64659) | Switchgrass rhizosphere microbial communities from Kellogg Biological Station, Michigan, USA - KBS S3-3 metaG | ecosystem: Host-associated > Plants > Roots > Rhizosphere > Soil ...
CAAGCTGTGGAGCGTGTATCCCCGGCTATTCGAGTGGCCGCCAGCCAAGTCGATGTTGCATGCGCTCGAACGCCTCAGTGTCGGCCTGCTCGTCGCAAGCGCACTGCTGGAGCTAGGCACCGGATTCGTCAACATCCTCGGTTGGTATCCGTGGCCGTGGCACTTCGTGATCGTCCACTTTTTATTGGCATTCGTGGTCTTCGGCTCCGTCCTGCTACATATCGCAGTGAAGTACGAGGTGATCCGCCGCGGCCTGGCCACGCCCCTACAGACTGGGCTAGCCGACAGTGACGAATCAGCCGAACAGCGGCCAGTACGCGGTCTCACCAGACGTGGGCTGCTGATCGCCGCTGGCGTAGGGGCAGGGGCCGTAACAGTAACGACGGCAGGACGCACCTTCACGCCACTCGAGCGAGTTGGTCTTCTGCAGGATCGTCAGCCGAAGAAGGCCCCGCTTGGCGTACCGATCAACACCACGGCTCGCGAAGCAAAGGTGACCACGCAGATCATCGACCCGAACTACCGCCTCAATGTACTAGGTCCCCGATCGTTCAGCCTCACCCTCGACGAGCTGAACGCCCTTGAAAAACAAGGTGAACACTTCCCGTTGGCCTGTGTCGAAGGATGGAGCGTGGCGGCTCACTGGAGTGGTCCGATGCTGCTCGACCTTGTGCACCGTGCCGGAGGTTCGGCGGAGTCGCATGTGCGCGTCGAGTCGCTGCAAGAAGGCGGTTCCTACCGCACATCGCTCGTCTACGGCAGCCAACTGGAGTCGGCGCTACTAGCTACCCATCTCAACGGCACACGAATCCCGCCCGATCACGGATACCCAGTTCGCCTGATCGCCCCAAATCGCGCAGGCGTGCTGAACACAAAGTGGCTGACGAACATCGTGGTTCTGTCATGAAGCCCGTCATGATGGTTCGCCTCGCATTAGGCGCCACCGGCGTGGCACTCATCTCCTACGGTGCCGTTCGTCTTCTTGCCAATAGTCGAGAGACGAATCCGCTGGGGCTTGGACGCTGGCTCGCCGGTGCCGTCATAGTGCACGACGGCATCTTCGTCCCGATCGTGTCCTTACTCGGCGTGGTGCTAGCTAAGCTCGTCAAGCCTCGCCCCCGCCGCTACCTGCAAGGCAGCCTCATCGTCGCTGGCGCCTTGACGCTCATCGCGATTCCTGAGATTCATTTGCAAGGTATTCACGATCCGGCCAAGGCGTGGCTCAGACAGGACTACACACGTAATCTCCACATTTTATGGATGATTGTCGCCGCAGCCGGCCTGCTCTGCTACCTCACGTCGGTCGTGTACGGCTACTACGGGCGTAAACGCAGGCATACAAACGATCTGCCCTGACGAACGAAAGTCTCCTCGACCGAATACCCACACGAGGGCGCCTGCCGACGTAGCGCCGCCGAACCCATCCGAGCCCAGGCGAACTCCGGGCCCATCGCCTTGTCGCAGGAGCTGAACCGGACGGAAAGCACCTCGTCGACTTCGTCTTGTGGGGCGCACTCAACAATCAGCAAGCCTTGTTGTTCCAAGATCTCAGCGACGCGCCGCAGCAGCCGGACCACGTCACCACCAATGCCTACGTTGCCGTCCATCAATAGGATCGTCGGCCAGCGCCCCTCTGCAGGCAGCGGCTCGAATACGCTGCGCCCGAGGGCCGAACCGCCCGACCTTCGCGTTATTTCTACAGCGGTTTCTGCTATGTCCACGCCGAGAGCCGGAATACCCAGTTGGGTGAGGGCGCGCACGAAACGTCCAGGACCACAGCCAATGTCAAGCACCGGACCATGGCACCGTCGCAGAACCTCGTCATCGGTCTCATCGACGTCGGCCAGCCAACGGGCTACGTCGAGATGAACGACCGTACTGTCACTGACCAGCGAGAGAACACCGCCCCCGCCTGCCCTAAGCGACTCCTCATACGGCCGCAACGCACCTGTCTGCATCAGCGAACCGCCACACAGGCTAGCGACACGTCGGCCATGAAGCGTACGGCCCGGCCGAAGTGGCTCTGTGGAATGTACTCGGCTACGGCCACAGCATCAGAGAAGGTATCGACATCTCGCAGAATGGAGAGAATCTGCACACGCATCCCCGCCGCACGCAGACGCTCCAGCTGCAGGTCATAGGTACGCTCAGTGGACATCGGAACGTCATGAATGACTTCGCCGCCGCGGCGCGGATCACGCAGCCCGATTCCCCAATAGCCGCCGTCGACGCACGGCCCCAGGCAGGCGTCATAGTGTTTTGGATCGAAGGCGACTAGCTGGTCCAGGTTCACTTGAGGTGTATCCATGCCGATTAAGAAGGCCGGTCCCTGCGCAGCGACCTGCGCGAAGGCTGTGGCAAGGCGACGATCCAAGCCACCTGCACCTTGCTGCACCGTGGTCCAACCGACCGGTACCCAGTGGGTCGCTTCCCCATCGACTGCCACTACGCGACGTACGGCACCGGCTTGGTCCGCTGTGTGAAAGGTGTCAACCAGTGAGGCTTGGGCGAGTTGGCAGGCGCGCTCGTCCCCGATCGTCGAAGCGATTCGTGTCTTCACGCGCCCAGGCACTAGTTGCTTGGCAATAACGAGAAGCGTCGAATACGCAGCGGTCTTCGCCTCGGAGACTCGCGCTTGGACCTCAGCGTTGGCAGTGGCGAAGGCGGGAAGTGTCACGCTCACGAGGCAAGCACCGCGCTCATATCGTTGACTGCCTGCCAGGTGCCGCGAACCGTTCCAGTCACCTTCGAACGTCCCGACCGAGGCAAGTAGGCCACATCATGCTGTTCAACACGCCACCCGGCCTCGGCGGCGCGAAGAACCGTCTCCAGCGGGTAGCCACTGCGACGGTCCGTAATCGGCAATGACAGCAGCGCTTCGCGTCGCATCACACGCATAGGCCCGACATCACGTAACGCAAGGCCGGTGCGGCGCCGCACACGTCTGGCCAGCTCCCAGTTCGCAACCCTTGCATGCAGTGGCCACGCCCGCGCAGTGGTCGGCCGCCGACGCCCCACTGTCATGTCCGCGGCGCCGACCAGTATCGGCTCAGCAAGGCGCAGCACATCGGCTGGGTCAAGGGAGGCGTCGCAGTCGCAGAACGCCACATAGGGCGAGCTAGCGGCAAGCAAACCCGCGTGACAGGCCGCGCCATAGCCAGGTTGAGCGCAATGGACAACCGTCGCCCCGAGTTTGGTCGCTAGCTCCGCCGAACCGTCCGTCGATCCGTTGTCGACGACGATCGGGACAACGTTGTCAGGGACACGGGTCAGCACCCATGCCAGTGCCTCCACTTCGTTCAGGCACGGCAGAACTAAATCAATCCGCGCCACCTCTGCTGCCCGTCTCTGCGGCAGCGGCGTCGCTACTGACATGACCTCACGGTAGGTGCAGTGCCCCGGAAAAGGACGAGATAAACCATTACGAATCACGGAACGAAGGTTCCGCAGACCGCACCTGGCGTAGGTATCGGTTAAGGCAGGACTTAGCGTGGAGTCATGGCGCATATTTTGTTGGTCGAGGACGACGCGACCGTCGGTGAGGTGGTGACGAACTACCTACGTCGCGCCGGGCACGAGACGAGCCTTATCTCCGACGGCGCGGAGGCGTTGACATCGTTGTCCACCACGATGCCCGACCTACTGATCCTCGATGTCATGCTGCCGGGCCTTGACGGCCTGTCTCTCTGCGGCAAAGTGCGCGCAAAGAACCCGCAGATCCCCATCATCATGCTCACCGCGTTGGCAGAGACTGAGGATCGCATCGCTGGCCTTGAAGTGGGCGCGGACGACTACGTCACCAAGCCGTTCTCGCCCCGAGAATTGGCGCTACGGGTGGAGTCGGTGCTACGTCGCAGCAATGCGACAACCGAGACCGAAACTACGCAAGGCACGGAGCTACTCACCGCCGGCGATCTTGTCGTCGATCCTGATGCACGCACCGTTCGCCGCGGTACAGAAGAGCTGACACTGACCGTACGGGAGCTTGATCTCCTTATTTTCCTACTCCATCATCCGGGCAAAGCATTCAGCCGTGAAGAACTCATGCGCGAAGTATGGGGCTGGACCTTCGGCGACCATTCCACAGTGACCGTGCACGTCCGGCGTCTGCGCGAGAAGATCGAACCTGACCCGATGAATCCGACGCTCATCCGTACGGTGTGGGGCATCGGCTATCGGCTGGAGTTGCCGTGACCCCCAACGCCCATAGTGCGCTGATCGCGATTGGGTGGGCGCTCGGCGGTGGAGTCGCCACCTGGGTGCTGACGATTCCGCTGCGGCGCCGATCACTGGGCTATGTGCTGGCGAGCGTCGTACTCGTGGCGACGGTGGCGTCGGTGTCAGCGATGGTCGGCAGCTTCCGCGCGATGTTCATCGGCACGAATGAGCTGTGGACTTCGGTGATCGTCGCGCTGGCCGCCGGCGGGGTCGCCTCCATCAGCGTTGTGTTGAGCACTCGACGTTTCAGCAAAGACAACGCCGCGCTGCGCGACGTCGTCGCGGACATCCAGCATGGACGTATCCCTGCCGACGGAGGCCGCAAGCTCACCAGCGAGCTGGAGATGCTTCGGGCGCAGCTCGCCAACGCCGCTCGCGAACTGACCGAGTCAAGGGAGCGGGAACGCGCCATGGAGGCCTCCCGCCGCGAGCTGGTCGCGTGGGTGAGTCACGACCTTCGGACACCGCTCGCGGGCCTGCGCGCGATGTCGGAGGCACTCGAAGACGGCGTCGTGGAGTCTCCGGAGATCTACTACAAGCAGATTCGCGTCGAAGTAGAACGCTTGACGAACATGGTCAACGATCTGTTCGACCTCTCACGGATCCAAGCCGGCTCATTTGCTGTTGAGAGCGAGATGGTCGCCCTTGACGATGTCGTCTCCGATTGCCTTGCCGCTTTGGCGCCGCTGGCGAAGGCGCATGGTGTGGAGCTGACTGGTCGCAGCGGCGGCAGCGTCGCCGTCAACGGTGACGGCCGCGAACTGAGCCGAGCGATCACCAACCTCGTCGCCAACGCCATCCGCCACACGCCGGCCGAGGGACGCATCGAAGTCAAGGTGGAGGCAGTGACGAATCCACCCCAGGCCGAGGTCACCGTCACCGATGCCTGTGGTGGGATTCCGGAGGACGACCTGCCGCGCGTCTTCGAGGTCGGTTTCCGCGGCGAGGCGGCGCGCACCCCACTACAGAACGGGGGCGGTGCGGGCTTCGGTCTCGCGATCACTCGCGGCATCGTCGAGGCACACGACGGCAGCGTGGATGTTCGCAACGTCGAGGGTGGATGCCGATTCACCATCCGTCTCCCGGCCGCGAGAGCGGCCTAAGTCGCGACTAGATAGCGCGATGCCCACGAACCACGGCGCGTAACGAACCACGGCGCGTAACGAACCACGGCGCGTAACGAACCACGGCGCGTAACGAACCACGGCGCATAAAAGAGTGTCGGATCTTAAAGGATGTTGTGATCCGCAGCGTAGCGAATGAGCTCTTGCTTGCGGTTGAGATGTAGCTTGCCCAGGATATTTCGGACGTGGTTTTCTACTGTCTTTTCCGCGATAAACAGCTCCGCACCGATGGCCTTGTAGGTGTGGCCCCGGGCTACTAGCTGTAGTACTTCACGCTCGCGCTCTGAGAGCGGATTGCCGCCGCCTGGCGACTTTGCCAGTCGACGGAATTCGCCCAATACCAACGCGGCCAAGCTCGGGGAGAACACCGGCTCACCGTTGACGGCTTTCTTCAACTCCGCGACGAGTTCTTTGGCGGGCGTGCTCTTGACCAGATACCCGACCGCGCCGGCAGCAACCGCGTCGAGCAGATCATGCTCGGCCTCAGAGACGGTCAGAATGACAACCTTCGTCATCTCGCCGCATTCCTTGGCGACGAGGCGTCCGCCACCGTTGGGCATATGAAGGTCGGTGACGACCAGGGTCGGTTGGAGTCTGCGTATCAAGGCGATCGCCTCGGTGGCGTCAGAGGCCTCAGCGACGATGTCGAAGGCCTCGCTCAAATCCGCACGCACACCGTGACGCCAAATCTCATGATCGTCAGCTAGGACAACGGTTGGCCTTACTACGGCAGCCACATCAATACCTCTGCTCCCGCGCCGGCCTTGCTCTTGAACTCCACCCGTCCCCCCACCTCGACGATGCGTGCCTTGATGCTTCGCGTCATTCCAGCACGTTCGATGACCGTCTGCGGATCGAAGCCTTTACCGTCATCTTTCATCGAGCAGAAGATCCCGTCGTCAACGGGTTCTAGGTAGATGGTGACGGTCATGGACTCTCCATGCTTGCCAGCGTTATTCAGCGCCTCGCCCACCGCCCCGAGGACAGCTTTGGACTGCTCGGGCCGCGTCACGGGTAAGTCCGGTGCAAGTACCACGTGCACACGACCGCCGTAGCGGTCCTCGTAACGTGCGGCGGCGTTCATAACAGCGATACCTAGTTCCTCCGCACCAGATTGGTCGTTCTGCTCGAACAGGTAGCGCCGCAGATCGCGTTCTTGCTCCCGAGCCAACCGTGCCAACGATTCGTCGTCACTGCGTCGCTCGACGATGGCCAGGGTCTGCAGCACTCCGTCATGCAGCGTGCGAGCTACCTCTTCGCGGGCACGAGCGAAGGCAAGTTCGGTTTCAGCGTTACGGAGCAGCTTCATCAACGCAGAGACCGACATCGCCGCAAGCGCAGAAAACAGCCCGTCATTGATCACCGATATCCACTCGCCGCCCGTCAGCGCCGTCGGCGGAAACCCATTGAGCCAGGACGAGAGAAGGCGCCCAACACCGAAGACCACCCCGCCTGCCCCGGCCGCCCAGATCGGAAGATAGGTAGCGAGACCCATTAGGCCAACGACGGGCCAGTACGAGCCCAGTGAAGGCGCATCGGTAAACCCGACGCCATGTCGTCGCACCACACCGTCGAGCACGATCATCGCGAAGCCGACAGTCACCTCGCCGATGGCGACGCGGCGGCGATTCTGAAACCGCGACGCCGCCGGGAGCAGCGCTGTCTGCAAGATGGTGAACAACAACGCCAACGCGACGAGTGAGACCGCAAGGACTTTGTGCCGCAGGTAGTCGGTGTGCCAATAGATGAGCATCGTGGCGACGATCCACAGCCATGCACCCCAACGGAAGATCGCCAGCCCGCGCCGAAAGACCTGCTCCACTCCCGAAAGGTACGACACCAGGCGATAAACCAAGGCGCCGGCCCCGGGCAATGCCCGGGGCCGGCTTTGGTGTTGGCTCACTCAGCCCCCCGCGCTGGTTGTGCCAACACGTCTGATTCAGCGGCGGAGGTCGAAGCTGGGGAGGACTGTGAGTTCTCGAGACCGACAGCACGCTTGGGGCGCATCGCAATGGCGCCGAGCACGACCAGCAAAGTTCCACCGACGGCAAGGACGATGCCGCCCGGTATGCCGTGCTTAAAGATGCGGACGAATATCGTGCCCGGGACGACCGCAGCGATACACAGGGCCGGAACCGCCGCGATCTCGACATAGCGCTGGTAGTAGGCATAGAGCGCGGCGACGTAGGCGACGGTGAAGGCGACTCCGACACAGACGAAACGTGCCTCACCTAGTGCGAGTGCTTCGGCGGCGACGAGGCCGGTGAAGCCGCCCAAGGTGACGACCAGCTCACGTTCAGCAATGAGGGGCACGGCACCGGCGCTGAGCCACAACAGCGCGACCGCGCCCAGCGCAACGGCCCACCACGGATGGCCATGATGCGTCGGGAACAACGGAGACTCGGCGACGGCCCAGACCGAGCCGAACCAGCAGGTCACGAGGGCGGGGAAGCCACGGAAGATTAGATAGGCCAGCGCACTGGCGCCGGTAAGGGTGAGAGCCGCCCCGAAGTAGCCCGGCGTGCAGACTCCTACGGTGAGAGAGGCACTCATCGCAGCGAGCGTCGAGGCGACCCAGGCCAGGCGCTCTTGCGCCGGTTCGATCATGCGGCCCTTCAGCCGAGCCCCCACTGTTGTCGCAGCACCACCGAGCAGCAGGGTCATCACTGCGGCGATCAGTACTTTCCACATCAGCTGCATGTCGTGCCAGCCGTCGCGCGTCAGCATCCAAATACCTGACGCCACTAGTGCGGCACCGGCGTAGGCGGCGACCTCCGGCAGCGGCGACGGCTTCTGATGCTGACTCGGGTACCCGACGCGGCCAGCTGCGGCGCCTTGCGTCGTCGGACGGATGAGGTAAGCCACCCGGTGCGCTTGTCGCTCGTTGATGGTGCGTTCCGCGACGGCGATGCCCAGCCCGGACTGCAAGTTCTGCTCAGTGATGGGGTGCGAAGTTGTCATGCACTTAATCTGTCGGCAGCGACCCTTCGGCGGCATCCGGTCGAGCCCCTACGTCAGTGTGGGGGAACCCCTAACGTTTGCCCCTTCCGTTGTGGTGGGCATTTCGGGCATGCTGTTCAGCGTGGAGGACGCATTGAGTGCCGCTCTGGCTCCTGTGCTGCGCGATATTCGTGCGACGCGGGTGCCTGAGCCAGAAATTCGGGACACAGACTGGCTTGAGGACAAGCAGTTCTTGTCGGCGATCCTCGAAGGTGATGGTTCGGAGAGGTCGGTCTGCGTGCGCAAAGCCGACAAGGCGCCGTTCCAGGTGGCCGAAATGGCAGACCAGGTTCAGGAGTGGGTGATCGAGGAGTTGTGGCCAGCAGGTCCGACGAACTGGCCACCGTGCCCGAGTCATCCGGAGAATCATCCGATGCAGGCTGCCGTCGTCGGGTCTACGGCGACGTGGGTCTGCCCGAAGGAGTGGAAGCCGTTTACGCCGGTGGGCAACCTCGGCGGCGATCCATGGATTCGCAGCGCGACGAGCTCCTGGCGAACCAGCTAGCGTCGCGCTGGCTGACTGATCAGCTAACGCACTAGCGCGAGCGCAAAGCCGTCCCATCCCTTAGAGCCGACGGTCTGTATCGCAGTGACATCCAGTCGCTTGTTCGCACCGGCGGCGGCCAAGAACGCTCGGATACCGACGATGTCAGGATCGGTGCTGGTCTCATCAGCTACTCGGCCGTGCCGCACCACGTTGTCTACGACGATGACGCTGCCGGAGTGCGTGAGTTGCAGAGACGCCTCAACATAGGCAGGGATTCCGGCCTTGTCGGCATCGATAAAGACTAAGTCGAAAGATGGTTCTTCGCGGTCGATCATGTCGTTGAGGGATTGCGTCGCTGTACCCACGATCACTTCGACGACCTCGGCGAATCCGGCGCGGGCGACATTCACGCGCGCCACGTCGGCATGATGCGGGTTGATCTCCAACGAGACCACCTGCCCCTCTACCCCGACCGCACGCGCGAACCAGATCGTGGAGTAGCCACCAAGAGTGCCGATCTCCAGCACACGCCTCGCCGAGACCATCTTGGCGAAGATGTTCAGCATCGCACCGGCGTTGGGTGACACCTCAATCGGCGGCAGCCCCGCTGCGGCGCTATCGGTACGGGCGAGTCGTAGGGCTTCGTCATCGTCGATGACGGTGTCGACGAGATAGGCGTCGAAAGCTGACCATTCTTGGCTTAGATCATCCATAAGACGAATCTATCCAACGAGCAAGCTAACTAGTCGCCCGCGGTGACCCACTCACCGATATTTCAAGGGCGGCACGTACGCGCTGGAGCGCACCTTCAGTGATATCGACGTGCGGGCTCAGCCGTAGCAGCGAATAGGTCATCTCCAGAGGCGCCCGCAGTGGAAGACATGCCGTCGTCAATATGCCGTGTTTTTCAAGCAATTCTTTCCGCACGGCGACGACATCTTGTTCGGCGAGTGGACGCAGTGCGGTGATAGCTCCCGGGTCACCGTAAGTGGTCCCTACTTCCCAGCCGGGCAGGTCAGTAAAGACTTTGCGGGTCAGGCGACCCACCTCGGCCAGCCGGGCACGAACCCGTTCCGGCCCCTCAGCGAAGTGTTCAGCAACGGCGGCGCAGAGCCCTACCCGTCCAGCGATGTGGGCTTCGTGTGACTCTAGGCTGCGAACAGGCGGGGATTCCGGCGCCCAAACTGGAGGCTGTACCCGTAGCGCCTCCCAACGCCGCTGTGCGACGGCTAGTAGTCCCACCCCGCGCGGTCCGGTGAGCCATTTGCGGGAGGTCGCGTAGATCGCGTCCGCACCTGTCGCGGTGTCGACATGGCCGAGCGCCTGTGCTGCGTCGACCCAGAGTGGGGTATTCGCCTC
>Ga0070667_100005917_pt1 | contig 10185 bp, 11 predicted proteins | sample KBSS33metaG_FD_64659 | JGI IMG/M metagenome (GOLD analysis project Ga0070667, IMG submission 64659) | Switchgrass rhizosphere microbial communities from Kellogg Biological Station, Michigan, USA - KBS S3-3 metaG | ecosystem: Host-associated > Plants > Roots > Rhizosphere > Soil ...
TTCCGGTGACGCCTCGGCATGGATCTGATCGATCGCGACGGCGTCGGCCAGGCGTCTGACCTCGACCTCCCGATCGCCCGACACGATCAGGACGCGCGTAAACCCGTGCTTCGGTCCCAGATGACCGACGAATCCGCGACTATCGGCGCGGGCGACGTCGTGGAACCTGAGCAAGGCCGCGTACTGCTCGTCGACTAGAACGACGCATTCCAGGCCCGTGGGTGCTGTCGGCGGCAGTGGCGTCCGGTCGTCGACATGGGCGCGGCTGGTGATCAGCACGACGGTGGAGCCGATCTTCGCGCGCAAGCCGACGCCTGGCTCTTCACGGATCCATTCGACATGCGGCAGTGGATACCCGGCGGCGGCGGCGGCGCGCACGATTGCCGCCGCCAGGGGATGACGGCTGTATTGCTCCATCGCGGCGACCATCGGCAGTACCGCTGCGCGCGCAAACGGCGGCGCGTAGACTTCGTCGCTCACGGCCGGTCGTCCGGCGGTGAGGGTGCCGGTCTTGTCGAGGATCATCGTGCGGCACACGGCGAGCTGCTCGAGGGCCGCGGGATCGCGCACGATGACACCCCGGCGGGCGGCCGTGGAGATCGCGCCGATGATCGCGACCGGGATCGCGATCAGAAGCGGACACGGCGTGGCAATCACGACCACGCTGAGAAAGCGCAAGGGGTCGCCGCTCGCGTACCACGCGAGGCCGGCGACCGTGATCGCGGCCGGGGTGTACCAGGCGCCGAGCTGATCCCCGATGCGACGGAGTGCGGGGCGCCGCTGCTCCGCGTCCTGCATCACCTGGACGATCTGCGCGAACCGGGAATCGGCCGCCAGCCGCGTCGCGCGGACGCGCAGCGGAGCCTCGCCGTTGACCGCGCCCGAGAGTACCTTCGTGCCGGGGCCCTTCGAGATGATGAACGGCTCGCCCGTCAGAAACGACTCGTCCATCGTTCCATGCCCCTCGACCACCTGGCCGTCAACCGGACAGACTTCATGAGGGAGGATGGATACGTCGTCGCCGACGGTGATCTCGCCGACGGCCACGTCTTCGAAGGCGTTGCCGCGCCAGCGGTGCGCAATCGTCGGTACCCGTTTGGCCAGCGCGCGCAGGACGGATGTCGCTTCCGCGACCGCAAAGTGCTCGAGGGTGTCGCCGCCGGCGAGCATCAGGACGACGATACTGCCGGCGAGATACTCACCGAGCAGGACGGAGGCCGCTATCGAAACCGCGGCCAGATGATCCGCGCCGAATTCCCCGCGGACCGCGCGCGACACCAGCCGCACGACCAGCGGGGCGCCGCCGACCGCGAGCACGACCAGGAGCGGCGCATCGCTCCAGGACCTTGGATAGCTGACGGCATAGCGCATCCACAGGTGGGCCCCGATCCCCAGCAGCGCCAACAACGCAATCCACGAGTCGCGGTTGCGCGCCAGAGACGCGCCGACTTCGGCAACGCGCGACTGCGTCGCCTCGGGCTGTCGCACGCGATCAGCATTCAGGATCGAGATCTCCCGCCGACACCAGCTCGAAACGGTCTGCGCTCCAACGGCGCTCGCGCGCGCGGCGCTCGGCGTCCAGCTTCGTCAACCGCAGCGCCACGCGCCGGATCAGAACCACGCCCGGCGAAAAGATCGACCAGTACCGCCGAAACTTCCTCCGCGCCGCCGGATCGGTCGCCATCACACGCGTTTCGGTCCGCGCCAGCGACGCGCCCGTCTTCAACCGGTCGGCGCGCAGCGTCCAGACGATCTTGACATAGTCCGGTTCGTTGAATGTTGCGAATGCGTCCGGCGGCAGTGCGCGGAACACCGGGTTCGCGGTCCATGGCTTCGTGACCGCGCCCATGACGATTTCACGACCCGGAACTTCGGCGAGCACTCCCCATCCGAGCGTCTTTGCCCACGCCACGAGCCGGCGCGGTCTGACGGTGTCTTCGGGTGTCGCGCCGAGCGCGAGTTCGCGCCCCTTGAAGATCGCTTGGATGATTCGCGAGCGTTGGAGATCGAGGTCGCATGAAGCGGCAAACGTGATGTCCGGCGGCGCATTCACGTAAGCGGTGTGGCGTTCCGCCACCTCGTACGCGGGCATGAAACGGTCCAACAGCGGATCGGCGTCGCGGCCGGTGGCCGGCCGCGCATGGCCGTAACGCAGCCACGTGGTGGCCGCATAGGTCGCGTACACCCCGGCGGCGATGCCGGCGCCGTACGCGAGCGCGCGGCCAGTCGAGCGGACGAGCGGTGTCTGAGTCATGAAAAGCCCTCACGTCGACAATGCAAGAGATTGGCCCAGTCCGTTCGACTGTGCCGAGCGTGAGCCGCCGGGAATCCGTCAGCATGAACCGCCTGCCTGGAACAGAATGACGGCAGCTGGATTGAATGAGAGGAAGGGCTACGATGTCATCAATTGATCTGTCGACCAGCTATCTCGGGCTTCGGCTGGCGAATCCGTTCATCGCGGGTGCCTCGCCCCTTTCCGATCATCTGGATACCGTCCGCCGGCTCGAGGACGGCGGCTGCGCGGCGATCGTGCTTCACTCGTTGTTCGAGGAGCAGATTTCGCAGCGCGACACCGGCCGCATCCACCACATGGATCCGCTGGACCGTCAGTTCGCAACCGTCGTGTCGTACTTCCCGGCACCGGAGCTGTACCCGCTCGGGCCCGACGAATACCTCGAGCACATCCGCCGCGTCAAAGCCGCCGTCAAGATTCCGGTCATCGGCTCGCTCAACGGCACGACCGCTGAAGCGTGGCTGAAGTTCGCCAGGCTAATCGAGCAGGCAGGCGCCGACGCGCTCGAGCTGAACATGTACGAAGTCGTCACCGATCTCGGTCAGTCGGGGGCGGCCATCGAGCACAGCTTGAAGCAAATCGTCCAGGATCTCGCGTCCGAGCTCAAAATTCCTCTCGCGATCAAGCTCTCGCCGTTCTTCACGGCGTTCGGCAGCGTTGCCCGGTCGCTCGACGAGGCCGGCGCGAGGGGGCTCGTGTTGTTCAATCGTTTTCTGCAGCCGGACATCGACATCCGCCACGTGGCCGTGTGGCCGCGCCTGGAGCTGTCGACCAGCGACGAACTGCTGCTACGCCTTCGCTGGCTCGCGATTCTCCACGGCCGCGTAACCTGCTCGCTTGCCGCCACCGGAGGCGTCGCCACGCCGAACGACGGCATCAAGGCGATTCTGGCAGGGTCCGACGCAGTACAGATGGTATCGGCCATTCTGCGCCACGGCCCGTCTTACTTCACGTTGATGCGGGATGAGCTAGGCCGCTGGATGCAATCCAGCGGGTTCGGCAGCATCGGCGACGTCCGCGGCCGTCTGAGCCTTGCCAAGACGGAAAACCCAAACGCGTTCGAGCGCGCCCAGTACATTCGGACCATCAGCGGCTGGAGCTCGTGGCTCGGCTATCAGGCCTACGTCCGCTCGCATGAAGACGACGAACCGACGCCGCCATCGTGACCGGAACCCGTCGCGTCCGGCGAGACGCCCGACGTCATCGAAGCGACCCGTCAATCACAATCGCATTCGACACGCCCTTGACGCCATCGATGTGACGGACCGCCGATTCGGCGTCGGAGCGCTGGTCGTTCCGCTCGACACGGCCTTCGAGCGTCAGGAATCCGTCGCGGACCGTCACCATCACCGTGCGCGGAACGCCCGGCCATCTCTGCAACGCGAGGACGGCGTCGTGCGCAATCTCGGGATCGATCCGCTCTTTGGACAGCCTGATGTGGACATCGTTCGCCACCGCTCGAACACCGCGAACGCGCTTGGCTGCCGCTTCGACCGCGTACTTCTGCCAGTAGCTGTCGACGAAACCGGTCAATGTCACGACGCCGTCACAACGCGCAATCACGGCAACCCCGGTCGCATCGACGTCCGAAGCCCATCCGAGCTCGCGCTGAACAGAATCGTGAAGCTGGTTGTCCGTCTGCCACAACAGGCTGGTTCCCATGACACGCTCCTCGCGAACAAGGATCCAGGCTGATCCATCACGACTGCATACGACGAGCCAGGCGGCACGATTTGGAAGCAGGACGGCGCCGGTACATCCGACGGCAGCACATAAGCCGATTGCCGGAATCCCGTCAGGACCGGCGCGCGGCAACCATCCTCACCTCCGGGCCCCTGGCAGCGTTCGTGCTCCTGATAGCGTTGAAGGCCCAGCAGGACTGCACGAGGGGCATTGCCATGAGCGACTATGGACGGCGAATCGTCGTCAACTTGGATTTCGAGACTGCCGTCTGTGAAACGAACCGGTTGCTCCGGCAGGAGGGGCTGAAGGTCATCGCGCGCGTCGACATCCGCGATCATTTCTGGGGCGATCGCTCGCCAGATTTTCGGCGATACCTCCTGATTGATGCCTGGTCCTCCGCGCTGGCGGCCGATGCCCTGCGGCACAACCTCGACGTGGGGCCCATCCTTCCCATCACGTTCGCGATCTACGAACTGACGGACGTCGAGAGCGTCGTCGTGGTGAAGGAACCGCTGGAGCCCTACGCGAGCAACGCCATCTGGCGGCGCGATTTCCCCGATCTCGCAACCATGGCCGACGAGGAAGCCGAGCGTGTGGCCTGCGTACTGACTGGGCTGACCGAGCGCTCGCGCGGCGCGCCTTCGATTTCGCCGGCGGCGTGACATGCGGATCGTGCGATGAAGGACGAAAGACATCCGGGAGATGAAACAGGCGCTCGCCACGGATGTCGCGTTCAGCCGGACATGCGCGAGCTGTGCGACGTTCGCGAGGTGACCGATTTGCAGGTCACCCCGCAGGGTGTCAGACGCTACGTGCCAACCGGTTCTGTCGTCGAGAACCCGAACAGCGAGTAGACGGGACTCCAGCCGATCAGTCCTGTCACGAACACTTCGATCCCGAGCACGAGGAAGAACAGGTTCACGATTCCGGTCGGCGACAATACGGGAACCCCGATCGCCACGATGACCGCCAAGACGGTCGCCGTGAGCCCCACGAGGGTTCTGATCATCCGGTCCTGCAGGCTTTCATTGACGGTCATGGCTAGACCTCCTTGCGTGATGCGTCCGTTCGGACATGCCACGCCGGTTTTTCCGCGCGTCCCGTCACATGATGGTTGGTGCAATCGGCCTGCCTCAACCGGCCAACGCTTCCGCGCGGGCGGGCGGTATTGCATTTGCGTCGATCACCGGTGGAACTGCGAGCTGTCAGAAGGACAACCTTATGCGCACGACTGAAATCCCACGTGCCGAGTGGTCCCGGGGCCTGGCTGAGTTCAGCGCCGCTCACGACGGCTGGCTGGTCTCGCTCGACATCCTGTCACCCGACATCGGCGCTCAGCCGGATATCACTGATCTGCCGCTGGTCGGGGTCACCTTTGAGGACATCCGCGCCGGCACGGTCACGATCTCCGCCGGCCGATCGGCTGTGCCTGAGATCACCCACGCGATTCAAGCGCCGAGGCATGTGTGGGTTGAGCGCACGGATGCCGGCGCCGATGCCGCTCTTGAGATCGAATCGGCGGATGGGGCAAAGACGATTCTCCGACTCAGGACGGCGGCGCTGCCCGAGACCGTTGACGGAATCGCTCGAGGGCCGCACGGGAATCCCGGCAGTTCTGCCGGACCCAAGGGCTGACCCGCGCTTCGCCTGGCGTCGTGGTCAGGGGCTCGAGCCAGATCAATTGCCTCGTGCTCATCGCACCATCGCCTCATAGCCGCGAGACGGGGCTTACGAGACCACGGACATGCGCGCGATGATTCTCGCCAGGCCCGGTGCGGGCGAAGTGCAGCCGGCCGAGCGCCCGATCCCTGTTCCCTCGACCACTGACGTGCTCGTTCGAGTCGCGGCGTGTGGCGTTTGCCGCACGGACCTGCATATCGTCGACGGCGAGCTTCCGGACGTCGCCACGCCAATCGTCCCCGGTCACGAAATCGTTGGCGTCGTCGAGCGTGTGGGCGAGGGTGTGACCGAGCTCGCCGTCGGTGATCGCGTCGGCATTCCGTGGCTCGGCTACTCGTGCGGCACGTGTGTGTATTGCGTCAACGGCCGCGAGAACCTGTGCGTATCCGGCCGATTCACGGGTTATCAGATTGACGGCGGGTATGCCGACTACACCGTGGCAGACGCGCGCTTCGCGTTCAAGCTGCCGGCCGAGTACGGCGATGCGGACGCGGCGCCGCTCTTGTGCGCGGGGCTCATCGGATACCGTGCGTATCGGATGGCCGGCGATGCGAGACGGCTCGGCATCTACGGGTTCGGGGCCGCCGCCCATATCGTGGCGCAAGTCGCTGTCCACCAGTCGCGCGACGTCTACGCGTTCACGTCGCCAGGCGACCTCAAGGCGCAGGATTTCGCGCGCCGCCTCGGCGCTCGATGGGCTGGATCCTCGACGGATTCGCCGCCAGAACCGCTGGACGCGGCAATCGTTTTCGCGCCGGTCGGCCGGCTCGTACCCGAAGCGTTATCGCGCATCGCGCCAGCCGGCACCGTGGTCTGCGCCGGTATCCACATGAGCGACATTCCCGCGTTTCCTTACCGTCTCCTCTGGGGTGAGCGCACGATCCGGTCGGTCGCCAATCTCACACGGCAGGACGCGCGCGAATTTCTCGCGCTTGCCCCGACCGTCCCCGTCAAGACTCATGTTGAACCGTACCGTCTGACCGACGCCAATCTCGCCCTGAAGAATCTGCGCGGCGGTCACGTGCAAGGCGCCGCCGTCCTCGTCATGTGAGCGCTCCGTGCTGAAACTCCTGCGGCGGTCAGCGCGAACGCGTGCCGTCGAGCGTCGGACAGAATCAACGCGGCCGACGTTGGACTTGCCCCGCCGGTACGATCAGAATGTCGCGCGGAGGCCAATTGCGGCGCGCATCCCAATCGAACCGAGCCCGAGAGCCCAGCCAGGCTCTCCCGGATCGCCGCTCCGCTTGATGACATGAACGCGTACAGCCGGGACGATCGCGGTATGAGGCGTGACCAGGATCTCAAAATCGCCGCCGGCGACTGCCGCACCGGTCCATCGTGCGAACGAGTACTCGTCGGAGTAAGGTCCAAATGTCGGAGGAAACGCCGGCAATAAACCCGCCTGGTCGCGCCGCCGCTGCAACGTGCTCTCATGCACGAATCCAATGCCTTCAACAACGCTCAGCCGCGCGTGGCGTTTGGATACAACGATTTCGCGGACGACTCCTGATAGCGCCAGGTCGCGATGCCGGCTTTCCTGCTGGAAGACACGAAAGTAATCGGTCTCCTGAAGCGCCGTGAAGCGGCTGGGCAGGCTGATTTCGATGCCCAGCCCAATCCGCGAGGTCAGAAAGCCACCGCCTTCAATGGCGACACCGATTGCGGTACCGCCCGCTCCGCCGGTCGGCAGCGACGGCGCGCTGCCCTGTCGATGCGAACTCTGTGTCGACAGCATGGCCGACGCGCCAATGTATAGCTGACGGTCCTGAGCACTGGAAATCCGGGAGACGCCAAGCACCGTGATCGCCAGTACCGTACAAATCCCGATGGTGTCAGATCGTGAGCCGCAACGGATTAAGCCGCGCAAGTCCAAGTTCAATGAAACATCACTTTCAACCCCGCGAGGACGCGTGAACCGGAAGGTGACAGTTGCATCGACACCGGCGCGATTCGCGAAGCGATTTCCTCAAGCGTCTGCTGAAAGAACACCTGATCTGGGTTGAGAATCGCGCTCGGCCTCAGGCTCACCTCCACGTTCGGCCCGGCAAGATAACGATAACCAACGAGAACCGCAGTGCTGCGACTGACAGCGATCGTCAGATCGCCGCCGACGTTGAATCTCGCAGCGTTGACGGAGTCGACCGCCACCGCCAGACGGTAGTCATCCTCAAACAACACTGAATGTCCACCCAGATGAAAGGTCGTATAACCTACCGGTTGCACCGCGCCGCTGACGCGGACATAGCTCGGCCCGCCAGAAAGGGTAAGGCCAATATGATCGGGCCGCCCAAGCCGAACGACGGCGTTGAAGCCGACAACCAATTGCGTGAGTGTGCCGGACGTGTCCGGCCACGCGACCGACTGATTCAAGCTGACGACCTGCAGTTCGTCATTCGGCGGTGGCCGACTGGCGTACTGCAGGCCGAAAGCGTACGGTGTGTTCGGGCCCGATACCGCGAAGGAGGCACGGTCCAGCAGAATCTGCAGGCCCAGGTGTGTCGTGGGAAACAGATTGATCCCACCCGAGAGGCCGATGGCCCGGTCGGACTCAGCATGGAGCGTCTGAGTTCCATGACTCACATAGTCGCCGTCCAACAGGAGCGGTGGCGAGTATGAAGTCGCGATCTCACCGGCGGGGCCGCTCGTCGCGCCTGTCGCGGCTACCCACATTTCGTAGCGTGGAGCGCCACTCGTCCCGCTGCTCGCCTGAGCTGAAACTGGCTGGTCACCTGCGAGGATCGCCAGTGGCACCAGTGCAATCCCGCTAAGCCATGGATGTGACACCAACCACCTCAGGCCCCCCCTGGACCCGTGTCGCGTCCGGATAGAGCGCGACCTTCAGGACACCGTTTCGTTGGTGGCTGAAGAGATCGAAGGCTTCCTGAATCTGATCGAGCGCGAACTTGTGCGTGACGAGGGCGGTCAGATCGACGCGACGGTTCTCGACCATCGTCATCAGGCGTCGCATTCGTTCTTTGCCCCCAGGACAGAGCGTCGTGACGATTTTTTGATCCCCGAGGCCAGCGTAGAACGCCTCGTACGGCGCCACGAGCTTCCCGGAGTACACGCCGAGGCTCGACAATGTTCCGCCCGGACGTATGGCACGCAACGCGTTTTCGAACGTCTCCTGTCGCCCTAGCGCTTCAATGGCCACGTCGACGCCGCGTCCCTCTGTCAGACGCTTGATTTCCGGTACCGGATCGCCGTTCTTCGTGTTCAACGTGACATTGGCACCAAGACGACGGGCAACAGCCAATCGCTCGTCGTTCGAGTCGACGCCGATGATGAGCGCAGCGCCTTTGAGCTTGGCGCCGACTGTGGCGCAGAGGCCGATTGGGCCCTGCGCGAAGACGGCCACGGCGTCGCCAACTCTGATATTGCCGCTCTCCGCACCCGAAAGACCTGTCGAGAAGATGTCCGGACAGAGCACGACATCTTCATCGGACAAGTTCTTCGGTATCGGTGCGAGGTTGGCTCGGGCATCCGGCACCAGCAGGTATTCGGCCCACGCGCCGTTGATGGTGTTGCCGAAGCGCCAGCCACCAACGCCACCCCCGCACTGCGAGTGCACACCATTCAGGCAGTAGAAGCACTGGCCGCACGGGGTGATGGCGCCAACAATGACGCGCTGGCCGATGCTGTAGAGCTCTTCGAGTCCCGGTCCGAGCTCCTCGATGACGCCGACTGGCTCGTGGCCGAGAATAAGACCGGGCTTGACCGGGTATTCACCCCGAACGATGTGCACATCCGTGCCGCAGATCGTTGTGGTCGTGACCCGTATGACCGCCTCGCCCGCACGAGGCCTCGGCTTCGGGACCTCTTCGACAGCAATCCGATCCTTGCCCTTGAACACAACAGCTTTCATGGTTTTCATCACGTGGCTCCTCGCGGGGCCGGTGCGATCTGCTCTTTGACCTGATCACGCAACCGCAGTGCCACGGCTCGCGACCTGTGAAACGCAAGGCTGTATGCTCGGACTGCCGAAAAACTGGCAACCGCTCTGGAGCAACAGCACCTCGACAGTCAGGTCGCAGATAAACCCGCTGCGCGGCGATCGACTATGCGCCTACCCGTCCCGCCGTCGAGAAGCCGAACAGCGAGTAGACGGGACTCCAGCCGATCACTCCCGTAACGAACACCTCAACGCCAAGCACGAGGAAGAACAGGTTCACGATTCCAGTCGGCGACAGTACGGGAACGGCGGCCGCCATGATGACAGCCCCGACGGTCACCGTGAGACCGACCAGGGTTCGGATGATCCGATCCTGAAGGCTTTCATTGACGGTCATAGGCCAACTCCTTGGGTAAGCGTTCCTTCCGGACGCTTCGGTGTCAGGAATCCGGCAGATTCGATACCTGCCAAGAGATCTCTGCAAGGCAACCGCCGCAAAGCCCGATGCCAGCTCGGTCTCAGTGATTCCGTTCTGCGAGCCGGGCGACGGCCTTCCGGAGTTGGCGGGTTACGAAGGCGCCCATCGGGCGGATCACAATCCAGTAGCGCCGGAACGGGCGCGCAGCGGCTGGCGACA
>Ga0070667_100005922_pt1 | contig 10179 bp, 7 predicted proteins | sample KBSS33metaG_FD_64659 | JGI IMG/M metagenome (GOLD analysis project Ga0070667, IMG submission 64659) | Switchgrass rhizosphere microbial communities from Kellogg Biological Station, Michigan, USA - KBS S3-3 metaG | ecosystem: Host-associated > Plants > Roots > Rhizosphere > Soil ...
GCCGCAGACGCCCAGAACCACCAGCGACGCGACAACCAGGATTTTCAAGGCGCGCATGGGTTCCCCAAAGGAATGCGAATTTATAGCGATAAAGTGCGGCCGCCGCTACTTGCCACAATCCGCGCCCGTCCCCGTCGCCCCCGCGAGCCAAAAATTAAGGCGGAGCGACGGCGAGGCCTTACTTTCCAGCGATCCGCACTTCGTCACCGTCGCGCAGCGCATCGGCGGGATTGTCGATGATGCGGTCTTGCGGCGACAGGCCGCTTCCCACATCCACCGCCGCGCCCATATCGCGGGAAATCGTGATTGTCTTGAGTTTGACATGGTTGGTCGCGTCCACCGTGGCGACCTGCATGCCTTCGTCACGGAACATCAGGGCGGTGGCGGGCAAGCGGATGCCATTGGCTCCCGGCGGCAAGGGAAACTTCACTTCGGCATAGGCGCCCGGCTGCAAGGCGCCGTCCTGATTGTCCAGGCCGAACTGCACCAGCACCGTACCGGTGGCGGCGGCGACCGCGCCCGCGCTGGCCACCAGCGAGGCGTGGAAGGTGCGATCCGGATATTGCGGCACCGTGAAGCTGACAGTCATGCCCGGGTGGATGTAGGAGGCATAATTCTGCGGTACCCGCACATAGACGCGCAACCGGTTCTGATCGGACACCGTGAACAAAGGCGTGGCATTGTTGCCCACCGTCACCAGCGCGCCCACATCCACCGCACGGCTGGTGACGACACCATCAAAAGGCGCGAGCAGGCGGCGGAAATTCTCCTGGCTGGCCACGCTGTACAGGCTGGCCTGGGCGGCAGCGACGCTGGCGTTCTTGGCTGCCAGGTCGGCGTCTTTTTCATCCTTGTCCTGACGCGACACCGCGCCTTGGGCAAACAGCGCGTCATAGCGCTGCGCCGTGGCGGCGGAAAGCTTCTGCGCCGCCTGGGCGTTGATCAGATTGGCGCGGGCTTGCTCGGACTGGCCGGCAAGATTGGGGGTGTCGAGTTCGGCCAGCAATTGGCCTTTTTTCACCTTGGCGCCGATGTCGAAATACCATTTGCGCACATAGCCGCTGACCTGGGCATAGATCGGGGCGGCGGTGAAGGCCTGCACCTCGCCAGGCAGATTGAGCGCGCTGGTCTTGCTGGTGCTGGGCTTGATGATTTCAACCGTCGGTATCGCCTGGTCGTCGGTCCAGGCCGCGGTGACATGGGCCTGCCACAGCCGCCAGCCGATTCCCGCCACCGCGATCGCGATCGCCAAGACCAGTGCCGTTTTCCCCCAGCGCTTCAAGCCAGGGGGCGCGGAATGTCGCAACAGAGTCTCCGGCGCCGTTTCTCCCATCGAGGGCCCGGCATCGGGGTTCTTATCAGGCATACGCCTCTCCAGATTGGGCGGGCGGCCCTGCTTTCCGGGCCCGGCGCGCCGCATGACGCTGATGAATAATGCTGAACACTACCGGCACAAACAGCAAAGTCGCTCCGGTGGCGAAGACCAGCCCGCCGATCACGGCGCGGCCGAGCGGTGCGTTCTGTTCGCCGCCGTCGCCAAGGCCGAGCGCCATGGGACTCATGCCGATGATCATGGCCAGCGCCGTCATGCAAACCGGGCGGAAGCGGGCAAAGCCGGCTTCCACCGCCGCCAGCACGGCATCGCCATGGGCGGCAAGTCTTTCGCGGGCAAAGGAGATCACCAGAATGGAATTCGCGGTGGCCACGCCCATGCACATGATGGCGCCGGTCAGCGCCGGCACCGACAAGGTCGTGCCAGTGGTGAACAGCATCCACACAATGCCCGCCAGGGCCGCGGGCAAAGCGGTGATGATGACAAAGGGATCGGTCCAGGACTGGAAATTGACCACGATCAGAAGATAGATCAGCACGATCGCCGCCAACAGGCCGTAGAACAAGCCTGAAAAAGCGGTGTTCATGGTGGTGATCTGGCCGCGCAGGGTAACGGTGGCGCCGCGCGGCAGATATTTCGTGTTGGCGTCGATTATTTTCTGCACGTCCCGGGACACCGCACCCAGATCACGATCTTGGGTGGTGGCATATACGTCAACGGTCGGCAGGATGTTGTAGTGGGTCACCACCGTGCTGCCTTCACTGCGGCTGATGCGCGACAGCCCGCCCAGCACTTGCGGACTGACGCCATTGGCGCCCGTCACTGGCAGGTTCTGCAGCGCCTCCAGGGTGCTCAACTTATATTCCGGGGTCTGTGCCGTCATATTGTAAGAGACGTCGTTTTTGGGATTCAGCCAGAAATTCGGCGCCGTTTGTGACGTGCCGGCTAGCGCGGTGGCCATGGCATTGGTGACATCGCGTTCGGTGAGGCCTACCTGCGCAATCCGGCTGCGGTCGGCATCGACTCTCAGCAGCGGCAGGTTGCTGGATTGCTGCATGCGGGCGTCGACAAGTCCCGGGACCGTGCGGACTTGGCGCAGGACGCGCAGGGCGAAGGCTTCGGTAGCGTCACGGTTGGTTCCTGTCACTTGCACGTCCAGCGGCGCAGGCGCGCCGAAGTTAAGAATCTGGCTGGTGATGTCCGGCGGCGGGTAGGAGAAAGTCACCGATGGAAACAGCCGCGGCAATCTTTCGCGCATGGTGCGCACATAATCCGCCGTGCGGCCGTGATTTTCCTTCAGGGTGATGAAGGTGTCGGCGTCCTGCAGGCCCACCGTGCCCGTGTTGTTGTAGAGCATGTTGGTGGGACTTTGATTAAGGCCGACATTGTCCACGATACTGGCCAATTCGTTCGCGGGAATGATGCGGCGGACTTCACGTTGGATCTGGGCCACGATCTGGGTGGTGTCCTCGACCCGCGTGCCCGCCGGTGTGCGGGTGTGCAAGGTGATCTGGCCCGAATCCACGCTGGGGAAGAAATCCTCACCCAGGAACGGCACCAGCAGCATCGATGCCGCCACCGCGCCCAGGAAGCCGAACACAAAGCGGCGGCGCTTGGTCATGGCCAGCGCCAGCAGATTGCGATAGCCCTCGCGCATGTCGGCGAAGCCCTTCTCGAAACGCTTCTGCAGCCGGGCGAACATATTGTTGCCAAGCGCCGCATGTTCCTCCGCATGGAGCTTGAGCAGATAGAGCGCCAAGGTCGGCACCAAGGTGCGCGACAGGATGAAGGAGGCGACCATGGCGAACACCACCGCCAGGGCCATGGGCACGAACAGGAAACCCGCCACGCCTTGCAGGGAGAACATGGGAACGAAGGCGACGCAGATGCAGAGCAGCGAGACAAAGGCTGGCTGGGTGATCTGGCGCGCACCGTCCATGATGGCGTCATAGACGCTTTTGCCATGTTCCAGATGCCAGTTGATATTCTCGATGGTAACGGTGGCGTCGTCCACCAGGATACCCACCGCCAGCGCCAGCCCGCCCAAAGTCATGATATTCAGGGTCTGGCCGGTGGCCCATAAGCCCATCAGCGCCGCCAGCACCGCCAGGGGGATGGAGGTGGCGATGATCACGGTGGAACGCCAGCTTCCCAGGAAGAACAGGATCATCAGGCTGGTCAGCCCGGCGGCGATGGCGCCTTCGCGCACCACGCCGTTGATGGCGGCTTTCACGAACAGCGACTGGTCCGACAGGATGTCGATCTTGAGCGCGTCGGGAAGCTGGGCCTTGAGCAGCGGCAGCAGATTCTTGATGCCATTCACCACGTCGATGGTGGACGCCTGGCCGTTCTTGAGGACGGTGGACAGGACGGCGCGGGAGCCGTTGACGTGCACGATATTCTGCTGCGGCGAGTTACCGTCGCGGACGTGACCCACGTCATGCAGGAAGATGGTGCCGCCGGCCACCGTCTTCACCGGCAGATCGTTCATCGCTTCAATGGTGTCGGTGGCGTTGTTGAGCTTCACGACATATTGAAAACTGCCGATCTTGATATTGCCGGTGGGTACGATCTGGTTCTGGCTGACAAAGGCATTCTGCACATCGGTGGCTGACAGGCCGCGGGCCTGCATCGCCTGGGGATCAAGGTCGATCTGCACCGAGCGGAATTTTCCGCCAAAGGAATAAGGCACCGCTGCCCCGGGCACTGTGGTCAGGCGCGGACGGGCAAAATTCTGTGAATAGTCCAGCACCTGCTGCTCCGACAGCGAGGCTGATGAGAAAGCCATCTGCAGCACCGGCACGGTGGAGGCGCTGTAGTTGAGGATCAGGGGCGGCAGGGTACCTTGCGGCATCTGGCGAATAGCGGTCTGGGACACAGAGGTGACTTGGGCGGTCGCCAGCCGGATGTCGACATTGGGCTGGAAGAAGATTTTGACGATGCCCAGTCCTGTCATCGACTGGCTTTCGACATGCTCCACATCATTCACGGTGGTGGTGAGGAAACGCTCATAATTCGCCAGCATCCGCGCGCCCATCTCGTCCGGTGAGAGGCCGGTGAAACTGAAGGCGACGCCCACCACCGGGATGCCGATATTGGGGAAAATGTCGGTCGGGGTCCGGATCGCTGCCAGCGGCCCGAAGATCAGGATCATCAGGGCCATGACGATGAAGGTGTAGGGCCGGTCCAGCGCGACCTTGACCAGCCAGGTCAACGTCCCGTCTCCATCGGAAATAAGTCTGTCATCGCAAGCCTTTGGCGGATAATAAGTCAATTATAGCGGTAAATCGGAAGGCCGCACCTTTGGGGTTGTCGCAAGCTGTCGCGGCTTCTCCGCCTCCGGCCTACGCATCGCAAGCGATGCTACGGCCATCTCCCCCTATTGGAGGCACGCTTTCGCGCGCCCAGGGGGAAGCGTCCGAGCTTTTGGCTATATTCCATAGAGATTATAGGGTATTATACCGGCATGATTTCCCAGAAAGCCCGCTATGCCTTGCGCGCCTTGTTGTATCTGGCGGCGCGCGGCGATGAGGCGCCGGTCCAGATCGCCGAAATCGCCGAAGCCGAGAAAATTCCCCGCAAATTTCTCGAAGCCATCCTGCTGGAATTGAAGAAGACCGGCATTGTCCGCAGCCATCGCGGCCGCTCTGGTGGCTATTCTCTGGGCAGGCCAGCCAAGGACATAAGTTTTGCCGATGTTTTGCGGGTGACCGACGGTCCATTGGCCTTAAGCCCCTGTGTCAGTGTCATGGCTTATCGCAAATGCGATGATTGTTTTGAAGAGAGCATCTGCGCCATCCGCAAAGCTTTGCTGGCGGCCCGGGACGCCACCGCGGAAATCCTGGAATCGCGAAATCTCGCAACCGCCGCGCAACAATTACGGCGTTCGGGCGCTTTATAATTAACCCTCATTTTCCTGCTTTCCCCATTTATAAAAACATCATAATCCCTATTGACTAGATAGAGATTTAGAGGAATTATCACGAGGTCCGGTTGGTTGAAGGCCGGCGGGATGAATTTTCCCAATGAATTGTCCAGGGGTAATGATGCACAAGGTTCGTATTTCCGTTTTTCTGGCCGGCGCGGCTTTGATCGCTCTGACCGCTCCTTCTTTCGCGGCTTCCAAGAAAGCGGCCCCGCCGCCGTTACCGCCCCAGGATCCTCGTATCGGCGTGCTGGAACAGCAGCTGCGCGACATCCAGCAACAGCTGGGCGAAATCAAAGGCGCACCGGCTCCCGATTACAGCGGCGCGGTGCTGGACCTGAAGCGTTCGACCTCCGATCAATATGCCGACATCAACAATCAGCTTGCGGCCCAGACCAAGATCAGCACCGCCAACGGCCGGGTGAGTTTCGCTTCGCCCGATGGCGCTTTCACCTTGGCGCTGCGCGCGCTTGTGCAATTCGATGCCGGTTATTTCGCGCAAGGGAAAAATCCCGCCAGCGTGGATTTGAACAGCGGCACCAACTTCCGCCGCGCCCAGCTGGGCTTTCAAGGCACCGTGTTCAACGACTGGGCTTATAATTTCATTTATGATTTTGGCGGCTATGGCGTGGAGAACCGCGGCTATATCTATAACGCCTATGTCGAATATGACGGGTTGAAGCCGTTCTACTTCCGCGCCGGCGCCTATACGCCTTTCCTTGGCCAGGAAGACCAGACCGGCTCAGGCGATTTGTTCTTCCCCGAGCGCGCCGCCGCAGTAGATGTTTCGCGCAATATCGCCGGCGCTCCCAGCCGCGAGGCCATCAGCATCTGGGCGCAGGGCGACAACTATCTGGTTGCACTCTCCTATACCGGCAAGAAAAGCGGTGACGGCACCACCACCGGCGCAGCGGTGGGTACCTTTGATGCTCAGCAAGCTTTGATCGGCCGCGCCGCCTGGCTGGCGGTGTCTTCACCAGAAACCAAATGGCTGGTGGAAGGTCATATCACCGACGTCCTGAAGCTGCCCGATGTCACGGCCAGTCCGGCTGCCACGGTCATTCGTTTCAGCAACGGTCCGGAAGTGGCGGTCGATGCCAGCAAGACCGTGGACACCGGCAATATCGACGCCAAGGAAGCCCGGGAGTTCGGTTTTGAGACCGCCGGCACCTACGACAATTTCTATGCCCAAGGCGGCTGGTTCCGTTATGAGATCGAGCGCCGCCTTGCTCTTCCCAATCCGCATTTCTCGGGCTGGTATGCATTCCTCACCTATTCCTTGACCGGCGAACAACATCCTTACGATCCCGCCACCGCCAGCTTCCGCAATATTCGCCCGGCCAAACCGCTGGGCACGCCGGGAGGCTGGGGCGCATGGGAATTGGCCGCGCGCTACAGCAATATCGATCTGGACTTTTTGCCTTTCGCCACTGCAGCCACGGGCGGCATCACCGGCGGCCAACAGGATGTCTGGACCCTCGGCGTGAACTGGTATCCCAACAACGCCATCAAGTTTCAGCTCAACTACGACAATATCAAGATCAATCATGTCAATGCGCCGGCCACCGACATCTCCGCCGACGCCGTCGTGCTGCGCAGCCAGATCGCCCTCTAAGGAGCAAGAGACCATGAAACGCTTTCTTTCTCTGTTGGTCGCGGCGGGACTGTTTTCCGCCAGCGCTGCGACTTTTTCCAACGCCGCTTTGGCCGACGTTACGCTGCTCAATGTCAGCTACGATCCCACCCGCGAGCTTTACAAGGATATCGGCGCCGCCTTTGCCGCCAGCTACAAGGCGGACAAGGTCGTTCTCAACACCTCCAATGGCGGATCGGGCGCGCAGGCGCGCGCGGTGATCGATGGCTTGCAGGCGGATGTTCTGACCTTGGCCCTGGCCGCCGATATCGACGCGGTTTCCAAGAATGGAGGGCTGCTGCCGGCCGATTGGCAGAAGCGTTTGCCGGACAATTCCGCCCCCTACACCTCCACCATTGTGTTCCTGGTGCGCAAGGGCAATCCCTGGAAGATCAAGGACTGGAATGACCTGGTGAAGCCGGGCATTCAGGTGGTGACGCCCAATCCCAAGACCTCGGGCGGCGCGCGCTGGGCCTATCTGGCGGCCTGGATCTATGCCGAAAAGGGGCAGGGCGGTAACGCGCAAAAGGCCAAGGATTTTGTCGCCAATCTCTACAAGCATGTGCCGGTGCTGGACACCGGCGCGCGGGGTTCGACCACGACCTTCACCAAGCGCGGCATCGGTGATGTGCTGCTGTCCTGGGAGAATGAGGCCCATCTGGCGCTGAAAGAGACGCCCGGCCAGTACGAGATCGTCTATCCCTCGCGTTCCATCCTGGCAGAACCGCCAGTGGCGGTGGTGGACAAGAATGTCGATCGCCACAAAAGCCGCGCCGCAGCCGAGGCTTTTGTGAAGTTCCTCTACACGCCTCAAGCGCAGGAGATCGAGGCCAAGGACTTCTACCGCCCGCGCAACCAGGAAATCCTGGCTAAGTATAAGAACCAATTCCCTTCTATCCCGCTGGCCACGATTGATGGTGATTTTGGCGGCTGGATCAAAGCCCAAGCCACCCATTTCGGCGACGGCGGTGTGTTCGATCAAATTTATCAGCCCGGCAAATAGTTAAGGGAACCGGTTGATTGGTTGAATCTTCTCATTCATCTGGGAACCAAAGGGGCAATACCGGTTCCAGAATTTTTTGAAGGTATTATGAGCGCGATTGGATTGAGATTCCCGATCCTTAGGTCCCGGCATGTGCTGCCCGGCTTCAGCCTGTCCTTGGGCTTTACCCTGTTCTATCTGACCAGCCTGGTTCTGATCCCGCTTCTGGCCTTGCTGATCCGCCCCGTCGAGTTGGGCTTTGACGGCTTCTGGACGGCGATCTCCACCCCGCGGGTGCTGGCGTCTCTGCGGCTTTCCTTCGGCACGGCGTTGCTGGCGGCGGCTATCGATTCCGTGTTCGGTTTTATTATCGCCTGGGTGCTGGTGCGCTACCGCATTCCCGGAAGAGGCCTGCTGGATGCGGTGATCGATTTGCCCTTCGCCTTGCCCACGGCGGTGGCGGGCATCGCGCTTTCCACCCTTTATGCTCCCAATGGCTGGATCGGTTCCCTGCTGGTTCCCTATGGCATCCGGATCGCTTACACGCCGCTCGGTGTTTTGGTGGCGATGACCTTTATCGGCCTGCCTTTCACGGTGCGGACCCTGGAGCCGGTGCTCAGCGAGCTGGGCCGGGAGATCGAGGAAGCCGCCGCCACTTTGGGCGCGACCCGTCTGCAAACCATCGGCCGGGTGGTGATACCCATGTTGATGCCGGCGCTTCTGACCGGGGCGGCGATGGCCTTTGCCCGCGGCGCAGGCGAATACGGCTCCATCATCTTCATCGCCGGCAATATTCCCGCCGTCAGCGAAATCGCGCCGCTGCTGATCGTCACAAAGCTGGAGCAGTATGATTATGCTGGCGCTGCCGCCATCGGCGCGGTGATGCTGGCGGCGAGCTTTGTGATGCTGCTGGCGTTGAACGGATTGCAAGCCTGGGCGGTCAAACGCAGATGAAGATTTTTAACGGTCGCTCGCTCGCACGCTGGCGCTACGAGCCGCGCCTACGCTCGGGAAAATTCAAAAACCCCACGGATGATCCCATCTGGCTCAAACTGTTGCTGAGCGCGATGGCGCTGGGCTTCATCGCCGTGGTGTTGCTGTTGCCGCTGCTCTTGGTGTTCCGGGAAGCCTTTGCCAATGGCGTGTCAGCTTTCTGGGCCGCGATCACCGAACCGGACAGTTTGGCCGCGGTGTGGCTGTCTCTGACGGCAGCCGCCATCGCCGTGCCGTTGAACACCGTGTTTGGGATCGCCGCCGCCTGGTCGATCGCCAAGTTCGATTTTTGGGGCAAGACCTTCCTGGTGACCTTGATCGATCTGCCTTTTTCCGTGTCGCCGGTGGTGTCGGGTCTGATCTATGTGCTGGTGTTTGGCGCGCAGGGCTGGTTCGGCCGCGATCTGGTGGAGCATAACGTCCATATCCTGTTCGCCTTGCCGGGCATCGTGCTGGCCACCGTCTTTGTCACCTTCCCCTTTGTGGCGCGCGAGTTGATCCCCTTGATGGTGGATCAGGGTCGCGACGAGGAAGAAGCGGCCGCGACTCTGGGCGCCTCCGGTCTTGGCACCTTCCTGCGCGTGACCTTGCCCAACATAAAATGGGGCCTGCTCTATGGCATCCTGCTGTGCAATGCCCGTGCTTTGGGCGAATTCGGCGCCGTGTCGGTGGTGTCGGGTCATATTCGCGGCCAGACCAACACCATGCCGCTGCATGTCGAGCTGCTCTACAACAATTACGATTATGTCGGTGCTTTTTCCGTCGCCGCGCTGCTGGCGATGCTTGGCCTGATCACGCTTGCCCTGAAATCGCTGCTGGAATGGCGCTATGCGGATGAATTGGCCGCGGCGCATCGCCATTAGGAGAAAGCCGCTATGTCTCTGACCGTTGACTCCGTCTCCAAAAAGTTCGGCCGCTTCCCTGCCTTGAATGGCGCCAGCTTTGTTGCGCCCCAGGGCGGGTTTATCTCCCTGGTGGGGCCGTCCGGCTCGGGCAAGACCACTTTGTTGCGCATTCTGGGTGGGTTGGAATTCGCCGACGCCGGCAGCGTGCGCTTCGCCGATCTGAACTGGCTCGACATGCCGGCGCGCACCCGCAATGCGGGTTTCGTCTTTCAGCAATATGCCTTGTTCAGGCACATGACCGTGGCCGATAATATTGCCTTCGGCTTGAAGGTCAGGCCGCGCCGCACGCGGCCCGCCAAAGCCGATATTCAGCAACGGGTGAAGGAATTGCTCGATCTGGTTCAGCTGCCCGGCCTGGAAGAGCGCTATCCCAGCCAGCTTTCCGGCGGTCAGCGCCAGCGTGTCGCT
>Ga0070667_100005923_pt1 | contig 10178 bp, 10 predicted proteins | sample KBSS33metaG_FD_64659 | JGI IMG/M metagenome (GOLD analysis project Ga0070667, IMG submission 64659) | Switchgrass rhizosphere microbial communities from Kellogg Biological Station, Michigan, USA - KBS S3-3 metaG | ecosystem: Host-associated > Plants > Roots > Rhizosphere > Soil ...
ACGAGAAGGCGTTGCCCATTCTCGCGGCCCAATTGGAGACCCTGGACGAGTCGCTTCAGTTCTGGGCCGTGCGCGGCCTGGAGATGCTCGACTCCCGGGAGTCGGCGACCGTTCTCCACAAGGCGCGCGCCAACGGCTGGATCGCCTGACTCACAGCGGGGCCCGTATGTTAACGGCGCCTAAAGTTTGCTTGCCCCTCCCCCGGCCCGCCCTCACGCTCGCGTTAGAAGGCCTCGCGTCAGAAGGCGCGGCTCGGACGAAGGGCGAGGGGATGAGCAGCGATCAGGTTCGCGTGACGCGGGCGGCCGACCGGGAACTGCTCGTGCTGCACGCCCGGGGCGACCCGCGTGCGTTCGACGAGTTGCTGCGGCGGCATCGCGACCGGATGTGGCGGCTCGCGCTGAGGACTCTGGACGATCCCGAGGACGCCGCCGACGCCGTTCAGGAGGCGTGCCTGTCGGCGTTCCGCGCGGCGGGACGGTTCCGCGGGGATGCCGCGGTGAGCACGTGGCTGCACCGCATCGTCATCAACGCCTGCTGGGACAGAGCGCGGCGCAACGCCGTGCGCGCGGCCCTGCCGCTGCCCGACGAAGGGGGCGCCCAGCCCGATCCGGCGGAGGCGGGCGGCCTTGCGCTGGACGTGCGGAGTGCGCTGGCTTGCCTCTCGTTCGACCAGCGGACGGCCCTCGTGCTCATCGACATGATGGGCTACACGGTGAAGGACGCATCCCGCGTGCTCGGCATCAAACCCGCGACGGCCAAGAGTCGCTGCGTGCGTGGCCGGGCCCGGCTGGCGCCGCTGCTGGCCCAGCATCGCGGCGCACGTTCTCCCGCAGTCGGTTAGGAGTACGGGCCGCCCAGGGTCCAGCCCTGCTGGCAGGCCCTGATGAAGGTGTCGCGACCGGCCGGGAACTTCCCGCCGCCCTTCACACCCTCACGGTAGGACTGGGCGCAGAAGTTCGACGGCGGGTTCTTGCCCATGGTCGCGCGCATGCCGGCGGCCAGCTGGACCATGCGCGTATAGGTGTAGCGCTTTCCTTCGGGGTCGATCATCACGACCTGCTTGCTCGTGGGGACCTTCGGGTCCTTGGGGCTCTTCGTGACCGAGGGGGTGGTCGGGACCGTGCTCGGCGCGGACGCGGTCGGCGTGATCGCGGCGGACGAGCCGGCCGCCGTCACCGACGGCGCGGCGGGCGGGGAGCCCTTCGCGTCGCTCTTGCCGTCGCCGTTGCAGGCGGCCGCCCCCAGGGAGCAGCCGCTCAAGGCCAGCACGATGGCGATCTTCTTCGTCACGGGAGCTCCTGGTCGGCGAGACGCTGGTCGCGGGCTCAGCCGGTGGTGACCTCACGGTCCAGGGCGCTGCCCTTGACCCACTTCTTCCACGACATCTGGTAGAAGGACCAGCCGTTGCTGTAGTCGAGGCCGCGCTTGCTCCCAGAGATGATCACTGGGTCGCCGCGGTAGGACCAGTTGTAGAACCACTCGGCGGCCGAAGGCGGGGAGTTCAGGCAGCCGTGGCTGACGTTCTGGCTGCCCTGCGCCCACACGGTCGAGGCCATCGAGTGGATGTACTCGCCGCTGTTGGAGATCCGCACCGCGAACGGGATGACCTCCTTGTAGCCGCCGTTGGCCTTGTCGTCCGGCTTCACGCCCATCCACTCCGACGTCATGATCGCCGGATTCTCCTTGCCCATGGTGAGGTGGATGCCGCTGGTCGTGAGGTAGGTGTCGACGCCGTTCACCACCCGGCCGCCGCGCCCGGCGCTGATCCCCCAGCTCTTCACCTTCTTGCCGTTCTTCTTGACGGTCAGCCGGTGGGTCTTGGTGCTGGCGGTGATGATGTGCTCGTCGCCGATGCGGAAGCTGCGCGTGTAGTCGTCGACGCCGTAGGTCTTCTTGGACGACTTCACGCCCGACAGCTTGGCGGTGAAGGTGACCTTCTGGTTGGCCTTCCAGTAGTGGCCGTTCTTGGTCCGGAAGATCACCTGGGTGTCGCTCATCCAGTACCAGGCGCCGGTCGCGGCCTTGGTGGACTTGACCTCCAGGGCGCGCTCGACGGCCTTGCGGTCGCCGACGTCGTGGTTGAACGTGACCTGGATCGGCATGCCGACCCCGACCTTCTCGTTCTTGTCCGGCGTGACGTCGATGATCTGCAGCTCGTTCTCCGCCTTGAGCGTGGAGAACTTGCTGGCCGCCGTCGTCGTCTTGCCCTGCGGGCTCTTGGCGACCGCGGACACCTCGTACTTGGAGCCCGGACGCAGCGTCCGCGACTTCCAGCTGGTCTTGTCGGCCGACATCTGGCCGTCGACCGGCTTGCCCTTACGGGTGACGGTGACCTGCTCCAGCGTGCCGCCCGCCGCCTTGATCTCGACACCGGCCTCCGGCTTGGCCTTGCCCGAACCGTCCCCCGGGGTGATCGTCACCTGGGGGGCGTTGGACGCGCCCTGACCGGCGACGGTCTCGCTCTTGTCCTTCTCGCCGCCCCCAGAGCACGCCGCGAGGAGCAGTACGGCCCCAGTCAGACCCGCACCCGCCCGTACCCCTGCGCCAAGCCTCCGCTGCACCGTCAACCTCCATACCCCTCGTTACCAGGGAGACATTAGCGACAAAAATCGTCGATGATGCCACAACCATGGCTTTTGGCGGTTGTCCGAGATCAAAGTGTTGCAAGAGCGCCCCGAGCTGGACCAATGCTGAACGCCCGCTGACCGCGCGCAAGTGATCCGGCTCACCGCGCAAGCGATCCGGCTCACCGCGCGCGAGCGATCTAGCTGAGCGCGCTGCCCTTCTTCCACGTCTCGAACGGGAGCTGCCAGTAGCTCCAGCCGTTGTCGTACTCGACGTCGCGGTCGCTGCCGGTCAGCTTGATCACGTCGCCGCGCTGCATGATGTCGTAGTACCACTTGGCGTTGGACGGGCTCAGGTTCAGGCAGCCGTGGCTGACGTTCGCCACGCCTTGCGACCCGACCGACCAGGGCGCCGAGTGGGTGTACTCGCCGCTGTTGGAGAAGCGGACCGCGTAGTTGACCACGGTCTTGTAGTAGCCGGGGTCGCCCTCCTTGCGGCCGGGCGAGACCATCGTGACCGGGTTGGCCTTCTCCATGAGCAGGTGGACGCCGCTGGTGGTGGTGAACTCGCGGGTCGAGCCGTTGCCCGCGCTGAACGGGATGGACCGCAGCTTCTCGCCGTCCCGCCTCACCGTCATCTTGTGCTTGCTGATGCTGCCGGTGGTGATCTGCGCGGCGCCGATGCTGATGGTCTCGTCGACGTCCTTGGCGCCGTAGACGCCCTTGCCCGCGGGCACCCCGGCCAGGCGGGCCTGGAAGTGCACCTTCTGGTGGGGCGCCCAGTACGTCTTGGTCCGGTAGATCACCTGGTCGGAGCCGATCCAGCGCCAGGCGCCCTCGACCGGCTTCTCCGGCGTGACCTGCAGCGCCCGCTCGACGGCGGCCTTGTCGGTGACCGGCCGGTTGAAACGGATCATGATCGGCATGCCAACGCCGACCTTCTCGCCCTTGAGATTGGGCGTGACGTCGACCACCGAGAGGGTCTTGGACGGCTTCAGCGTGGTGAAGCTGCTGGTCGCGGTGGCCGGCTTGCCGTCACGCTTGGACTGCGCGGTGACGGTGTAGGCGGTGCCGGGCGTGAGCGTACGGTCGCTGCGCCAGGTCTTGCGGTCGGCCGAGAGCTTGCCGGTGATGGTGGCGCCCTTGCCCTGGACGGCGACGCTGTCCAGGGTGCCGTCGGACGCCTTGACCTCGATCGGGCTGTCCGGCCTGACCGAGCCGGTGCCGTTCCCCGGCGTGATCGTCACCGGGTTGGCGCTGCGGCCCGAGCCCCCGGCGAGCTCACCCGACCCGCTGTCGCCGCCGCTGCATCCGGCCAGGACCATCGCCGCCCCCGCGCCGCCGGCCAGCACGAAACCCACTCGCCCCGTAAACCTCACAAACACTCCAAATCCCCCGTTTTACCCCGTAGTGGGGTGAAATCTATCGGAGATTAGGCGAGAGGACGAACCGGGCAAAGTCCCGAGACACCGAGGTCAGACGGCCACTGGACCGGACGGGCCCGGCCCCGGACGTGCGGGTCAGGCGGCGGCGGGCTCGCCGTTCACGTGCCGCAGGCAGCGCTTGAAGCCGAGCACCGACACCACGACCGCGGCGGCGCCGAGCGCGGCGACCAGGCCGGTCCGCACCCACAGGTACATGCCGAGCGACTCGTTGAAGAGGATCCAGGCGCTGATGGACGCGTTCACCATGAAGACCAGCGACCAGAGCAGCGAGATGCGCAGGAAGAACTGCCGCACCCGCTCGTGCCGCAGGAACGCCTCCGGCATCGGCACCATGTCGGTGGCGAGCTTCTGCGCGAGCGGCCGCCGGAGCGGGACCGAGGCCAGGAAGGCCATGCTCACCAGGAGCGTGCCCAGGGTGGGCTGGAGGAAGTAGACGACCGCACTGTGGGTCGCCGCGGCCAGGCATGCCCGCACTGTGACGCCGACGGCGGCCAGCAGCAACATCCCCGAGACCCCGTGCCCGCGCCAGTAGCGCCAGGCGATCCCGCCGTACACCCAGGTCACGGCGGCGACGAGCGCGCCGTTCAAGCCGAGCAGCGCGAACGCGGCGTAGAAGACCACGACCGGGGCGATCACGCCCTCGACGAACTTCGGCAGCGCGTGCCGGAGCATCGACGCCAGCTTCGGAAGCTCGAACGCGTGATGGGCGTGGCGAGCGTGATGCCCGTGCTGCTCACCGCCCGCCGGCCCGGGCGGGTCGGCGAGGAGAGTGGACGGTCGTTCCATCAAGCGCTGCACTCCCGGATCGGCCTCTGAGGCCGGTGGTGTGGTCGAGACCAGCCCCACGGTACGTGAAGATCGGGGCTCCCCCGTCCGGTTTCGCCTCGCACCGACCGCCACGGTCATCCGGCCGCCTCCGCCCAGGGCGCCGCCTCGGCGGCGCCGCGCACCCCGGTCCGCCGTCCGGACCGGCTCGGGGGTTAGTTCGGATCCGGTACCGCTGAAGTGCGGGTCCCGGCCAAATGCGGCCAAAATCGAACCCTCTGGACACCCACCCCTCGATTACCGGACGTAGTCGGTCGACTTCGCCACGATCCGGGGCGCACGGCACTATCGTCGCCCCTGCCGGACACCGAAACCCCACCCTCCAGCACCCTTGACCGTATTAGACCGGTCGTTAATAGTTCTCGCACACGTTCTCAACGAGGAGGCGCGGATGGGCGAGGCTCTTCCCCCCGACATGGACGGCTCCGACCAGTTCCAGACCATGCTGAACGCCGTCGGCACGCCGAACGAGCTGCGTCAGCTGCTCGAGGCGCCGGGCGTCGACGACGCGGTGATCACGCAGTTCGTCCAGGAGGTCGGCGTGGACAACGTCCTCGACCGGATCTTCGGGCTGATGGGCACCCGCTTCATGCCCGACAAGGCCGGCAAGGACGGCGGCGTCGTCCGGTGGAACATCGACACCCCCTCCGGTCAGCGCACCTACCACCTCACGATCGGCGGCGGCACGGCCGACGGCGGCCGCGGCGCCCCCGACAAGGCCAAGGTCACGCTCGGCATGTCGCTGCCGAACCTGCTCCGGCTGTGCGCGGGCAAGCTGAACGGCGTCACCGGCGTCATGACCGGCAAGATCAAGATCTCCGGCGACATGATGTTCGGCGCCAAGATGCAGGGCTGGTTCGACTACTCCTGAGGCTTCGGCCGCTCCTGAGGCTCGGCCCGTCCCGCGGGCACCTCCTGCGCGGCCGACACCTCCTGCGCGGCGGCGTAGATGGCGCGCATGGTGACCGCCACCGACGGCCGGCGCACGCTCGCGGTGCGCGTGACGGCGAAGACCTCACGGGCGAGCGAGACGCCGGGGATGTCGCGTACGGCCACCCCGCGGTCCCCGGCCGCCAGCGCCAGCGCGGGGATCGCGGTGATGCCGATGCCCCGGGCCACGAGGCTGAGGATGGTGTGCAGCCCCTCGAACTCCCACGGCACGGGCCGGGCGCCGCCGACCGTGTCCAGCAGGCGTTCCACGGCCTGCCGGGACGGCTCACCGGGCGGCGCCGCCATCCACGGCTCCTCGCGCAGTTCCTGCAGGTCGACCGGGCGCTGCGGGTCCGACATCGGGTGGGATCCCGGCACGACCAGCACCAGCGGATCGGTGCGCAGGTGAAAGAACTTCAGCGCCGCCGGTGACTGGTCGGCGAGCTTGCCCGTCCAGTCGTCGACGAGCGCGATGTCGACCTCGCCGCTCTGCACCTGCCGGATGCCGTCGCTCGGCCGCGTCTGCCGCAGCACGAACGTGAGGCCGGGGTGGTCGCCGAGGCTGCGCGCGAGCGCCGGGGCGAACGCGACCGCCGCCGTCGGGAACGCGGTGACCACCACCCTCCCGGTCGGCGCGTCCGCCTCGGCCGACAGCTCGGCCTCGGCCTCCTCGACCAGCGTGAGGATCTGCTCGGCACGCTCGGCGAGCCGCCGGCCCGCGTCGGTCAGCTCCGCGCTGCGCGCCGTACGGTCCAGCAACGCCACCCGCGTCTCGCGTTCCAGGGCGGCCAGTTGCTGGGAGACCGCCGACGGCGTGTATCCCAGGGCCGCGGCGGTGGCCGCGATACTCCCCCGGCGAGCGAATTCGGACAGCAGCCGGAGCCTTCGCACCTCTAGCATCAGTCCATCTTACGGTCAGCATCGATGAGACTCGCTTGTGATGATGCTCGTGGCGAGTGAACATGAGTAGCGAGCCCGGCCGGGTCACTCACGGGGATTTCCTCTTCACCCACCGTCATCTCGCCATGCCCTGGAGCGATTGATGCCTGTCCATAACCTGCCCACCGAGCCCCGCCCGCTCCACCCTCCCCTACGGAACGTCCCGCTCTCCCCGACCCTCGCGGTCAACGAGGCCATCGCGCGCAAGAGGAGGGAAGGCGCCCAGGTTCTCCCGCTCGGCTTCGGTGAGGCGGGGATCCCGATCCACCCGGCGCTGGTTCGCGAGCTCGCCGCCGCGGCCGACGACGGCGCGTACGGGCCCGTCGCGGGCTCGGCCCCGCTGCGCGCCGCCGCGGCCGGCTACTGGGCCCGGCGCGGGCTGCCCACCGACCCCGGCCTGGTCGTCTGCGGCCCCGGCAGCAAGCCCCTGCTCTTCGCGCTCATCATGGCCATCGGCGGCGACGTGGTCGTTCCGGCACCGAGCTGGGTGTCCTACGCGGCGCAGGCGACCCTAGGCAACGCCGACCCGGTCTTCGTGGCCACCCCGCCGGGCGAGGGCGGGGTGCCGAGCCCGGCGCTGCTCGCCGACGCGGTGGTCCGCGCCCGCGCGGCCGGACGCACGATCCGGGCCGTCGTGGTGACGCTGCCCGACAACCCGACCGGGACGCTGGCCTCGGAGGAGACCGTCCGGCGCCTGTGCACGGTCGCCCGCGAGCTCGACCTGGTCATCATCTCCGATGAGATCTACCGCGACCTCGTCCACGACCCCTCGCGCCAGGTGCACAGTCCGGCGGCCTTCGCGCCCGAGCGGACGGTCGTCACCTCCTCGTTGAGCAAGGCCCTCGCCGCTGGAGGCTGGCGCCTGGGCGTGGCGCGCCTGCCCGACGGGCCGTTCGGCGAGGCCCTGCGCACCAGCCTGCTCGGCATCGCCAGCGAGATCTGGTCCAGCGCCCCGGCGCCCGTCCAGCACGCCGCCGCGTTCGCCTACTCCGAGCCACCCGAGCTGGTCGCGCACATCGACCGCAGCCGGCGCCTGCACGCCGCGGTGACGGGCGCGGTCGCGGACCGTTTCGCCGCCGCCGGGGCCCGCGTGCGGCGGCCGGAAGCGGCCTTCTACGTCTACCCCGACCTCGACCCCCTGCGCGCGGCGCTCCAGGCGCGCCACGGCGTCGGCACGGCCGCCGAGCTGTGCGATCTTCTTTTGGAACGTTACGGAGTGGGCGTCCTTCCGGGCAGCTCGTTCGGCGAGCCCGCCGAGGCGCTGCGCGTGCGGGTGGCGCCGAGCCTGCTGTACGGGGAGAACGACGAGCAGCGCCTGGAGGCCCTGGCCGCGCCGGATCCGGCCACGGTCCCCCGGATCGCCGCCGCCCTCGACCGCCTCTCGGAGGTCCTGGCCGACCTCGGCCACCCGGGCGGCGCGCGGGACGCGGCGGACGCCGGGAGTTCCGAGCCGGAGCTCACCTCGGTCGCGTCGGTCGCCTGACGAATGAGAAAGCGCCGCGGCATCCGTCTCAGGTGCCGCGGCGCCTTTCGCCACAATGGCGGAGGACGAGAGAATCGAACTCCCGCAGGTGTCACCCTGACTACCGTTTTCGAAACGGGTGCCTTACCGCTCGGCCAGTCCTCCGTGCGAGCCGTAGCCGGGAGTCGAACCCGGTTTGTCAGGGTGGAAACCTGATGCCTCACCGCCAAGGCCTCTACGGCGTGTACTGCCGGTACATCCCAACGATCACTCTCAGCAGGGACGGTAGGAGTCGAACCCACATTTCACCGGAGTTGGAATCCGGTCGCCTATCCGCTGGCTCATCCCTTCGCGCTTTCGTTCTCTTCGATGCACTCAAGGATGCGCGCGGTTCATGATCCAGGGCAATGTGTTTTTCGATCAAAGACCAGAGAGCAAGAGATCCAGAGATCAGAGATCGGGATCGGTGTCGGTGGCCGTGGCGACGGGACGCAGGGGGCGGCGCAGCGGAACCAGCATCATGGAGAAGTCCGCGGCGGCGATGATGCGTTCCTCGGCGTCGGTCACGCGGCACTCGACGATGACCAGCTGGCGGCCCGCCTTCAGCACCTCGGCGCGCGCGAAGACGACGTCGCCGTGCGGGCGCCCCAGGTAGCGGACGTGGAGGTCGGCGGTGACCAGGCTGACCTTGCCCGGCTCGAAGCCGCTGCCACGTGCGGCGGCGGTGCCCGCGGCGACGTCGATGAGGGTGGCGATGGCGCCGCCGTGCAGGTTGCCGGTGCTGTTGAACGCCTCCTCCCGCACGGGCATCGACAGCACCGCGTGCCGGTCGCCTATCTCGACGATCTCCAGCGCGAGCAGCTCGTGCAGCGGGGTGGACTTGCGCAGCATGGAGCGGATGGACTCCTGCTCGGCCGGCGGCAGCTCGGCGATGCGGATCGTGCTCATGAAGATCCATCCTAGTTACGGGTCAGACTGTCCCGATAAGGGTGGTGTAAGGTGCGACGTCGCACGGGGCGAACGTCATGATGTACCCAAGTGCCGGTCAAGGCACACCATGAACCACCTCCCCGTGGTAAACCCGAAACAGCGTGATGTCACGGTTGTGATGAAAGAAGGCGAGGGGGCCCGCCATGAGGCATGCACGGGATGGGGCTGCCGCGGCGATGAACGCAGCGTCCCGGGTACTCGTCGCCCGGGGCAAGAACGAGCCCCAGGAGCTGGAGAACCCCGACGTCGCCTGGGGCCAGCGCGCTCGTGACGGGGTCTGGGTGCCGACCAAGGACGGCCAGCGGATCCACTTCGGCATCGACGTGCCCGCCGCCGACACGGTCGCCCAGGTGCTGCGGCCGAGCCTCCGCGTCTTCGTGGGCATCGAGGTCGACACCGACATCGTGGCCCAGACGACGGCGAGCGGCATCCGCCTGCTCACCGTGATCCACGGGGCGGACGCCCCGAGCGAGTTCCGCTTCCCGGTCTCACTGGCCGACGGCCTGGTGCTGGAGGCCATGCCCTCGGGCGGCTACGACGTCGTCCACCTGCGCTACGGCGCGACCGTGGGGCGGCTGTACAACCCGTGGGCGTGCGACTCGATGTACCGGCCGGTCAAGGCCGACTACGTCCTGGAGGGGCAGACCATCACGATGCGGGTCCAGCACGAGGGCTCGTACTACCCCGTGGTCGCCGACCCGCTCTACACGCGCTGACCGACCCCAGGGCCGGTCATCCTTTGACCGGCCGGGTCACGACGGGGTCCTCGAAGTCCAGTTCCCTGCTGATCCGGCGCCGCGTCTCGGCGCCGATCTTGCCCTTCCGGTAGAGGGCGTCGAGCTTGTCCCGCTGGGCGTTCACCAGGTCCGTCCGGACCCGGCCACGGCTGGCGATGGCGTTCTCCTCGGGCTCGGCCTCGCCCCGCTCCTCCTTCAGGCGGCCCTGGATCCGTTCCAGGCGCAGCTCCAGCATCTGCCGGAACGCGTCGGCGGTGCGGTCGTCGACCTCGTCGTCGTCGGC
>Ga0070667_100005932_pt1 | contig 10170 bp, 11 predicted proteins | sample KBSS33metaG_FD_64659 | JGI IMG/M metagenome (GOLD analysis project Ga0070667, IMG submission 64659) | Switchgrass rhizosphere microbial communities from Kellogg Biological Station, Michigan, USA - KBS S3-3 metaG | ecosystem: Host-associated > Plants > Roots > Rhizosphere > Soil ...
GCGCGCCGTGCGCGACGGCGACGACTATGTGGTGAGCGGCAGCAAGATCTGGACGTCCCACGTGGGCATCGCCGACTTCTGCATCCTCCTGGTGCGGACCGGCGCGCCGGACAGCCGCGCGCGCGGGATCAGCGTCCTCCTGGTGCCCATGGGCCATCCGGGCTTCAGCACCCGCCATATCGCCAGCCTGGCGGGCGACGAGTCCCACTACGAGCTGTTCTTCGACGAGATGCGCGTCCCCGTGAGCTGGCGGCTCGGCGAGGAGGACCAGGGCTGGGAGGTGGTGCGTTGGGCCCTGCAGTACGAACGGGTGGGCTCGACCCAGTACCAGCGCGCCGCCCTGCAGCTCGCCGAGACGGCCGAGGCCGCCATCGCCAACGGCGCGTTCGAGGACCCGGAGATGCAGAGCCGGTTCGGCGAGGCCTGGGCCGCCTGCCAGGCGGCGCGGATGCTCACCTTGCGGGTCTACGACCTGCGCGAGGCCGGCAGCCCGCCCACCGCCGACTCCAACCTCTCGCGGCTGATCAGCACCGATTGCCTGAAGATGGTGGCGCAGCTCTCGGCCGAGGTGCTGGGCCTGGAGGCGCTGGACCACGAGGGCCCGGCGGTGGACGCCATCCGCAACGCCGCGCTCGCCGTGGCGGCGGGCGCCGCGGAGATCCAGCTCGACCGCATCGCCATGGATTTCCTCGGCCTGCCGCGGGGGAAATGAGCGCGCCATGCAGTTTTCCCTGAACGAACATCAGCGCCAGGTCCTCGACTCGCTGGAGACCCTGCTGACGCGGCGCGCCGGGCGCGAGCGCGCCCTGGAGCTGATCGCGACCGGCGGCTACGACCACACGCTCGACGCGGCCCTGGCCGACGCGGGCTTCCTGCAACTCAGCCAGGCCAGCGACACCGGCCCGCTGGACGCGGCCCTGGCCGGCGTCGAGGTCGCCCGCCGCCTCGGCGTCACCAGCTTCACCGCCAGCGCCCTGGTCGCCCCGATGGTGCTGGGCGAGGTCCGCGAGGCCCGCGTCGCGCTGGCCGAAGCGCCCGCGGCCGGGCCCGTGCGGCTGGGCGGGACCGCGGAGCTGCTGCTGGTCCTGAAGGGCGACGAGGCGCTCGCCCTCGAGACCGGGCCCGACGACTGGATCGCCGTGGACAACAACCGCGCCGGCTACCCCCTGGCCCGGCTGCGCGACGGCGCGCTCGCCCGCGCCCGGTCGCTGGGTCCCGGCTCGGGCGCGCGCCTGCGCGATGCGTGGCGGGTGGAGATCGCCGTGCAGTGCGCCGGCCTGATCCAGGGCGCCCTGGAGCTGACCGTCGCCTATCTGCGCGACCGCCGCCAGTTCGGCCGCCCCATCGGCAGCTTCCAGGCCGTGCAGCATCGCCTGGCGCGCCTGGCCCTGTTGGCGGAAGGCGCCCGCTGGCTGGCGCTGGAGGCCGCCTACCGTGATGCCCGGCCCGATCTCGCCGCCACCGCGGCGGCCTTCGCGGCCGGCGGCGCCGACACGGTCTTCCGCGAGTGCCACCAGCTTCACGGGGCCATCGGCTTCACCCGCGAATACCCTCTGCATCTGTGGACCATCCGCCTCCTGCAGGTGCAGCGCGAGCTGGGCGGCCCGACCCGGCACCGGCGCGACGCCGCGCGCATGACGTTCACCGCGCCGGAAGTCCTGGCGCTCTCGGTGGCCCCGGCCGTCTGACCTGTCGAAGGAGAAGGTTTCATGGATGATCGCCCGAAGGAGACGCCCTACCTCGGCCGTGGCGTGCGCAGCCTGTCCACCGAGAGCAGCACGCTGATCAGCTCCTCGAAGTACCTGAACAGCGCCCGCCTGCGCGACTGGGTGGCGCTCAGCATCCTGCGGCGCAACGGCCCCGATTTCCCCATCCCCGCCGACAACATCGAGCTGGTGGCGTCCCTCGCCAAGATCCGCGACGAGCCGGCCGTGGACGCCCTCTTCGAGGCCGAGCGCAAGATCAACCCGCAGCTCGACCGGTGGCTCGGCGAGCGCTTCATGTCGACCTACGTGGCCGAGGACCTGCGGGAGTATCCGCCGGAGAGCATCGCCGGAAAGCTCTACAAGTTCCTGGTCGACAGCAACGCCGAGCTCGACATCGTCCCGCGGGCCCCGCCGAAGGGCCACTTCGACTTCTACACCCGCCGCCACCTCCAGACCCACGACCTGGAGCACATCGTCACCGGCGGGCTGTTCGACGCCCTGGGCGAGGTCGTCCCCTACTGGATGGCGCTCAGCAACCTCTTCCAGCACCTGTCGCCGGAGCTCGCGGGCGAGCTCAACGTCAAGTACATGTTCAATGCGCTGCGGGTGCTCAGCCGCTCGATCCTGCACTACCCGCAGACCTGGCCGAAGATGCTCGAGTGCATCGTCCAGGGCATCCAGGTGGGCCAGGCGTCGGACGCCATCTTCATGTTCAAGTACGAGGACGTGCTGCACTTGAGCGTCGACGAGGCGCGCGAGGCGCTGGGCGTGCGCATGGCGCGCGACGTGGACACCACCGCGGCGGCCGAGATCTTCACCGAGGCGCTGTCGAAGATGAGCGACAGGCTCGAACTCTAGCGGAGCGGGGCGTCATGGGACGGGTGGACGACAAGGTGGCGCTGGTCACCGGCGGGGCCAGCGGCATCGGGGCGGCCTGCGCCGAGGTCCTGGCGCGCGAAGGCGCCGCGGTGATCGTCTGCGATATCCAGGACGACATGGGCCGCGCCCAGGCGGAAAAGATCACAGGCGCGGGCGGCAGGGCTGAATACCTGCGCCTCGATGTCACCCAGGAGGCCGAGTGGGAGGCCGTGGTCGCCGAGGTCGAGCGCCGCCACGGCCGCCTGGACATCCTGGTCAACAACGCCGGCGTCAGCATCGCCAGTCCCTCGATCACCGAAATGCCCCTGGCCGATTGGCGCCGCCAGCTCGCCATCAACCTCGACGGCGTCTTCCTGGGCCACAAGCACGGCCTCAAGCTGATGAGAAAGGCCGGAAACGGCGGGTCCATCATCAACATGTCCTCCACGGCGGGCCTTCGGGGCACGCCGACACTGGCGGCCTACAGCGCGTCGAAGGGCGGGGTGCGCCTGCTCACCAAGGCCGTGGCTCTGGAGTGCGCCGCGGCCCGCGACGGGGTGCGGGTCAACTCGGTCCATCCCGGCATGATCGAGACGCCGATCTGGAGCACTTTCCCCAGTCCCGGCTCCGCGGGCGGGCCGCCCGACCTCGACGCCCTGGCCGCGCTTCGCACGCCGATCGGGGTCAAGGGCCTGCCGCGCGACATCGCCAACGCGGTCCTCTGGCTGGCGTCGGAAGAGTCGCGCTACGTCACCGGCGCCGAGATCGTGGTCGATGGGGGCCTGACGGCGCGATAGCCGCGCGCCGCCCCCTCCCCACTCCGGCCCAATCCCGCTATGACCGGCCCATGAGCGCCCTTCCCGCCAAGACCCTCGCCGAATCCGCCGCCGAGTTCGGGCTGAAGCCCGAGGAATACGAGCTGATCGTCAAGCGCCTGAACCGCGAGCCCAACCTCGTGGAGCTGGGCGTGTTCTCGGTGATGTGGTCGGAGCATTGCTCCTACAAATCCAGCCGCAGGCATCTGGCCAAGTTCCCCACCAAGGGTCCGCGCGTGATCTGCGGCCCCGGCGAGAACGCCGGCGTGGTCGACATCGGCGACGGCCAGGCCTGCATCTTCAAGATGGAGAGCCACAACCACCCCTCGTTCATCGAGCCCTACCAGGGCGCGGCCACCGGCGTCGGCGGCATCATGCGCGACGTCTTCACCATGGGCGCGCGGCCCGTGGCCCTGCTCAACGCCCTGCGATTCGGCGATCCCTCGCATCCCAAGACCAGGCGCCTGGTGGCGGGCGTGGTCGCCGGCATCGGCGGCTACGGCAATTGCGTGGGCGTGCCGACGGTCGCCGGCGAGACCAACTTTCACCGCGGCTACGACGGCAACATCCTGGTCAACGCCATGTGCGTGGGCCTGGCCGACGCCGACAAGATCTTCTACTCCGCCGCGCCCTCCGCCGGCCTTCCGGTGGTCTACTTCGGCTCCAAGACCGGCCGCGACGGCATCCACGGCGCCACTATGGCCTCGGCCGAGTTCGACGAGGATTCCGACGAGAAGCGCCCCACCGTCCAGGTCGGCGACCCCTTCGCCGAGAAGCTCCTGATCGAGGCGACCCTGGAGCTGATGGCCTCGGGCGCGGTGGCCGCCATCCAGGACATGGGCGCGGCCGGCCTGACCTCGTCCTCGGTGGAGATGGCCGGCAAGGGCGGCGTCGGCATCGAGCTCGACCTCGACGCCGTGCCCCAGCGCGAGGCGCACATGAGCGCCTACGAGATGATGCTGTCGGAAAGCCAGGAGCGGATGCTGGCGATCCTCAAGCCCGGCCGCGAGGCCGACGGCGAGCGCATCTTCGCCAAGTGGGGCCTGGACGCGGCGACCATCGGGCGCACGACAGACACCGGCCATATCGTTCTGAAACATAAGGGCGAAGTCGTCTGCGACCTGCCGCTGGCCCCGCTCTCAGACGACGCCCCGCTCTACGACCGGCCGTGGGTCGCGCCCACGCCGCGGCCCCGCCTCGACCCGGCCGAGGTCCCCGCCCCCGCCGATTGGGCGGCGGCCGTCCTGACCCTGGTCGGCGCCCCCGACATGGCCTCCAAGCGCTGGCTCTGGGAGCAGTACGACCGCCATGTCATGGCCGACACCCTGGCCGACAGCGCCACCGGCGCGGACGCCGGCATCGTGCGTGTGCACGGCTCGAAGAAGGCGTTGGCCGTCACCTCCGACTGCACGCCCCGCTACGTCCAGGCCGACCCCTACGAGGGCGGCAAGCAGGCGGTCGCGGAGGCTTGGCGCAACCTCACCGCCGTGGGCGCCGATCCCATCGCCGTCACCGACAACCTCAACTTCGGCAATCCCGAGCGTCCGGAGATCATGGGCCAGATCGTGCGCGCCATCGACGGCATGGCCGAGGCCTGCCGCGCGCTCGATTTCCCCGTCGTGAGCGGTAACGTCAGCCTCTACAACGAGACCAATGGCGCCGCCATTCCGCCCACCCCCACCGTGGGCGCCGTGGGCCTGCTGGCCGACGCCGCCAACCGTGCCGGCTTCGGCGGCATGAAGGCCGGCGACGCCCTGGTGCTGCTGGGCGAGACCCGCGGCGAACTCGGCGCGTCGATGTACCTGCGCGAGGTGCTAGGGCGCGAGGACGGCGCCCCGCCGCCGGTGGATTTGCCTGCGGAAAAGCGCGCGGGCGACCTGGTCCGCGGCCTCATCTCGTCAGGACAAGTCCGCGTGGCGCATGACCTTTCCGACGGCGGCCTGATCGCCGCGGTGGCCGACATGGCGCTGGCCTCGTCCCAGGGCGTGCGCCTGACCCTGGGCGGCGCCCTGCCGGCCCACGCCGCCCTGTTCGGCGAGGACCAGGCCCGCTATCTGGTCGCCGTCGACAACGGCTATGCGATCCTGGGCGCCGCCAAGGCGGCGGGCGTGCCGGCCGCGATCGTGGGCCAGGCCGGCGGCGAAGGCCTTTCCGTCGACGGACTCTTCTCGGTTCCCCTTGCCAAGCTCCGCGCAGCGCATGAAAGCTGGATGCCCGGATACATGGGGGGATGACGATGCCGCAACTCAGGATGCTCACCTGCGCCTTGGCGGTGCTGGCGATGGCGCCGCTCGCCGCCTGCGCGACCAAGCCGCCGGCCCCCTCCGGGTTCCTGAGAAGCTACGACGGCCTCGTCGACAAGGACGCGCTGCGCGCCGGCATGATGGTCCGCAAGGATCCGGCGGCCCTGGCCAGCGTCAAGAAGGTTCTCATCGCCCCCGCGGTCATCGCCCCCAAGGTGGACGTGGCCTGGATCGGCGAGAAGGAAAAGCCGTTGATCCTGCGCGAGATGGACGCCCAGCTCTGCTTCGAGCTCAGCAAGCGCTACGATATCGCCGACAAGCCGGGGCGCGACACCGCCCTGGTTCGCGCGGCCATCACCCGGGTGCGGCCCACAGGGACCGCGGCTTCGGCGGCGTCCGCCGTGGTCGGCATATTCATCCCCGGCCCGGTGGGCGTGCGCATGCCCGGCCAGACCGGCGGGCTCGCGGCCGAGGCGGAGATGGTGGCCAAGAACAAGCAGGTCGCCGCCATCATCTGGAGCCGCAACGCCAACGCCATCGGCACTGACAACCCTTCGATGTCCGAGATCGGCGACGCCCTGCAGTTCATGGAGCCGTTCGCCGACGCCGTGGGCAAGACCATGGAGCCCGAAGGCGTCGAGAAGAAGAAGATCGAGGCCGAGACAGACCCCTGCGCCCGCTACGGCCCGCGCATACGCCCCGAAGGCTTCCTGACCAAGCTCGTCACCGGCCTCTATGTCCCCGAGCTCAGCGCCGCCAAGGACGCCAAGCCCGACGAGGAAAAGAAGGGGGAGCCGGAGAAGAAGTGACTCCCTATCCCATCCCCTTCTCCAGCAGCCGCATCGCCGCCGCCGCGAACGCCTGCATGTTGGCCCAGCGGTCCTCCGAGCCCGTCTCGATGGTGATCGCCGCCTCCATCGGTCCGGCGATGGCCACGCAGGTGTGGCCGGGGGCGTCGCCATAGCGGTTGCCGGTCGGCCCCGCCGCCCCGGTCTCGGCCAGCCCCCAGGTCGCGCCAAACCGCTCCCGCGCCGTACGCGCCAGGAGCAGGGCGTAAGGCTCTGACGAGGAACGCATTCCCGCCACCGCCTCGCGCGGCAGGTCCATCAGCAGCACCCGGGCCTTGGCCGTGTAGACCACCGCCCCGCCCAGATAGTATGCCGAGGCGCCGGGCACGCCCAACAGGGCGGCGCTGACCAGTCCGCCGGCCGACGACTCGGCCACGGCCACCGTCTCGCCACGGGCCTTCAGGCGCTCGCCGAGGACGGCGGCGAGGGTTGCGAGTTCATCCATTCGGGACCTTTCGTTTGCTTGGCGTGGCGGGCGTTCCGCAGCCGCCCCCTCACTTCTCCCCGTCGCGCACCCATCGCGCGTCGAGCGAGAAATCGTTCTTGCCCCCGCCGGCCAGCCAGATCTCGCTCTGCTTGACCGCATTGCGCACGGGCCCCTTCGCCTTGGCAACGCACTCCTGCCCGCCCCCCGGCCGCAGGGTCAGCCCCGGCAGCAGGTTCGTGGGCTTGGCCACGCCGTCGCCGCCGGACGTCACCGGCTTCGAGCACAGCGCCAGCCAGACCTTGAGCGCCGTCACCTGCTTCTTGTCGTCGAAGGCCGTCGGGCGCAGGCCCGCATAGAGGATCGCCGGGCCCTCCTTGTCTCCCAAAGGCGCGGCGAGCTGCAGCACCGGCGGATCGCCGCCGGCCAGCAGGTAGGCCAGCGTCTGCGGCTCCTCGCCGGGCGCGCCGCCGTTGGAGAGCGTGGTGGCGCCGACCACCGTGGGATTAGCGCACTTCGGCCAGGCAGCCGACGGCGCCTTCGGATCGAAGGTACAGTTCGCCTCGCCCGGCATCGCCCAGACCCCCGGGCGCAGCACCGGCGCGCCTCTGGCGTCGGCCGCGTCGAACAGCGGCTTGTCCGAGGTCACCATCGAGCACCCGCTTAAGGCGAGCCCTGCAACCAGCGCTAGGATTGTTTTCGTCATTGGGCCCCCGTCCGCTATGACCTCGTTAAGCTTTCTAGAGCACCAATTTACAATTGACGGAGCGATCGTCATGCCGATGACCATAACAGCGCTGGAGGCCTCGTTGCGCGACGCCTTTCCGGACGCCCAGATCCACGTCGACGACCTTGCCGGTGATGGGGACCACTATCGTGCGCGTATCGTCTCGGCCGCCTTCCGCGGCCTGACCCGCGTCAAGCAGCATCAGCTCGTCTACGGCGCCCTGAAGGGCAAGGTCGGCGGCGAACTGCATGCCTTGGCGCTGGAAACCTCCACTCCGGACTAGCGGCACGCCCATGCGCTTTCGCCCCTTCGGCTCTTCGGGAAAAGCGGTCTCCGCCGTGAGCCTCGCCCTGCGCGACGGCCCCGGGATGTCGTCGCCCCAGGCCTGGCGCGGGCTGATCTTCACCGGCATGGAGAACGGCATCAACTGCTTTGACCTGGAGGGCGGCTTCGAGCCCCTGGCCCAAGGCATGGGCCAGGCCCTGCAGGCGGTTGAGCGGCGGCTGATCTTCCTGATCTGGACCATCCGTGGCGAGCCCGGCCGGCCCCTCACCGCCCAGACCATCGCCGCCCAGGTGCGCGACGGCTTGAAGCAGACCGGCGCCAAGTACTTCGACGCCGTCATGCTGGACGAAAGCGCCTTCAGCACCCTCACCGCCGAGGCGCCGGGCTACTTGAACCAGCTCCGCGACGCCAATTTCGTGCTGCACCTCGGCGTGCGCGGCGACGGCCCCGTCCTCGACGCGGCGATCGCGCAGGGATCCTTCGACGTCCTGGCCACCCCCTACAACCTGACTTCGGAATGGGCGACGCGCCGCCGGCTGCGCGAGGCCGCCGACCGCGGCATGGTCGCGATCGCCTACGACTTCGCCCCCGCCGCGATCCTGTCGCCCCCCAAACGCGAGACGAAGATCCTGCCTGTCCGCCGCAACGCGCGCTCGCCCCTGGACGGGGTCGGCACCTACGGCTTCCTGCACGAAACCCCCGGCTGGAGCGCCGAGGAACTATGCCTGGCCTACGCCATGACCGAACCCTCCCTGGCCACGGTGCAGGTCGAGTTCGCCGCCGCCGACCGGATCGAGGCGCTGGCCGCCGTGCCGGAGCGCGACACCCCCACCGGCCTCGGCGCCCAGATCGAGATGGCCCGCTTCTGCGGCGAATCGCCGGACGAGCGCCGCCGGGCTTAGCTTGACCCGACGCGCCCGGGTCCCTAGCTGTCGGGTGACCGCACTTCGCTGAAAGACTTCGCCATGACCGACACCGTCGCCGCCGATCCCTCCCACGCCTTCATCGCCAAGACCGTGTCGGACAACCCCGTCGTGCTGTTCATGAAGGGCGTACCGGAGCAGCCGCGCTGCGGGTTCTCCGCGGTGGTGGTGCAGATCCTCGACCATCTCGGCGTGGACTTCGTCGGCGTCGACGTGCTGCAGAACGAAGCCCTGCGCGACGGGATCAAGACCTACACCGACTGGCCGACCATCCCGCAGCTCTACGTGAAGGGCGAGTTCGTCGGCGGCGCCGACATCGTGCGCGAGATGTTCCAGTCCGGCGAACTGAAGTCCTTCCTCGCCGAACAGGGCGTGCTGGCGGCGTAGCGGGCCCCTAAGAGCCTGGTCCGGTCCAGGCGGTGACCGGGTTCAGCACGAACAGCGGCGCTTGCGGCGCCACGCCCAGTTCCTCGTAGGTGAACGCCAGTTCGGCGCGGCCCATGGCGAAGGACTTGCAGTCGTCGAGGCGCCTGCGCGCGAAGGCCACCGCCACCGCCGGCCCCTTCCGCTCCACGTAGAAGACGAAATCCGCCTTGGCCGTGCAGCCGTTCGAGGCGACGCTGATCCTCAGCGCCCCTGGCCCGGCGCTCACGGCGTAGAGCGGCTCCAGCTCGCTATAGGGCGTGGGCGGCGGCGCAGGGGACGGCTGTGCGACAGGCGTCACCGTCGCGCAGCCCCCCAGCAGGGCGAGGCCGGCGATCAGCAACAGGCGGCGGTTCACCCTTCCCTCCCCTTCATGGGAAGGGAGGCGTCATCACGACGCGTAGAACTCGACGACCAGGTTCGGCTCCATCTTCACCGGGTACGGAACCTCGGCCAGTTCCGGCAGGCGGATGTAGCGGGCGCTCATGGCCTTGGTGTCGACTTCGATATAGTCCGGGGTGTCCCGCTCGCCGGACTGCAGCGCTTCCAGCACCAGGGCCATGTTGCGCGAACGCTCGCGCACGGTGACCACGTCGCCGGCCTTGCAGCGGTACGAGGGGATGTTCACCCGCTTGCCGTTCACCATCACGTGGCCGTGGTTGACGAACTGGCGCGCCGCGAACGGGGTCGGCACGAACTTGGCGCGGTAGACGATGGCGTCCAGGCGCGATTCCAGCAGCGAGATCAGGTTCTCCGAGGTGTTGCCCTTGCGGCGCGACGCCTCGTCGTAGATCCGGCTGAACTGCTTCTCGGTCAGGTTGCCGTAATAGCCCTTCAGCTTCTGCTTGGCGCGCAGCTGCAGGCCGAAGTCGGAGATCTTCTGCTTGCGGCGCTGGCCGTGCTGGCCGGGGCCGTAGG
>Ga0070667_100005934_pt1 | contig 10168 bp, 10 predicted proteins | sample KBSS33metaG_FD_64659 | JGI IMG/M metagenome (GOLD analysis project Ga0070667, IMG submission 64659) | Switchgrass rhizosphere microbial communities from Kellogg Biological Station, Michigan, USA - KBS S3-3 metaG | ecosystem: Host-associated > Plants > Roots > Rhizosphere > Soil ...
GCCCAGCGATGCCCCAGGGCCCGTAAGCGAGAGCGTGACGCCGACATTGACGTCCGCGAGCGCGGATGAAGTCGCGAAAAACGACAGCGCGAAAGTTGTCGCGGCGAGAAGCCGAAGTCGTGCCAATTGATGTCTCCTGAATCTGCCAACGATGCTGCCGGCTCGAAGTCACGATATGAGACATGCCGTCTCGAAACAAGCCGATGCGGGGCATGATCCCCATGAGCGACGCGCATGATGGGCGCTTCGGTGATCCCGGGCGGCACCCTATGCCGTCCAAGCTGTGCTCGGCGTGCGCCCTGTCGAAGTCGTTGCGTCAGGGTTCAGTGTTTCAGCACGACCTTGCCATGGCTACCGGCCGCCACTGCCGCGTGGGCAGCGCCGACCTGCTCCAGCGGGAGTGTCTTGGCGATCGGGATGACCAATGCGCCACGTGCAGCGGCGTTGGCCACTGCTTGGAGCGTGGCCGCATCGGCGCGGTGGTAGAGCTCGTGAATGCGCACGCGATTTCCCGTGTTTGCGCCCTCGGGCAGCGGAACGACGCTGGCCACTTGCCCGCCGTCCCGCACATGGCGGATCAGTTGCAACGCAACTGGGGCGGCCGCGCTGATGGCGTAGTCGAACGTGGCGCCCGCTGGCGGCGCGGTGATGTCGAGCGCGTCACCCGCCAGTTGGCGCGCTTCTTCGATTCGTTCGGGCCGGACACCGGCCACCGGCTTGGCGCCGATTTCCTGCAGATACTGGATCGCGGCGCGACCGACCGCGCCGAGGCCCCCGGAGATCAGCACCCGAGCACCCGCGCCCACGCCCAACGCATCGACCGTCTGCCGCCCGGTCAGCCCGGCTTTGGGCAGCACAGCGCCCTGCTCGAAACTGAGATTGGCCGGAAGCTTGGCAATGGCCGTGACGGGTACCACACCGAATTCGGCGTAGGCGCCCTTGCCGTTGAGGGCGAAGTCGGCGATCACCCGATCACCGGCCGAGAAGCCGCTCACGCCACTTCCGATGTCCACCACGACGCCGGCAGCGTCGCCACCCAGCACGGCAGGGAGATCCAAGGGCATCAACTTGGCCATGTAGCCCTGGCGGACCATCAGGTCGAAGGGGTTGACCGCAGAGGCTTCGATCTTGATCAGCACCTCGCCGGCACCCGGCTTGGGGATGGGCACTTCATCCATCACGAATTGATCGATGTCGCCGTAGGAGTGGAGACGAGCAGCTTTCATGGTCGGTACCTCGGTAGTGACGGCTTCCCGTGCATTTCTGTGCCTGTGAGGCTTCAGCCACCTCCTCGCCACGGGTGGTGAGTCGATCGCGCGCCTATTCAGTGGCCTTGACGTCTTGCCCGGAGTCGGTCTGAAAGGCTTCGACGTGTTCGGCGAGCCCGAACTCAGCTGAACGCCGGCGCGAGCCCGTCCCAGCACAGATACTTCACTTCCAGGAACTCCTCGATGCCGTGGTGTGAACCCTCGCGCCCCAGCCCGCTTTGCTTCACGCCGCCGAACGGCGCCACCTCGTTCGAGATCAATCCGCAGTTGATGCCGATCATTCCGGACTCGATGGCCGCCGATGCGCGCCAGATGCGGGCGGCGTCGCGGCTGTACAGATAGGCGGCGAGGCCATACTCGGTCGCATTCGCGATCGCGAACGCTTCCTCGTCTTTCTCGAAACGAAAGAGTGGCGCGAGCGGCCCAAACGTTTCTTCTCGCGACAGCGCCATCTGCACCGTGGCGCCGGCCACCACAGTCGGCTCGAAGAAGCGGCCGCCAAGCGAATGGCGATGCCCTCCGTGCAGCACCGTCGCACCCTTTGCGACGGCGTCGGCGATGTGCTCCTCCACCTTCTCGACGGCCGCGTCATCGATGAGCGGTCCAAGCTGCACGTCCGGCTCCAGGCCATTGCCGACGCGCAACTTGCGGACACGCTCGACCAGCTTGGCAGCAAACGCGTCATACACACCGGCCTGTACGAGCACCCGATTAGCGCTGATGCACGCCTGGCCGGTGTTGCGGAATTTGGCTGCGACCACACCATCCGCCGCAGCGTCGAGGTCCGCGTCATCAAAGACGATGAACGGTGCATTGCCGCCCAGTTCCATCGAGCACTTCTTGATGGTGCCAGCGGCTTGCGCCAGCAACACGCGCCCCACCTCGGTCGATCCGGTGAAGGTGATCTTGCGCACCAATGGGTGCGACGTGAGCTGGTTGCCGATGTCGCGACTGACATTTCCCGTCAGGACGTTGAAGACACCGGCCGGCACGCCGGCGCGCCGGGCCAGCTCCGCCAACGCAAGTGCCGTGAGCGGCGTCTGGCTCGCCGGCTTGACGACCATGCTGCATCCTGCAGCCAGCGCTGGACCGGCCTTGCGGGTGATCATCGCCGCAGGAAAATTCCAGGGCGTGATGGCCGCGCAGACGCCGATCGGCTCCTTCAGCACCACGATTCGCTGGGTGTCCTTCGGAGCGGGGATCACATCCCCGCGCACCCGCTTGGCCTCCTCGGAGAACCACTGCAGGAACGACGCCGCGTACTGGACCTCGGTCTTCGCTTCGGCCAGCGGCTTGCCTTCTTCCAGCGTGATCAGCGTTGCGAGATCGTCGGCGTGCACGATCATCAGGTCGTACCAGCGGCGCAGCACCTCCGATCGCTGCTTGGCGGTGGTCTGCCGCCACGCAAGGAAGGCGCGATGCGCGACCTCGATCGCCTGCGCTGTCTCGTCCTGCTTGAAGCGAGGCAGCTCGACGAGCGGCTCGCCGCTCGCGGGATTGCGCAAGGTGTACTTGCCATGCGACGTGGCATCGATCCACTCGCCGCCGACGAAGGCGGCGGTGCGGAACAGCTCAGGATCTTTCAGAAGATTTTTCATGGTTCGCCGCATCAGCCGATGCGCTTGGTTTCGAATCGGATGGGCAGAGGCACGGCCAGTCCGGCCGTGCGAGCAAGGTCGAGGATCATGCCGGCCACGACCACGTCCTGCAGGCCGGAACCGACCGACTTGTACATGGCCACGGCGCCTTCGCGGCGATCGCTGCTCACCCTGCCGGCCATCAGGTCGTTCAGGCTGACGCACTTCGCATCTAGCACGACGCCGTCTTTCCTGGCAGCCAGCATGTCACCGGACTCCTCGAGCACTTCCTCCACGTTGTCGCAGACGATGAGGCCAGCGCGGGCGACCACGCTGCTGTCGACCTCCCGCTGATCGGGGAGCGTCGACCCGATGGACACGACCGACGCGTGCGACTCCAGCCAGGAGCCGTGGAGGATGGGCTTCTCGCCGTGCGAGCGCGCCGCCGCCAGCACGATGTCCGCGCCGCCAACCGCCTCGGCGGGCGAATCGACAGCGCGCGCAGGGATGCCCAACTCGGTGCCGATGGTGTCGGCAAACGCCGCCCGCTTGGTCGGTGTCGGACTGAAGACCGTGATCTCGCGCAGCTCGCGCACCGCGGCAATCGCGAGCGTGTGCATGCGTGCTTCCAGGCCGCTTCCCAAGACGGCGAGGCGGGCCGATGTCCGCGGCGCCAAGCGGTCCAGCGCGGCGGCGGATGTGGCGGCCGTGCGATACGCGGTCACCAGGTTGCCGTCGACGATGGCGGCCAGTGAACCGGTTGTCGCGTCGAACAGAACCACGACGTACTCGAGCTGCCGCCCTGCCGGCCCGAACGCCATGCCCATCAGCTTGGCCCCGTAGTAGCGGGATCCCGGCGGTACTGCCGTCATGGTTCGCAGTGACGCGCGCTCAGCCGCCCCCGCAGCGATGGTGCGTCGGGGAACGGCATGGGGTCCCAGTGGCCGCGCATAGGTTTCCTGCAGGGCGCGCACCGCGGGCAGCCACTGGAAAACGGCGGCAGCGGTTTCGGAGGAGACGAACAGCGGCGCGTTGACGTCGGCGATCATAGAAGGATTCATGTCCATGGGGTTCAATCGAATTTCAGTTTGGCTTCGTTGATGACGCGCCGGTACAGTTCCGTGTCGTGGCGCACCTGGTCGATCAGCAGGCTCGGAGGTCCGGAGCGGGGGAGCATTCCCAGGTCACGAAAGCGCGCCCTCAATCCTTCGTTCTGCACCGCGACACTCAGCGCCTTGTTCAGGCGGTCGATGACGGTCGCCGGTGTGCCCAGCGGGGCGAAGATCCCGAGCCAGGAGGCTGTCTCCATGCCCTTCAGCCCGGCTTCGGCAACAGTCGGCACGTTCGGCAGCCGCGGGTCGCGCTCGGTGCCCGACACCGCCAGGATCCGGACCTGCCCTGTCTTGGCGAGTTCGATGGCGGTGGCGTCGAAGGTCAGGTCGATCCGACCGGCCGCGACATCGGCCAGCGCATTCGCGGTCGACCGATACGGAATGTGGACGAGGTGGGTGCCCGTCAAGGACTTGAACAGTTCACCGCCCAGATGCGCCCCGCTGCCGGGGCCGGCACTGCCGTAGCTGAGCTTGCCGGGGTTCTTGCGCGCGTAGTCGATGAACTCGCGCAGTGTCTTCACGGGCAGCGACGCGTTGACCACCAACGCGATCGGGTATGTCGAGGCGAGGCCCACGGGCAGGGCCGCAGTCGCGGCGTCGTACTTCACCGCCGGATCGACGAGCGGCAGAATGCTGTAGGCAATGTTGGTGAGCAGCAGCGTGTTGCCATCCGGCTTCGACGCGAACGCGGCGGAGGTCCCGATCCGCGTGCCGCCACCTGGCCGGTTCTCGACGATCACGGGCTGTCCCAACACCGGTCCCAAGTGCTCGCAGATGACGCGGGCTCCGATATCGGTGATGCCGCCCGCTGCATACGGAACGATCACGTGCAGTACATCGGCCGCGCGGGCGGATGAAAGCAGGAGGCAGCCGATCCCCCCCAGAAAGTCGCGGCGTGCAAGCATCGTCGTCATCCGGCTCAGCAGGGATGCCGACCGATGATGTGTTGGCTGTCGGGATCGGACGTCACGGGAAGCCCGGACGCCGCCAACCCTTGGCGAAGCATCTTCATCAGGCGGTCCGGCACGCGCATCGCCGGCGCGCGCAGCGGGCCTCCATTGAAGCCCGCCAGCCAGTCCTGGTACTTCCACATCGTCCGGTTCAGCGTGGAGGTGCCGCCGATATAGGCCTGGGTGGCCGCTCCATTCGCGCCGCGAGCGGGGTTGACCTTCCAGTACATCTCCATCGCCTGCTCGAACTGCCCGGTGCGGGCCAGCTCGAACGCACGCGGGTAGTAGTCGCCCATCCACTGCGTGTTGCTGGTCCCGGAGAACTGCATCTTCATCACGCCCATCAGCGGGATCGCATCGCCCTCGATCGGGCAACTGATTACCACCTCGTCGCGGAAGTGGTAGTACATCTCGCAGATCCCAGCCGGCAGCGGAAAACCCTGCTCCGACTTGATCGCGACGATGTTCGAGCAGTCCTTCAGCAGCCGTCGCACGAATGACACCGACATGCCCGCGGGGTGGATGCGCTCGAAACCCCAGGCAGGCAGTGGGAACAGCATGACGGCCAGCTTCGTGGCGTCGCAGAGCTGCTTGGTGTAGTCGTAGACCTCCTGCTCGGTGGTAGGCCAGAACTGCGCGGGATACGAGAGCAGCACCATCGTGGCCCCCGCGTCTTCGGCCAGCTTGACGGCCTCGATATTCTCCGCGAGGGTGTTGAAGGCTGCGTGGAAGAACAGGCCGAAGCCGGGACCGGCCGTCTCCGCTGCGAGGGCCGTAAACCGCGCGTTCTCCTGCGGCGTGATGGCTACTTCGGCGCACAGCAGCGTGTGCTTGAAACCGAGCTCTTTGGCGAGCGCGACGTCGTGGCAGATGCCGCGGTCGTTGAGTTGCTTGAGGTCTGCCGAGTAGCTCGGGATCGTGACGGCCGAGCAGCCGATCAGGTTCTCCCGGGCCCAGGCCCGGGCATCTGCGCGCTTGTAAGGAAGCATGATGAACTCGCTTGTGAGGGATAGGCAGCCAAGCCGCGGGAGCAGCGGCTTGGAACACAGCAAGACTTTAGGTTTGGCACGCCTCGGGAGCGAGATCGCGGGCGCGATAGCAGCTATCCGCTCTGGCGAAATCTCAAGTGGCGCCGGCTTCCGCCAAGATTCCCGGAGCCATCGAAAGGACGAGCCCTTGGATCTCTCGAGTTGCCAGCGTGTGCGGCCGGTGGCGCGCAACTGCGAGCACCACGGCACGTGCAAGAACCGGCTCCACGATCTTCAATGCGACAAGGCGCGTCCGGTCATGCGGAGCGATGGACAGCGATGTGATCGCATAACCGGCAGCGGACGCCGCGATCTCGTGCTGCAAACGAATCGAGTTCGCCTCCGCAGCAATCTGCAGGGTCAGGCCCAGCTTGCGTGCGAGCGATGACAGCCTCTCACGCAGTGGGTGAGGTTCACCAGGGAGCACCAGCGGCAACTTGGCCACCTCTTCGAAGCGAATGTTCTGCCGGCTTGCAAGCGGATCGCTGCTTGCAAGCACGAGGCAGAGTGCGCCCTCCATCAAAACCGGCTCGTCCGCGCTGGCCTCGCCACCGTCACGCAGCAGCAGGGAAAGATCCAGTCGACCTTCGTCCAGCATTTCCTGCAGTTGCGAGCTCGACCCTTCCATCAAATGCAGGCGCACCTTCGGAAACTGCTCCAGGACGCGCTGGTACAGGGGACCCGCCAGCGCGGGCACCGTCGAAGGGAGCAGCCCAAGACGCACATCGCCGACCGGCACGCCCCGGCTGGCGCGGACCTCATCGGCAAAGCTCTCCGACTCGGCGATCAGCCGCTTGATGCGTGGATAGAGTTGCTGCCCGAGTTCCGTCAGGACGACGCCGCGCCCGGTCCGGCGGAACAGGCGCGAGCCTGCATCGCTCTCGAGTTGAGCAATATGTCGGCTGACCACAGATTGCGGAACGTCCGACGCGACCGCCGCGCGCGAGACCGACCCCAGCTCCGCCACCTTGACGAAGTGGTGCCAACCGGCGTCAATGATGGGTTTCATGCCTGCGATTCTCGCCGCGGTGCGACGCGCCGCGCGTTCCTAGCGGGGCGGCACCTGCTCCCGAGGAAGCCAAAGCATGCCCGTGGCATCACGCTCGATGGGAACGGGGGTGAGCCTCTGTCCGAGGCAGGCGCCCTGGGTGCAAACGCCCGTCTCCAGGTCGAACACGGCGCCGTGCCCATAGCAAACGATCGCCTGGCCATCAGCGCTGAGATAGGCATCCTTGCGCCAGGCCAGCGGCGCACCGTCCACATGAGGGCACGCATTGAGCCAGGCTTTCACCGAGTCGCCACTTCGCACCACGAACATCGTGTCGCGCGGTGCGCCTGCGAAGGCAAAGCCGCGCGCGGTACCGTCGACGATCTCCTCCATCCTGCAGAGGGAGGTCGGCATGCAAGCGCTCAGTGCCCCTGCGCTGGCGGCGGAGCGCCGCCGGGGGCCCACTTCTCGCGATGCTGGAACAGAAAGATCTGCGATTCGTCGACCTGCATCGGTGCTTCGCGCGCGACCCAGTTGTCGTCGTGGAGATCCATGTCGGCGTCGTACTCCACATGGCATGCGACCGGGCTGTTGAAGTACCAGAACCAGTTGGAGCCGAACTTGTGCCGGCCCGGCCCCCAGAAGGACTCGTAGCCCTTGGCCACAAACCGGGTGCCGGCCTGGAGCACGGCCGTGGGCCCTGACATGTGGAAGGTGAAGTGCTCCACGCCCTTCATGAACGCCGGCGTCTGGATCAGGAAAAGCGTGTGGTGATCCAGCGTTCCGGCTGGACGCAAGAAGGTCCCCGCGTTCGTGAAGCGATCGACGCAGCGGAAGCCGAGACGCTCCGTGTAGAACTTGGAGGATTTCTCGATGTCGGGCACGAAATACACCACGTGCGACAGGGTCAGCGGCCGGGCTTCGGCGTTCACATCCGCGCCGACGACATTGGTGGCGCGCCCCGGCGCGCTGCCGGGCGAATTGATGACCTCGACCGGTACGTCGACCTTGCGCCGAACGGTCAGTTGGAATCCGAGCGCGAACCCCATGTCATCGCGAGCCTCGATCGAGCCATCGGGCAGCCGGATGACCTCGCGGTCGCGCCCGAGTTCGAGGGCGATGGCGTCGAGCGTCGCGCGATCGGCGACGCCATAGGTCGTCTTGCGCAGCATCGTCCCGGTTTCCATCGGGGCCGGCAGCGAAGGATCATCACGGCGGGCGACGACGATCGACGTGCCATCAACTGCCTCGAAGCGACCGCCCGCCGCGGTGACCCCCACTGGGGTCAATCCGTAGTCGGTGAAGTATTGGGCGCAAGCGGCGACGTCATCGACGCCGAAGGTCAGGGAGTCAGGTCCAAGGATTTTCATGCTCTTCCTTCTCGGAAATGGTAGGGGCTCGCGTCGCGATCATCGATGTGACGATTGTATTAAATACTAGACGACTCGTATCGCAATGTGGTTGGTGGAAACCCTCGCGGACTTCGCCCCTCGCGTGCAGTCCGCTTTCGGATGCTTGAATGAACAGGATTCGCCGCCGCTCGCAAGCGGCCCCGCGGAGAGTCAGGCGGACTTGCGCCGTCTCGCAGGCAATGCGCGCGCTTCCTGTTCCGGGGGGGCCAGAATCTGCATCATGGCGACGCAATGCGCATCCGCGAACTTCTTGTCCAGCGGCAGGTGCCGCATGAGCAGGCGGAAGTAGATGGGCGCGTACAGCATGTCCATCTGGATTTCGGTGTCGATGTCGGTGCGCAATTCACCCTGCCGGCGCGCTTCTTCAAAAACCTCGCTAACGACGGCGCGCCGTCCGTACCAGAACCGCTCGCGAAACTCGCGCAGCACGTCCGGGTCGCCCTGCCCCTCCGCGAGGATCTGCGAGACGATCCGCCCGGACCATCCGCTGTACTCCTCCACCAGCAAATGGACGTGACGGATCAACGCATCGCGCGGGCTCACCCCCTTCGGCATCGGCGTGTGTCGAACGTGGGTATGCAGAAATGCGTCGATGACAACCGCGGCCTTCGAATTCCACCACCGGTAGATGGTCGCCTTGCCCACGCCCGCCTCGCGCGCGATCGACTCGATCGAGATCTGCTGCAACGGTGTGTTCTCCAGGAGCTTCAGCGTCGCATCCAGGATGGCCACGCGCGAAGTGTCGCTACGCGCCCGGCCGGGCGAGCGAGGACGCGCCGGAGCTGGCGCGGAGGTCGCGGTACGCTCGCCGGCCTTGGGCTTGGCCTTTGCCGATGGGGAAGCGGTTTTGGTGGGCAAGAGATTCCCGATAGCTACTGGGGCGTCCCATTATCCGGGATGGCGTCCAGCAGCACGAACGCCATGCGGCAAGGCTTGCCCGACCGGTTCGACCAACTGTGGTTGGTCGCTCGCTGGATCAGGATATCGCCGGCTCGCATCAGCGTCTCGCCCTCGTCCATCAGCGCGTAGATCTCGCCATCCAGCACGATCGCGTAGTCCAGCGACTGGGTCTTGTGAAACCAGAAGTGGCGGGCATCGCTCTTGTCGCGCACGCCGTGTTCGTCCAGGAAGCGCGCCAGATGCGCGGTGTCGTACGTCTCATCGGGTGGGAAGTCGACCACGCGAAGCAGCGAGCCCCCCTTCGAGTGAAACGCGAACGCCTGGCCGGCAGGCGCCGGATCGTCACCCGATGCGGCGGCCTCGCCCGTGACCCAGACCACCTGGGCAGACGGTGTGCCCGGATCCGTGGTGTGGTTCGGAGTCGGCCCGTCCGACACAAAAACGGATTTGCCAAAGGCGTTCTCCCCCGTGACGATCCGGCGCACCGGCCGTGGCCCTGTAGTCGCCTGTTCACGCTGCTTGTCGATGATGACCTCTGTGTTCACGTCGAATCCTTCCTCATTGCACTATTACGAGTCGCTTCGTATCGCATCATATCCCGAGCACGCCGCCATCATGCCGATGCTGTCGGCGTTGAGAACGAACGCTGGTCAGCGCACGCTGTCGCCGGCAAGTGCGTCGGGCGAGAAATGCTTTTCTGGCAAGCGCTGCGGAAGCAGCCTGTACTGCTCCTTGGCGGAGTTCATCAGTTCCGCGACGAAATAGGTTCCGGACAGCAGGTCATAGGTACCCCATGCGGTACCGACCACGGCAGGAATGTCAGGCATCGCGACCGGGATGGAGAAGGGCATGCGCCACAGCTGACCATTGGCATCCCAACGGTCGGCCAATACCGGCCACCAGCTGTCCTCGTCGATGTAGTAGCGGCTCTTC
>Ga0070667_100005935_pt1 | contig 10166 bp, 8 predicted proteins | sample KBSS33metaG_FD_64659 | JGI IMG/M metagenome (GOLD analysis project Ga0070667, IMG submission 64659) | Switchgrass rhizosphere microbial communities from Kellogg Biological Station, Michigan, USA - KBS S3-3 metaG | ecosystem: Host-associated > Plants > Roots > Rhizosphere > Soil ...
TTCTCGGTGAGTCGGGCACCGGTCGCGTACACCAGGAAGTAGGTCATGACGACCGGCGACAGCACTGTTGCGAACGAGACCCAGCCTGCGATGCTCGCCAGCCACAGCCCCCACCACACGCAGGTGTCGCCAAAGTAGTTGGGATGCCTCGTCCACGCCCACAGGCCGCGATCCATGATGACGCCCTTGTTCGCCGGGTCGGCCTTGAAGCGGCGCAGTTGGTGGTCCCCGACGGCCTCGAACAGCATACCGACGACCCACAGCAGCACGCCCGCGATGAGCACCGGCAGCAACAGCGGCGGCGTCGGGCCCAACACCGCCGAAACCTGCAGCGGCAGCGCGACAAACCACGTCGCCGCCGCCTGCGCGACGAACACCTTGCGCAGCACGTGCACGGTGGAGAAGTCGCCGCGCAACAAGTCGCGGTAGCGCGGGTCCTCACCCTTACCCGCGGACTTGACGATCATGTGCCAGGACAGCCGGACACCCCACACCGCGACCAAGATCAGCAGCAGCAGTCGTCGGAACGGGTCACCGGTGCCCAATGCGGCGACGGCCGCTACCGCGACGAAGCCGATGCCCCAGGTGACGTCGACGACGTTGTAGCGGCCGATCCTACGGCCGATGAGGAAGGTGGTGCCGTGCACCACCACCAGAATCGCCAGCGACGCTGCGGAGACGACGATGAAGTTCATCGGCCACTTCCCGTGGGTGCGAAGGTCCATTGGTACACATCGAGATATCCGGACTCGAAACCCGCCTCGGAGTATGCCAAATACAGCCACCACATCCGGTGGAAAACCTCGTCGAAACCCAACGCGGCCATCGCATCCCGGCGTTCGGTGAACCGCTCCCGCCACAGCCGCAACGTCTCGGCGTAATGCGGTCGCAGCGAGTACATGTCCACGGTGCGCAACCGCGTGTCGCGCTCGGTGATCGACATGACCGCCTCCGTCGACGGCAACATGCCGCCGGGAAAGATGTACTTCTGGATCCACGTGTAGGTGTTGCGGGTGGCCAGCATTCGGTCGTGCGGCATGGTGATGGCCTGGATCGCGACCCGGCCACCCGGCGTCACCAATCGGTCGAGTGTCTGGAAATACGTCGGCCAGAACCGGTACCCGACGGCCTCGACCATCTCCACGGAGAGCACGGCGTCGTAGCGCCCATCCACGTCGCGGTAGTCGCACAGCTCGATCTCGACCCGATCCGACAGGCCGGCCGTCGCCACCCGCTGCCGGGCCAGCTGCTGCTGCTCGGCCGACAGGGTGATCGAGCGGACGTGAGCGCCCCGCGCCGCGGCGCGCAGGGACAGTTCGCCCCAGCCGGTGCCGATCTCCAACACCCGGCTGCCGGGGCCGACACGCGCGGCGTCCAACAGGCGGTCGATCTTGCGGTGCTGCGCGCCGAGCAGGTCGGACTGGGATGCGGGCAGCGTCTCGAACAGCGCGCTCGAGTACGTCATGGTCTCATCGAGGAACTCCGCGAACAGATCGTTGGAAAGGTCGTAGTGCTCGGCGATGTTGCGGCGCGCCTGCGCCCGGCTGTTGTGCTGGGAACGCGGCGACCGCACCACGGCAAGGGGGCGAAGTCGTTGCAACGCAGGCGGAATCAACTCGCCGACGTACTTGGCGAACTCAGTCAGCAGCCCGACGGGGTTTTCAGAGCTCCATTCGCCGGCCATGTAGGACTCGCCGAACCCGATCAGCCCGTACCGGCCGATCCTGCGGGCGAACGCGTCCGGACGGTGGATCAACATGGTGGGTAGGGTCGCATCGGCAGCGCCGACGACCGTCCCGTCCGGATAGACCAGCCGTACCGGTAGCCGCGCCGCCGCCCGACGGATCAGCCGGTCGGCGATCATGGCGCCGACCAGGCCGCGGGGCACTCGCGCCACATCCGGCCAGCGGTCGGAATCGATTGTCGTGGAACCGGTTTCCGCGATCTCGATCGTCACAGCTGATGGACCCTTTCCTTCTCGGTGGATTCGGGGCGCGGCACGACAGGCACCCGTCGCAGCCACAGCGTTATCCCCTGGACACGTATTCCGATCGCCCCCATCAGTGGGGCCAGCGGTGCGACGAGTTGAAGCTTGAGCAGCTCGCCGATGCCTGCGCTTCGCCTGCTGCCTCGCATGGTGGCGACGAACGCCGGCTGATTCTCTCGGTGCAGCGAAATCCGCACGTCCAGTTCGGCGTCTGGACGCGGGGCGTGCACCAGGTAGGAGCCGTCGACTTGGTTGAACGGCGACACGTAGAGCCTCTTGCGCACCATCGCAGGGCGGTCGCCGTGTGGTGGCAGAAGGTAGGCGTGCCTGCCTCCGTAGGTGTTGTGCACCTCGGCGACGATGTGTCGCACTACGCCGTCGGCGTCGTGGCACCAGTACAACGTCAACGGGTTGAACACGTAGCCCAGCACCCTGGCCTGCATCAGCGCGGTGATCCTGCCACCGGCCAGATCGATGCCGTGCTCGTCCAGGAATGCGTCGACGCGTTGCCGCAGTGAGTCATTCGGCCCGCCGTCAAGATGGTCGCAGGCGTCGAACCTGGCGACTGGCCGCAGCCAGCGGGGCAGCTGTGGAAGATGGTCGATGTCGACATACCAGCTGTAGCCGCTGTGCTCGAAGTAGTGATGGACCGGAGCGCGGCGCAGGTGCGTTATCCGGGTCCTGTACAGCGCCGGGGTCAGCATGGCACCGCCTGGGTTCTGCGCGCGGCCACCGGCCAGTCGGCGCCGAGGCGGCGGGCCGCTCGCAGGCCCGACGCGGCGCCGTCCTCGTGGAAGCCCCAGCCGTGGTACGCGCCTGCGAACACCACGCGGTCATCGTCCAGCGTCGGCAGAAGTTGTTGGGCGGCAACCGACTCCGGGGTGTACATCGGGTGGCTGTAGGTCATCTCGGCAAGCACGGTCGCCGGGTCGACGTGGTCGCGGCCGCCGAGTGTCACGAGGAAGCGGCGCGGGCCCTCGAGCCGCATCAGGCGAGTGACGTCGTAGGTGACCAACACGTTGTCCTCATTCGGCGTGACGAGGTAGTTCCACGATGCCCTCGCCCGGCCATGGCGTGGCAGCACCGATTCGTCGGTATGCAGCTGGGCGTGGTTGGTGCAGTACGGAATCGCACCGAGCACCGCCCGTTCGGCGTCGGTGGGTTCCGCCAGCATCAGTAGCGCCTGATCGGGGTGGGTGGCGATGACGGCGGCGTCGAAAACCCTTGTGGCGTCTGTGGTTATCTGAACGCCGCCGGGGACCCGTCGCACCGACGTCACCGGGTCGCCTGCACGCACCTCGTCCACCCGGTTCAGGATGGCTTCGACGTAGTTGGCAGAGCCGCCCGCGACCGTGCGCCACGCCGGCGAGCCGAACACCGAGAGCATGCCGTGGTGCTCGAGGAACACGAACAGATAGCGCGCCGGGTATCGCATCGCCTCTCCCGGCGGCGATGACCACACCGCCGCGACGAGCGGAGTCATGAAGCTTTCGACGAAGTAGCGGGAAAAGCCGTGCCTGTCTAGGAACGCGCCGAGCGTCTGGTCGTCGGCATCCGTCTGCAGCAGCCGGGTCGCCACCGCATGAAAGCGCTTGATCTCGGCGAGCATCAGCAAGTACCGCGGCCGGGCGAGCGACGACAACGACGGGAACAGCCCGCCGATGCCGCGTGCTCCCGCATACTCCAGGCCGCTCGCGTCGTCGCGTACCGACATCGACATGTCGGTTTCCCGGGTAGCAATGCCCAGTTGGGCGAACAGCCGGCACAGCGTCGGGTAGGTGCGGTCGTTGTGTACCAGGAAGGCCGAGTCGACGCCCACGATGTAGCCGTCGCCCCGGTCGACGTAGTGCGTGTGCGCGTGCCCGCCGATGCGGGTGTCGGCTTCGAAAAGGGTCACCCGATCGCGCGCCGACAGCGCGTACGCAGCGACCAAGCCGGACACGCCGCTGCCGATGACGGCGACCGAGCGTTCACAGGGAGAATTCCGTTTCACGTCATGTATTCGGAACCGCGCGGCGCGTAGATGGGTGCGGTACGTTCCCTCGGTGTCTTCGACGTTCTTTTTTGGCGGAACGATCTGGACCGGCGTCAACGGGCAGACCACCGATGCGTTGCTGGTGGTCGACGGAGTAGTGCAGGCCCTTGGCGATGACGCGCACGCGCGGGCAGAGGGCGTCGAAGACGTCGACCTCGCCGGCGGCTTCCTGATGCCGTCGTTCGGCGACGGACATGCCCATCCGCTGCCCGGTGGCCTCGAGGCGGTGGGGCCGCAGGTGCGCAAATGCAACTCGGTCGACGAGATAGTCGCCGAAGTGAAACGATTTGCTGCCGAGCATCCCGACGACGAGTGGATCGTCGGCGCCTCCTACGAGAGCAGCATGGCTCCTGCCGGACTGTTCGACGCGCGTTGGCTCGACGCCGCCGTGCCCGACCGGCCTGTCGTGCTGCGCGCATGGGATTACCACACCGTGTGGTGCAACAGTGTTGCGCTGCAGCGCGCAGGGATCACTTCCGACACCCCCGACCCGGTGCTCGGCGAGATTCCGCGCCGCGACGACGGCTCACCGCTGGGCACGCTTCGTGAGTGGGGCGCCGTCGACCTGGTGCACAAGGTGGTGCCGGAGCGCGATCCGGCGGTCCGCGTCGCAGCGCTCGGCACCGCCGCCCACTACTATCTGTCGCACGGTGTGACGTGGGTGCAGGACGCGTGGGTGGAGCCCGCCGACGTCGACACCTACCTCGACGCCGCCCGGCAGGGTGCGCTCGACATGCGGTTCAACCTCGGCCTCTATGCCGACCCCCGCTACTTCGACACTCAACTCGAGCAATTCGCGGACGCGCGTCGGCGAGTGCAGGACGTGGCGTCGCCGCTGCTGACCGCCAACACCGTCAAGTTCTTCGCCGACGGGGTGATCGAGAACGAGACAGGGGCGCTGCTGGCGCCCTACTGCGGCTCGCTGCACAACCACGGCATGCAGGTGTGGGACAACCTTGCCGACGCGGCGCGTGCAGTGGACGCACTCGGGTTCCAGATTCACATCCACGCGATCGGCGATGCGGCCGCGCGCCAGGCACTGGACGCCATCGAGCATGCCGTCAGCACCAATGGGCCTCGCGACCGGCGGCCGGTGATCGCCCACGCGCAACTGGTCGACGACGCCGACCTGAACCGCTTCGCCGCGCTGGGCGTGATACCCAACATGCAACCGCTGTGGGCGCAACTGGATCCGTTGATGGTCGAGCTGACAATCCCGCGACTCGGCCCCGACCGCAGCGACAAGCAGTACCGCATGCAGAGCCTCTACGAGTCAGGAGCGCCGCTGGCGTTCGGGTCGGACTGGCCGGTGTCGTCGGGCGCGCCGTTGGACGGGATCGCCATCGCGGTGTCGCGTGGCGGTTGGACGCCACACGAGATCCTCCCGGTCGAGCGGGCGCTGAGCGCCTACACCGCGGGCGTGGCGAAGCAGGCCTACGCCGAAGGGCAATGGGGCACAATCACACCCGGCGCGAGCGCCGACATGGTGTGGTTGGCGTCGGATCCGCGTGCAACACCGCCGAACGAGCTTGCGGATGTCCGCGTACAAGCCACATATCTGTCAGGAAGGTCGGTTTACTCGGCCTCGGGTTAGAAGGGATTGCCATGTCGACAGCGCCGTCGGATACCCCCGCCGCCACCCCGCCGCCCACCGGGCATGGCGAAGGCCACCTGCGCCGCGTCCTTGGCGTGCCGGCGCTAGTCCTGTTCGGGCTCGTGTACATCGTGCCGCTGACGGTGTTCACGACATACGGGATCGTCGTGCAGACCTCCGGCGGCCGTCTGACGGTGTCGTACCTGGTGACGTTGGCCGCCATGGTGTTTACCGCTCGGTCGTACGCGCGGATGGCCGCCGCATACCCGGTGGCCGGTTCGACGTACGCATACACGCAACGAACCTTCGGGCCACCGATCGGATTCCTGGCCGGCTGGTCACTCCTGTTGGATTACCTGCTTCTGCCGATGCTGAACTACCTCGTCATCGGGATCTACCTCAATGCCGCAATCCCCGCCGTCCCGGCGTGGGTGTTCGTGCTCATCACGATCGCCATCGTCACCGTGCTCAACATCATCGGCATCGTCTCGGTGGCGCGGGCCAACCTTCTGATCATCGTGATGCAGGCGGTGTTCATCGTGGTGTTCCTCGTGCTGTCGTTCGTGACGTTGTCGCACAGCGGCACAGTCGATCTGATGGCTCCCTTCAACGGCGACGGCACCGCACCCGGGTTGAGCCCGGTGCTTGCGGGTGCGGCGATCCTGTGCCTGTCGTTCCTCGGCTTCGATGCGGTGTCGACGCTGGCCGAAGAGGCCAACGAGCCGACCCGCAGCGTGCCGCGCGCGATCATGATCGCCACGATCACGGCCGGTGTGATCTTCGTGATCCTCTCGTATGTGTCGCAATTGGTGTTCCCGTCCAATCAGTTCGCCGATGTCGACTCCGGTTCCCTGGACGTGATGAAGACTGCAGGCGGGCAGTTCTTGTCGACGTTCTTTACCGCTGCATACGTCGCCGGTGCACTCGGTTCGGCGATCACATCCCAGGCGTCCGTGGCTCGGATTCTGTACGCGATGGGTCGCGACGGCATCCTGTCGCGGCGGGTGTTCGGTCACATTCCTGCGCGGTTCACCACGCCGACCTACGCGATCCTGGTGGTCTCGGTGATCTCACTGGGTGCGATCTGGTTTCACCTGGATGCGCTTGCCTCCATCGTCAGTTTCGGTGCGCTGGTCGCGTTTTCGGCTGTCAACGTCACCGTCATCAAGCATTACTTCTTCGACGCGGGGGACCGTGGTGCCGGTGGTTTCGTCAACAACTTCGTGCTGCCGTTCATCGGTTTCGCACTGACGGTCTGGTTGTGGTTCAGCCTGTCCGGCTTCGCTTTGGTGGTCGGGTTGATCTGGTTCGGACTCGGCTTCCTGTGGCTGCTGCTGGTGACACGCGGGTTCCAGCGGCCGACGCCGGTGCTCGCGATGGAGGAGTAGCCGGACTACTCGGGGCAGTAGACGGAATTCAGCACAGCGGCACTTGGGTCGTTGGCCAGCGACTCCGACTCTGGCGGGGATTCGGTAAACGTGATCGAAACCGCCGGTTCAGCAACGGCTTTCGCCATCAGGCTGTGAAACCCTCGATATCACCGCCGTGACCCCACCTTGACGCCGCAGTCCGTAGTGAAAGCCCGGTCCGGCAGCGGGCCACAACGGTGTCATGGCGTTCGCGTCGATGCCCTGGCTGCGGATCCGGCCCGGCAGGTATGTCTCGATCGGGGTGTCGAGATTTACCCTTCTCGGTGACGAGTTGCAGAATCGTCGCTGCGACAAAGGTTTTGGTGATGCTCGCGGCCCTGATGCGCACTAAGCCGAGGTTAGTGGCCACGACCGTGCGGTCGCGACGAGGCCCTGCACCAGCTTGGACGTCGCAGGCGTGAGGCCGTCGTCGCCGGGCAGACCGCTGCGGGGACTGATGCCGCGCACCCGCGGTGTCAGCTCGAGTTGCGTGCCCCCGGCGCGGACCCGGTTGACCGGATTGTCGGGATGCATGCCGCGCAGCTCACGCGGGATCGCGTCGAGGTCGGTGATGACTTGGTAGCCAGGCACGTCGACGTGGTGTGCGAGATGCATGGCGAGCTCCCGATTGCGCCCGCCGGCCAGCAGTTGGGTGCTGCGTCCGATGCGGCCGTAGCCGTGCAGCGACACCACGACCTCGACGTGGTCGAGGAATTCGGCCAGCCGCGCGGACTCATCGGCGCGATAGCGGGCCGACGACAGATGATGCGGATAGCGATCGGGGTGACGAAGCACGTACACCGACGCGCCGGCGGCGTCGGCGGCCCGTTCGGCGATGACGTCTGTCATCTGCTCGAGCCCGCCGCCGTGGATGGCCATAAAACCGAACCGGGAACGCAGCGTGCTGTCCTCGATGACCCCGGGCTCGGAGAGCAGTTCCGAAAGTGACTGCGGCGCAGCCGGACTCGACCTGTTGACGTGCATGGGCCAATTCGCGGGGTCCCACCGTTTCAGGAATTCGATCCAGCGGAAGGGCAGGTCGTGGTGCAATGCGCCGTCGACGATGCGCTCCAGGTAGCCGGGCCGCGGCGGGCCGGGATCGACGCGATGGTCGATGTAGACCCATGCCTCGGCCGGGCCGTCGTCGGTGTGCACGACCAAGCGGTCGCGGCGATACCGAACAGGAACACCCTCGGCGCTGTCGAGGGTGGCTAGGTCGTGGTCGGTCACCTGCCACACGACACCGTGGACCTCGGATCCGTCGAACGGTTCGACGGTGGCCACACCGCGCTGGTTGATCAGCCAGTCATGGTCGGTGAGCATCGCAGGGCGCGGATTGACCGCCCCCGGGCATCGCCGCGCCATCTGCTGCACGCACAGGTTGGACCCGTAGGCGAAGTAGGTGTGACGCGCAAACATTCAGTCCATTATCCCAGACGCCCGACCTGCGCTTTTGCGGTAATCCGCCCCGGGTGACAGCCGTCATGTCACGATTCGTCGTGGGGTCTTCACCACGTAGCGGGCGCCCGGGGGGAATGCCATGTTCGATGATGCGCAATTGCACATGTCTCCGGTTCACAAGCAGATGGAGATGACGGTCGTGGAGCACAGGCCCGGGTTCGTGGTGCTGTCCATGCCACTGCGTGACGAGATCAGGGGACTTTTCGAGGGCACGATTCACGGGGGGATGCTTGCCACCTTCGCGGATACGGCCTGCGCCACCTGCCTGGTGGGCTGCTACGACATGCAATCTGAGTTCACCGTGACGACCGACATGCACGTGCGCTACTACCGGCAACCGCGAGGTGGTCCCCTTCGGGCCGAAGCCACCATGGTGCACAACGGCCGCACGCTTCTCAGCGCTGAGTGCTCGGTGTTCGATGCGGAAGATCGTGTCCTGATTCGGTCCACGGCGACGTACACCCGCATCTCGACGAAGGGCAGGGCCGTCCCCGCCGGCGCGTAGCTTGCCTGGATAGTCAAACCTTGCATTTCAGAACACAAATCTGGCTTGTTGGCGATTACCGAAGCACCGCTCGGCCATGGAGCATTTTCCTCACCAGACCGCGAGAGGAAGCCATGGTGATTGAGTCGACCCGCTCCAAACTGAGCCGCTTCAAGTACACAGCGATGCTCCTGGCCGCCGTGGCCGCTGCCGCCTTCCCGCCTGCCGGGCTGACCGCTGTCGCAAGCGCCGAAAAGGTGTGGGACATCGAGACTTACGACTACGGCATGGAACGGGCGAGGGCGGCTTACCAGCGGGGCAAGGCCACTCTTCAGGAGTTGACGGAGTACGCGAAAGGTTGTTGCGAAAATAACGACGGCGTCTGGAACGTTGCCACGCAGGACTGCCAGGCCCCGCCCGGTGACACCAAGGGCTCACGGCAGCTTCCTGGCAACATTCGAATTCCATCCGACATCGCCACTGCACCCGTAGTGACCAAAGCGCCACGGCCGATTCAGGTTCCAGGCGACATCGCGGTCGCTCCGGCGGCCGTGGGCTAGCCCTTGACGGTCAGATAGATCAGCACCACATTCAGCAGGCTGATCACTCCTGCGACCGTCCATCCGAGTGCCGTCGTCACTCGGTGATTCGTGTCCTCGCCCATCAGCTCGCGGTTGCTGGTCAGCCGGACCAAGGGGATCAGGGCGAAGGGAATGCCGAACGACAACACGACCTGAGACAGCACCAGCGCGCGGCTCGGGTCGATGCCAATCGCCAGAATCGCCAGTGCGGGGACAAGGGTGACGAGGCGACGCAGCAGCAGCGGATATGACCGGTGCAGCAAGCCCTGCATGATCATGGCACCCGCGTAGGCGCCAACCGACGTCGACGCCAGACCGGATGCCAACAGCCCGATCGCAAAGAACAGCGCGACAGTCGGGCCGAGCGTGTCGCGAACCGCGGCATGCGCGCCCTCGATGGAGTCGGTGTTGTCGCGGCCCTGCAGGTTGGTGGCGGCGACAAGCAGCATCGACAGGTTCACCGCTCCGGCGACGAGCATCGCCAACCCGACGTCCAAGCGCGTCACCTTGAGTAACCAGCGGCGCTGCCTGCCGGGCTCGGGGTGACCGTGCCGGTCGCGGGACAGGCCGGAGTGCAGGTACACCGCGTGCGGCATGACCGTCGCACCCAGCATT
>Ga0070667_100005936_pt1 | contig 10165 bp, 10 predicted proteins | sample KBSS33metaG_FD_64659 | JGI IMG/M metagenome (GOLD analysis project Ga0070667, IMG submission 64659) | Switchgrass rhizosphere microbial communities from Kellogg Biological Station, Michigan, USA - KBS S3-3 metaG | ecosystem: Host-associated > Plants > Roots > Rhizosphere > Soil ...
GGCTATGACAATGCCGCGGCGATCGCCAAGCATGCGCACAAGACCGGCCAGACGCTGAAAGAGGCGGGGCTCGAGCTCGGGCTGGTCGACGAGGCGACGTTCGATCGCGTGGTCAAGGCCGAAAAGATGATCGGGCGCTAGAGCCCAAAATTCAGGCGCACGCCAAAATTGTCGATGCCCGGATTCTGGTGGCCGAACAACTGGGCATGGCTCATGTGCACCCAGCTCGCCTCGACGCTCAGCCGACCGTTGATCTGCGCGCCGACGCCGAGCTCCGGCTCGAACAGCACACGACTGCCGAAGTCGATCTTGTCATTGGTGGGATCCTGGAAATCCTCGGCCGACCCGTTGTGGATGGCGATGCCGAGACCGGGACGGACGTAGACGGACTTGCCGAAGCGGGCGGACAGGCCGGCCGCAACATAGCTGGTCTGGCCGGCCGTGTTCAGCACTCCAAAGATGTAGGGCTGAAGCGGCGTGCGGCCGATTTTTCCACCGCGATAGCCGAGCTGAACGTCAACGCCGTTCTCGATCCCGCTCATATCGAGCGGAGTCTTGACGTCATGGGCGTAGAGTCCGCCAAAGACTTCGGCGGCCTGCGCAGGAGGAGCCGCGCTCAATCCGACAAGTGAGAATGTGAAAATAAGCCTACCGATCACGCCACACTCCTGCAAAGATGGCGCTATCAATGCTTCGCGGTCGAATTGGTGCCTAGAGCTTCGACGGATGTCTAATGCGGCGACACCGATAAAGCCGTTCGAAACTGCAGGAGGCAGTTGATGGCCCGACTACGGCTTTCAGTTCTGATGATCGTTCCCACGTTGCTGACGACGGGCTGCATGGGAAGCACCGGCGGCGGCGCGCGACCGGGGGCCGTTGCGGCGTCCGCGTCTATCGTGCCGATGGCCGCCGCGGCCTATTTCGCGCTCGCTTCTTCGATCGACCTGTTTGAGATTCGATCCGCGCAAATGGCGCTCGAGCGATCGGCGGATCAACGCAATCGAACAATTGCGCAAAGCGCGATCGAGTCGGCCAATGGAACCAGCGCGCAGCTGTCGATGGCGGGCCGGCGCTTGGATATGCTGCCGTCCGCGACCTTGCTTCCCGAGCAACAGTCGTTGCTGGATCAGCTGGCCGCGAGCAACAATTTCGATGAGACCTATCGCACCCAACAATTGCGGGTGAATCGCGAGGCGGTGAAACTTCACGGCGATTTCGCGAAAGGCGGGCAAAGCCCGACCCTTCGCCCCGTCGCAAGAAACGCCGAGGAAGTTTACCGGCGGAACCTTACAATGCTCGGAGCCGGGCATTGATGGGTTGATTCACCCTCGCGACTGCCACGCCGCGACCGCATCGTTGGGCGCAAGCAGGTTCCAGACGTTCAGCGTCAGATTGTCGCGGATCACGAAAAGAGGGACGACCTCGAGCACGATGAGCAGTCCGATCGAAGCTCGCACGGGCAGCCTTCGTGCGGCAAGGAAGCCGACGCACATCATCAGGATATCCGACAACGAGTTGATGACGCTGTCGCCAGTGTAGCCGAGCGCCGCAGTGGTTTCGCGGTAGCGGTCGATCACGAACGGCGTGTTCTCGATCACTTCCCACGCGCTTTCGAGGAGGAGAGCCGCGAGAAAGCGCAATTCTAGGGGCCAGCGCCGCGCGGCCAGCCACAGCGCCGCATAGAACAACAGCCCGTGGACGATGTGACTAGGACTGTACCAGTCGGCGAGCATCTGGCTGGTCTTAGGACTGTCGCGGAGGCCCACCCACAGGTCGATGGTGCCGCAGGTGCAGATCGGGTTGCGGCCCATCGCCAGCAGTATTGCGGCGGCGGCCAGGAGGATGAGGATTGCGGCAGGCGCGGCGCTACGACGGATCATGTGGCCCAAGACTTAACAGACAGAGGCGGCTTGCAAAGCCGGCCCGTTCATTGGAGAGACGGCGGCCATGCTGCGCACCTACGGACCCGGCTGCGACGGAAGCCTCGTCGATCCGAAGGTCGAGCGGATTCCCGAAAATGCGACCTGGATCGACCTTGAGGAGCCTACCAAGGAAGAAGAAGCGCTCGTCGAGCGATGCACCCAGGTCGGGATCCCGACCGAAGACGAAATGAAGGAGATCGAGCCTTCGAGCCGGCTCTACGAGCGTAACGGCACACTCTACATGACGATCAGCGCGCTGCGCGGAGTCGATGAAGACCATCCGTCGACGACGCCGATCACGTTCGTGCTCGCCGGCAACCGACTGGTCACGGTCCGCTATGCCACCCCCAAGCCTGTGCGGAATTTCGAGAACCACGCCCGACGCGAGCCCGAGGTCGCACGCGATGCGCTCACGGTTCTGCTCAGGCTGCTCGACGCGATCATCGACCGCCTCGCGGACGAACTCGAGGAACTCGCCGCCGAGATCGAGGCCATCTCGACGCAGGTCTTCGCCCGCAATCTCGAAGCGCGGCGGATCCCCGCGGAGCGGCTGACCGCGTTGCTGACCCGCATCGGGCGCGCGCAGACATTGCTCGCCAAGATCCGCTACACGGCGGTCAGCACGAGCCGCATGCTGAGCTTCCTCGGCGGAACGAGCCGCATGCACGAAGAAGCGCAGAAGGAAGCACGGCACCATCTCGTGAGCCTCACGACCGACGTCACGTCACTGAGCGAGCATGCGAACTTCCTGTCGGACAACCTCATCTTCCTGCTCGACGCGTCATTGGGCCTCATCAGCATCGAGCAGAATGCAGCGATGAAGCTCTTCTCCTGGGCTGCGGTGGTGTTCCTTCCGCCCACCTTGGTCGCCGGCATCTTCGGGATGAATTTCCACTACATGCCCGAGCTCGACTGGAAATGGGGATACCCGGCTTCGCTGGTGGTCATGCTCGGGAGCATGATCCTGCCCTATCTCTACTTCCGCCGCCGCGGCTGGATCTGACCGGCGCGGTTTGCCGCCCGCAGCGGCGGTTGCTAAGGGCGCCCCCGCCCCCATCTAGGATGCGAAAGCCCCGCACCCGCTACAGCGAAGGACCGCAATGATCCCCTCCGGCCAGGACAGCCTCAACACCCGCTCGACACTGGAGGCCGCCGGCAAGAGATACGTTTATTATTCGCTCAGCCGCGCCGCCGAGTCACTGGGCGACATTTCGCGCCTCCCCTTCTCGATGAAAGTGCTGCTCGAGAATCTGCTGCGCTTCGAGGACGGCCAGACCGTCACCCGCGACGACCTCCAGGCGATGGTCGACTGGCAGAAGGAGCGGAAGATCGCGCGCGAGATTCAGTACCGACCGGCGCGGGTGCTGATGCAGGACTTCACCGGAGTCCCTGCCGTCGTCGATCTCGCCGCGATGCGCGACGCGATGGGCAGCCTTGGCGGCGACGCGCAGAAGATCAATCCGCTCGTTCCGGTTCATCTCATCATCGACCACAGCGTGATGGTCGACGAATTCGGCACGCCGCGCGCGTTCGGCAAGAACGTCGAGCTCGAATATCAGCGCAACGGCGAGCGCTACGAGTTCCTCAAGTGGGGTAGCCACGCATTCGACAATTTCCAAGTCGTGCCGCCGGGCACGGGCATCTGCCACCAGGTGAACCTGGAATATATCGCGCAATGCGTGTGGACCGGCGAGGACCAGTCCGGCGAGATGGTCGCATATCCGGACACCTTGGTGGGCACCGATAGCCACACGACCATGGTCAATGGTCTCGGCGTGCTCGGCTGGGGAGTCGGCGGGATCGAGGCCGAGGCGGCGATGCTCGGCCAGCCGGTCAGCATGCTGATCCCCGAAGTCGTCGGCTTCCGCCTGGATGGCAAACTTGGCGAGGGCATCACCGCTACCGATCTGGTGCTGACCGTGACGCAGATGCTCCGCCAAAAGGGCGTCGTGGGGCGCTTCGTCGAATTCTACGGGCCTGGCCTCGACGCGCTGACGCTTGCAGACCGCGCGACCATCGCCAACATGGCGCCCGAATATGGCGCGACCTGCGGCTTCTTCCCGATCGACCAACGCACGGTCGACTATCTGGAGCTGACCGGGCGGGACGCGGACCGGATCGCGCTGGTCAAGGCCTATGCGCAGGCGCAGGGTCTCTGGCGCGACGCGAGCACGCCCGAACCGCTATTCACCGATACCCTCGAGCTAGACATGGCGAAGATCGAGCCGTCGCTCGCCGGTCCGAAGCGGCCGCAGGATAAGGTGCTGCTAAGCGACGTCGACGACCAGTTCAACGCCGAGCTGGAGCAAACCTACAAGAAGCACAACGACCCGCGCGTGCCTGTGGAGGGTGCGGATTACGACATCGGCAACGGTGACGTGGTGATCGCCGCGATCACCAGCTGCACCAACACGTCGAATCCCTCGGTCCTGGTCGCGGCAGGACTGGTCGCCCGCAAGGCCCGCGAGAAGGGTCTGATGACCAAACCGTGGGTCAAGACGAGCCTTGCTCCAGGAAGCCAGGTCGTCACCGATTATTTGAAGGCCAGCGGACTTGCTGACGACCTCGACGCGCTGGGCTTCGACCTTGTCGGTTACGGCTGCACGACCTGCATCGGCAATTCGGGGCCACTTGCCGAGCCGATCAGCAAGGCGATCAACGAGAAAGACCTGGTCGCCGTCAGCGTACTTTCGGGAAACCGCAACTTCGAAGGCCGAGTATCGCCAGACTGCCGCGCCAATTACCTGGCCTCGCCGCCGCTGGTCGTCGCTTATGCGCTAAAAGGTACGGTCCGCGCGGACCTCGCCAAGGAACCGCTGGGCACGGCAAGCAACGGCGAACCCGTGTTCCTGAAAGACATCTGGCCGACCAACGAGGAAGTGCGCGCTTTGGTCGACGCCCACGTCCATTCCGACATGTTTCGCAGCCGCTACGGGGACGTGTATCACGGCGACGATCGTTGGCGCGCGATTGAGGTGACCGGCGGCGCGACCTACAGCTGGCCGCCCAATTCCACCTACATCCAGAACCCGCCTTACTTTAGCGGGATGACGATGACCGCGACGCCGCCGGGCGACATCGACGGTGCGCGCGCGTTGGCGGTGTTCGGCGATTCCATCACCACCGACCACATCTCGCCGGCTGGCGCGATCAAGCCCGACAGCCCCGCTGGCCGCTATCTCCTCGAGCACGGAGTCAGCCGCGCCGAGTTCAACAGCTACGGCGCCCGGCGCGGAAACCATGAAGTGATGATGCGCGGCACCTTTGCGAATATCCGCATCCGGAACCGTATGCTCGATAATGTCGAGGGCGGCTTCACCCGCTACGCTCCGACCGGCGAGATCATGCCGATCTACGATGCGGCCATGGCCTACAAACATGACGGAACGCCACTCGTCGTCCTCGCGGGCAAGGAATATGGCACGGGAAGTTCGCGCGACTGGGCGGCCAAGGGCACGGTGCTGCTCGGCGTCCGCACAGTCGTCGCCGAGAGCTTCGAGCGCATTCACCGCTCGAACCTCGTTGGCATGGGCGTGCTGCCGTTGCAGTTCCGCGAGGGCGAGAATGCGGCAAGCCTCGGCCTCGACGGCAGCGAGACGTTCACGATCACCGGCGTAGCGGACATCGAGCCGCGCCAGGATGTCGACGTCTTTGTCAGGCGCGAGGACGGCAGTAGCGCGAACTTCACTGCGCGCTGCCGCATCGACACCTACAACGAGCTCGAATATTTCCGCTCGGGCGGCATTCTCCACTACGTGTTGAGAAGGCTGGCAGGCTGACCGCGACTCAACTTGCGGTTGAGATTGTCGGCTGGGCCGGAGCCCTGCTGATCCTCGCCGCCTATGGACTGTTGTCGGCGGGCAAGCTCGACGGCCAGTCGCGCATTTATCAATGGATGAACGTGCTTGGAGCGGCGGGCTTCGTCGTTAACGGCTGGTGGCATGGCGCGCTGCCGTCGACGACGCTGAATGTTGTTTGGATGCTGATCGGGGGAATTGCGCTATGGCGGATCGTACGGAGATCATCGACCTCAGCCACGTGATCGAGGACGGCATGACCACCTACAAGGGTCTGCCGCCACCGCATATCTGCGACTTTTGGGAGCGGGATGGCACCGCCGCCAATTACGACGACGGCTCGACGTTCCAGATCGGGCGCATCGACATGGTTGCCAACACCGGCACCTATCTCGACAGCCCGTTTCACCGCTACGCCGACGGGGCCGACCTGTCTGAACTCAAGCTCGCCTCGCTGGCGGACCTCCCCGGATTGATCATTCGCAGACCGTGGGAGAATGGCCTTGCGATCGATACGGCCGCCTTCGAAGGTCGCGAGGTCGGAGGCAAGGCGGTGCTTATACACACCGGCTGGGACCGACACTGGCGCACCGACGGCTATTTCGGCGAACATCCCTATGTCACGGCCGAAGCGGCCGATTGGCTCGTCGATCGTGGCGCCGCCATCGTCGGCATCGACAGCTGCAACATCGACAACATGCACGTTCGCGCACGCCCGGTGCACACGAAGCTGCTCGGCGCCGAAATCCCCATCTGCGAGCATATGACAGGCCTCGGCAGCTTGCCCGACGAAGGCTTTCGCTTCTCCGCCGTGCCGCCCAAGGTGAAGGGCATGGGAACCTTCCCGGTGCGAGCCTACGCCGTGCTCGGCTGAGTAAGGGCCGTCCTGAGCCAGCCAGGAATGATCGTTCCGTCGAGATCGTCGGCACGGCGATGGTCCACGGCCAGACCGAGCTCCGGATAATGAATGCGCGTGCGCGGTCCGCCGGCATCAGTTTCGACCACTACCAGACGGCGGTTGATCTTCTGGCGCCAGTTCATCCGCGCCGTATTCTCCTGGCCGACGAAGCAGCCTTTCGAAAAGCTGACGCCGTTCAGTTCGGCGGCATTGCATTCGAGCCAGAGGATGTCGCCTAGCTCCGCCCGCCCTTCGCAAACGCCGAGGTGCAAGCGATGCTCGAGCCAGCCCGTCGCCGCTTCGGTGGTCGGCGCGATCCATCGCCGGCCGAGATCGGGAAGACGGGGATCCGCCGCGCCCTCACTTCCGCCTTTCGACCAATGGACGGCCAGCGTTTCGTCGCGCTCAATGCGGATCGGACGGCGCAACCGGTAGATCGCAAGGCGCTTGATCAGATCTATTGCCGCGACCGCCTCGCAATCGAGAAGAAGGTCCTCGCCGTCATTCCAGACGATGAAATCGAACAGGCATTTGCCCTGCGGTGTCAGCAGTCCCGCCCACACGGGCAGCGCACCCGTAACGTCGTTGGTGACAAGACCCTGCAGGAAGTCGCGCGCGCCCTCACCCGACAGGCGGATGATTGCGCGGTCCGTGAGGGTGGTCGCCGACATAGCCTTCAGTTAGGGAGCGGGCCGTGGCTTCGCAAACGCTGACCATCCGCCGGCCTGACGATTGGCACGTGCATCTTCGCGACGGCGACATGCTGAAAGCGGTTGCGCCTTATACGGCGCGGCAGTTCGCACGGGCGATCGTGATGCCCAACCTCGTCCCTCCGATCACGACGGTCGACGCCGCCATATCGTATCGAGAGCGCATCGCGGCCGCCGCGGGCGCGAGCTTTACCCCGTTAATGACCTGCTACCTGACCGACGACGTCAATCCCGACGAAATCGCGCGCGGCTTCGAGGCGCACGCGTGGGTCGCCGCCAAGCTCTATCCCGCGGGCGCGACGACCAACAGCGCGAACGGCGTGACGGACATCCGCAAGATCACGTCAGCGCTGGAGCGGATGCAGCGCATCGGAATGGCGCTGTGTGTCCACGGCGAGGTCACCGATCCGGCCGTCGACATATTCGACCGCGAGGCTGTGTTCATCGAGCGCGTGCTCGAACCGGTCATGCGCGAGTTCCCGGCGCTGAAGATTGTGTTCGAGCACATCACGACCGCCCAGGCAGTGCAATATGTGCTCGAAAGCAGCGAAAACATCGCAGCGACGGTCACCCCGCATCATCTTATCCTCAACCGCAATGCGATGTTCGCTGGGGGTCTCAGGCCGCACGCCTACTGCCTTCCGGTGGCAAAGCGCGAGCAACACCGGATCGCGGTGCGCAACGCCGCGACCTCCGGCTCTCCCAAGTTCTTTCTCGGCACCGACAGCGCGCCGCACAGCCGCGAAGCCAAGGAGTCGGCGTGCGGCTGCGCGGGCATCTTCAACGCGCCCTTCGCACTCGAAAGCTATGCGAGCGTGTTCGAGGACGAAGGCGCGCTCGACCATTTTGAAGCGTTCGCGTCGGAAAGCGGTGCGCGCTTCTACGGCTTGCCGCTCAACCAGGGGACAATCACGCTTGAGCGCAAGGAAGCAAATGTGCCCGGCGAAATTGCCGGCGTCGTTCCGTTCCACGCCGGCGAAACACTGCGCTGGGCCCTTCGCGACTAGGCGGCGCCTCTCCCGCTGGTGCCGATGACCGCGCCGAAATGGTCCTCGAGAGCCTGGTAACATTCACACGACCGGCGCTTTAGACCGGCCCGGTCGGCGACCCTGACGACGCCCCTGCCCGTGGTCACCAGCCCTTCATCCTGAAGCTCGCGAATGACCGCATTCACGGTCGTGCGCTGAACACCAAGCAGATCGGCGAAGGCTTCCTGGGTCAATTCGATGCGGTCGCCGGCGCGGTCCTGGGCATGGAGCAGCCAGCGCGCCGCCCGCTCCGGGATCGAATGAAAGGCCGTGCAAGCCGCAGACTGCATCACCTGCGCAAGCAGATAATCCGAAAATCGGCAGAACAAATTCGCGACAAAGGCCGACTCGTGCTTGGCATCCTCAAGCGCCCTCATGGGCACGCGGAGCGCCGGCCCGCCAATTAGCACGACGGCTCGCGAGAAAGCCGGCGCATGGCCGCAACTGACGATTCCACCGACCGCACCCTCACGGCCGATCGACGCGACCTCGATGCTTCGTTCGCCGGACAATTCGAGGCCCATTGAAATCATGGTCGGTCCGACCGGGAACAGGCTCGCCTCCACGCTCGCACCGCGGTTTAGGACTTCCTCACCGACGCTCAGACTCACCAACGTGCCGAACGGCTCGATAAGGCCGCGGGCTTCGGTAGAAAATGTCGAGAGCAGGCGATTACCCGCGAAGGCCTCGTCAGCTTGGATCATTTCGTCGACCATCACGTCGGCCACCATGCACTCCGTTCGCCAACCCCGGCGATCATTACGCGCGCGGGCCAATGGCGTTCCACCGCTCAACATGGATCAAACCGAGTCGACCTCGATTCTCCGCCCGACGAGCAAGCAATCCGCGACGAGGCGCAGGGGCGCGACGTCGACCAGGCTGCGGCGCTGGTCGATCAGGTCAGCGAAGGTGCGATAGAGGTCGGGATATTCGCCCGGACCTTCGTCATCGCGCCGTTTGTCATCGAGGATCAGTCGCGATCCGCCATTCTCCAGGCGAAGCCGGAGGCCGTCGGTCGTCTCGACGGAAATAGTCCATTCTTCATCCTCGCTTCGGCGCCAGTCGAGGCTCGCTGTCAGCGGTCCGTCTGCCTCCGGGCTCGAAAAGACAATGTCGGCGGCAATCGGGGTTTGAGCGTTGCGCGGCACGCTCAGCTCCGCCGAGCGGATGAATAGGCTACCAGGGAAGATCTTTGTCGCGATTGAGAAAGCGTTGATCCCGGGATCGAACACGCCGAACCCGCCCGGATCCCAGATCCAATGCTGGCCCGGATGCCATTTGCGCACGTCCTCGTGCCAATGGATAGTCATGGTCTTGATGCGCTTGCCGGCCAGCGCCTGGGCCGCTGCGACGACCGTCGCATGATGCTGCGCATGCCAGGTCGTGAACAGGCTGACCTGTTTGACCTGCGCAAGGCAGTCGAGGTCCGCGATCTCGGCCGTACCGGCGGTCGGCGGCTTTTCCAGCAGGCAATGGAGCCCGGCGATGATGCACTCGCGCGCAATATCATAGCGCGGTCCGGGGGGCGTCGTGATCGCCATCGCCTCGAGGCCTTCAACGCTGGAAACCAGTTCGCGCCAGTCGGTGAAAGTCCGTCCGATGCCCTGGCCCGAACGGCTCGACGTAGCGACCAGTTCGAAGCGCGGATTGCCCTGGATCGCCGGCACATGCTGGTCGGCGGCGATCTTGCCAAAGCCGACGATTGCGATGCGGATAGAGCGCATCAGGCCCGGATTCCGGCGACATAGGCCCGCGCCTTTTCAGCCGTTTCGGCTGGGGCCTGGCCCGGCTTGTACAGGCCGCCGCCAAG
>Ga0070667_100005938_pt1 | contig 10165 bp, 8 predicted proteins | sample KBSS33metaG_FD_64659 | JGI IMG/M metagenome (GOLD analysis project Ga0070667, IMG submission 64659) | Switchgrass rhizosphere microbial communities from Kellogg Biological Station, Michigan, USA - KBS S3-3 metaG | ecosystem: Host-associated > Plants > Roots > Rhizosphere > Soil ...
GGTGATGGTGGCGGTGGCGAGAGTGGCGTCCTGGCCTGCATCGAGCGTGCAAGGAACAGCACTGAGGTCGATACCGGTGACCGCGCTGCCGTCAGGCTGAGTGGCCTGAACCGCGAGGGTCAGGTTGCCCATGGTGATGGTGAGCGGGCCGGTGTTGGTGAAGCTCAACGACGGAGCCGAACCAACCGCAACAACGGTCATCGAACCCGACGCCGGAACGTTGGTCTTCGGGAAGACGTTCTTGATCGACAACGGCAGGCTGCCGTCTGGCGACTGGATCGACACCGCAGCGGTGGCGGTACCAGCGATCGCGGCAGCGTTGATGGTGTTCAAACCGTCAACAGTGTCGGAGTTAATGACCGACGGAGCCGAGATCTGGATCTTGCCCGACGGAACACCAGTCTGCAGCGTCTTCGGGATGTCAGTGTTGACGGTGACCGCAAGGTTCTGCGCACCGACGATCGGGTACACACAGGTGTACTGGAAGGTCTTCGAGATCGGGTCGGCACCAGCGCCGGTGGTTCCCGTGTTGAGTACAGCGACTGCTCCAGCCGTCGCGATACCCGCTACAGAAGCCAGAGCGACAAAACGTCGCGCCCCAGCTGACTTCATACTGCTCATCTGTTACCCCTCTATTCGTTTGTCGAGTGATGAGCACTCTTTTTAGTGACGTCGCGTTCTCCAAAACGTGACGTAGCCGACTATGAGCCGGCGCACACTCGAATAGTAGGGTGTGGAAATAGTTACAGCAACAGTTGTTGTGGCGTGGGCTACATTTATTTTGCCGATTTTTGGGGCATCCAGGGCAATCGTTGCGTTATAACTGCGTAAAACGGACGACTTGACCAAGGCAACTATAAATGCCGGTCAGTTAGGTGATTACACCTTGTAAGCAGCCATTTACTGAAATTGGCAATTCGACTGCTTTCGCAATCAACTTGACGTGGAAAGCAATCACACGGTTCTTTTTACCAGCGCTCGTGCAGCATCAAGGAACAGATCGTTGGCCTGCGTATCGCCGATCGTGATCCGGACCCCAGATCCAGCGAAGCTACGCACAATCACCCCGCGCTCCTCGCAGCCCTGCGCAAAGTCGGCCGCACCATCGTCCAGTGGTAGCCAGACGAAGTTGGCCTGAGTCGGCGCAACGTCATAGCCGAACCCAAGCAAGGCCTGTCGCACCCGCGTGCGCTCTGCGACGACTTCGTCCAAGCGCCCGAGCAATTCGCTGTTAGCGGCCGGGGCTAGTGAGGCGAGGGCAGCCTGCTGCGCCACATGCGTCACTGCGAACGGCACTTGAGTCTGCTTCAACGCCTTCATTAGCGCAGGGTCGGCAGCGATGCCGTAGCCCACCCGTAGACCGGCTAAGCCGTATGCCTTGGAGAACGTGCGTAGCACGATCACGTTGGGGCGATCGAGAAAACTCAGTCCGTCGGGCACAGGGTCCAACGATGTGTCGGAGGAGGCGTCGTCGTTGCGGACGAATTCGCGGTAGGCCTCATCGATGACTACTACAACGTCGCGTGGCACCTTCTCCAGGAAGCTGGTTAGGGCCGTGGTTCCCACTGCCGTCCCGGTGGGGTTGTTTGGGTTGCAGACAAAGATCAGCCGGGTGCGTGGTGTCACAGCTGCGGCCATCGCCTCCAGGTCGTGCACATGATTGCGCAGCGGCACCATCACCGGCGTCGCGCCGCCGACTGCGGTGACGATCGGATAGGCCTCGAATGAGCGCCACGCGAAGACCACCTCATCTCCCGGGTCGCAGGTGCTGAGCACCAGCTGCTGGCATAGCGCCACCGAGCCGCAACCCACCACTACCTGGGCAGCCGCTACACCGTAATAAGAGGCGAGGGATTGCGTTAGCTCGTCGCACGACGCGTCCGGGTAGCGGTTGATCGTCGTCGCTGCCCGGGCGATGTGCTCAAGTACTGAGGGCAGCGGCGGGTAGACGACCTCGTTACTCGCCAGCTTCACCGCGCCAGGTACCGAACGTCCCGGAACGTAGGCAGGTAACGACGACAGCGCGGGGCGCAGGCGCAGGGTCATCTTGGTCTCTCTCTTGTCCAGTGTTGCGCTTATGTGGTGAGTTGTTACCTCGTCAACGGATCAGTGGCACCTAGCCTAGAAGCCGATGACTACCTACGCTGCCGTGTTCGCACTCGTCCTGGGTTATGTGGCCCTGGTCGGTGCCTACTGTGCGCTGCGTTCGTTGTCGCGACTGCGCCGCGCGGCGACTGTCTTGGGCCGGGGTGGCCATGGACGTGAGTCGTTGCTGGAAGCCACTCAGCGTCACATCGAACTGACGCAAGCCTTGGCCGAACAGGTAGAACAGATGCGCGCCCAGGTCGAGGCGACGCAGAACGCCACCGCCCGCGACCTCGCCACCGAGCAAGCGGATATCCAGCAGACTCTGTCTGGTTTCGGCTCTTCGGTAGAGCAGTCGCTGCGCAACGTCGCGTTGGTGCGCTTCGACGCCTTCGACGACATGTCGGGTCGGCTCTCCTTCGCGTTAGCTCTGCTTGATGACGCGGGCAACGGCGTGACGTTGACTTCCATCGCCGGCGGAACCGAGAGCCGTCTCTACGCCAAGGGGGTCAGCGCAGGTGAGGGCGAGCATGAGCTGTCGCCAGAGGAAGCGCAGGCGGTCACCGCCGCCTTAGCCAGTCGCTCTGCCGCCGCCCGGGCTATCGGCTCACATCGCCGCCTCGACCGCCAGGCCAGCTAGTCTCTGGACCGTGACAATCCCGTCTGACCGTCAGCCGACTCTCGCCTTTCTTGGCCCCGAGGGCACCTTCGCGCATGCTGCCCTGCTCACGCTGCCGATAGCCCAGACGGCCGTACTCCTGCCGATGCCCAACGTCACTGTGGCGATCGACGCCGTACGTGACGGACGCGCCGACGGCACACTCGTCCCACTCGAAAACTCAGTCGAAGGCGCCGTACCTGCCACGCTGGACGAGCTCTCCGGCGGTGAGCAGCTACGCATCGCCGAGGAGACCTACCTGCCGGTGATCTTCGATCTGCTGGTCCGCCCGGGCACCAAGCTCAAAGACATTCGCACAGTCGCTACCCACCCACACGCCGAGGCACAGACGCGTCGCTGGCTAATGGCGAACTTGCCCGGTGTGGGTGTCGCCTTGGTCGGCTCGACTGCGGGCGGCGCGAAGGCAGTCGCCGAGAACCGCTTCGATGCGGCCATTGCGCCACCTGTAGCGGCGGGAATCTATGGCCTAAAGTCTCTTGAGGCCGACATCGCCGACAACCATGCGGCCGTTACTCGGTTCGTTCTGCTGGCCCGTCCGGATGCGCCCGGTATACCTACCGGCAACGACCGGACCAGCCTCGTGGCTTACCTGCGTGAAGATCACAGTGGTGCGTTGCTGGAGATTCTCAGCGAGTTCGCGAGCCGCGGCGTCAACCTCACCCGGATCGAGTCTCGCCCGACCAAGGAACGCATCGGGGTGTACTGCTTCAGCATCGACTGCGAGGGGCATATCGCCGACGAGCGAGTGGGTGACGCGCTGGCGGCATTACGTCGTATCTGCGCCGACGTCCGCTTCCTTGGTTCTTACCCCCGCCGGGACGGTCAGATGGACGTCGTCGTGAGTGGTCGCTCCAACCAGGACTTCCACCAATCGCGGAATTGGCTGGCTGAGCTGCGGGCCTCCGGCCGGGGCTAGTGGGCGCTGTTTTCTGTGCTCGCTAGGCCGCGTTTGATACGGCTGTACTGAACGGCGGCAAGGGCGACGAAGTAGATGCTGCCGGTCATCAGGATGGGGCGCAGGATCCACGGGTGGTGGTGGGGCAGCAAGACAATGCCGATCACCATCGCACTGATCCAGGCCACGGTGACGCTCAAGGTGACGATGCGTAGGTACTGCGCGCGGAGCACGTGTGGGAACGGAATATTCGTGAGCGAGGCAATCGACAAGGCCACGCTCACGACAGCGCCGACGCAGGGCCTGGCGTGGTACAGGTAGAGGATCGGCGCCACCAGATTCCACGCGGCGGGAAAGCCACGGAACCAGTTCTCGTCGGTCATCATGTCGGTGCGGGAAAACCAGATCGCCGAGGTGAAGACGATGAGCCCCAGGTGGAACATCGCCCAGTTGCCCCCGGGTAGCAGATCGAATCGGTACATGAACGCCGCAGGCACGATGACACAGGTGACGTAGTCGATCACCAGGTCCAGGACGTAGCCATCGATGATCGGCACGCGCGCCTTGACATCCAGGATGCGCGCGACGGGTCCGTCCACTCCGTCGATGGCGAAGGAGACCAGTAACCACAGCAAGGCAGGGCGGGGGTCACCGTTGATCACCTCGCGTAGTGCGAGGATGCCGACGACGACGCCCAGCGTGGTGAAGACGTGCAGGGCCCAAGCCTGGCCGCGTTGAGAATTCGTACACGGCACCTCGGCAGTTCCGTCCGTTGTGGCGTGCATAAGGAACGAGTTTAGTTCCTGTTGCGTTGTGTCGTGCCCGGACGACCGACGAATTGTCAGATCGAGCTAGCTGAGACCTGTTCTACGGCGTTGTTAGGAGCGTGCCGGCGGGCTCGGGGTGGTTCAGGACGGGCAACCAACGACAAGGCGAAGCCGGCCAGCGCCATCGCGAGCCACGAGCCGGCCAAGACGAGGAAAGCGAGGCTCTGCGGGTGGCTAGGGCTGGCCGCCGTGGTCAGCGAATGCAGCAAATCCTGGTGTAGGCCCGCGCCAGCCAATGTCTTGGCATAGCGCACGAAGATCACCAGTCCGGCGACCCCGGCCACCAACAGTGCCCACATGCCGCCCTCGATGCGCTGCGCGTCGCCCTCCCATCCAGCGAGTACCTCGGTAATGCCAAAGGTCACGAGCCAAGCGGCGATGACCCGGGCGTCGAGCGTGTTTACTGGCCAGCCGATCCAGTGAGTGGCGAGATCCGAAGAGAAAAGGAGCGCGGTCCCCACGGCTGCTAGGGCTAAACCGTGTAGCCCCAGCGCGATCCGTACCCATGACGGAAGCAGCGCGAACCGGGCCTCTGCGATGACGCCCTTACGCAGCTGGGTGACGAGTACTGCAACGAGCACAAAGGGCGCGAGGTAGTGGAAGACCTGCCAGATCGCCGCTGCGCCCTGGGGAAGTGAGGCGCCGCTGTTAGTAGCCAGCTCGCCAGAGGCGCTTATCGTGGTGACGGCGATCAACGAGATCTGCACTAGTGGAGTGATCGCCGCTAGCCGCACCTGCACCCAGGAGGTGCCTGAGACCGCCCGCCAGAACAGTGCGCCGGCCGCTAGGTAGAACCCACCCATGCAGGCCGCAGTGAGCGGACTACGTGGTGCCCAGGCGAAAAACGACGACACGTGGTCACTCGCGATGAACAGGGCAAAGCCCAGTGCAGTCGCCAGCATGGCGAGCGGTGAGAAGTAGCTGTCGCGAAGAGCAACCCCTACCTCGTCCGTCGGAGGCGCCGGCTCCTCGGCGTAGCCCCATGCACCACGGGCGAAATCGACGTCCTCTCCTCCGTGATTTCGCTCCGTGGTGATGGCGTCGGGGGAGTTACGTGTCGTCATGTGTGCCGGGCGCGTCTTGCGCAGAACCGGTTCGACCAACGGCACTGTGCGCGGTGAGATAAACCGTAAGGCGAGCAGCTGAAATCCGACGCTGCGCGAGGTCAGCCAGAAAGTCGTCCGCATGATGGGTCTCACCACTGCACCGACGAAGCGAGGCTGGCGAATTCCGGCCATCTCCAGCTGCCAACGCGGCATAGTGGCGAGCGTTGCCGCTCGTAGTACGAAGCTGATGATCAGCGCCAGCGGCTTATAGATGGCAGGAACAGGCGGAAACATGACGTCGGCGCGCAGCAGGTGCCGCATCGCCCGTTTCGTCATGTCCGTCGCGGCAAGCTCCGGTCGTTTCTCCTCGAAGTAGCGGACGATCCCTTCTCGTGTCTGCGGCACATCCGCCGGGTCGCAGGTCTGCAGTTGCGCGGCGACCGCACACTCTTGCCAGTACTGAGTCTCTTCTTCGGGGGAGAGCTTGCCTGGGCCGTAGACCTCGTAGGCGTAGAGGATCGAGTGCCAGGCCGTGAGATGAATCCAGAGCTGCTGTGCTGGGTCGTTGGCGTCGTAACGCTTGCCGCTGCGCGGTTCGATGCCGTTGGCCTTGGAATGAATCTTCATCAAGACTTGCGACGACTTGACCGCCGTATGAGTGTCGCCAAAGGCCACAGTGGCGAAGTACTGCAGGGTGCGGTCGTATCGGACACGGGGCTGGGAGTAGATCTTGCTCGTGGCATCCACCGCCGCAACGAGGAACGGATCGAGTTCTTCGATCACGACTGCCCGCTGGAAGCCCACGGTGAGCGAGGTCGGGTAGCTCCAGACTTTCCACGTCACTGAATCAGGACCGAAAAACCCGTAATCCTGAGGCTCGTATCTCTGCGCGCCCATTCGTGTTACCCCTTTGCCGTCACCGTCCTAGGCAATATACGCTAACGTATATACGCCTGCGTAGTAAAGGGCTTACTGCGCAGGCGTTCCCCTTACCTCTTGGTAAGTTCCAGCAGTTACCAGCCGCGAACGCGGGAGGCGATTGTGAACGTGAGGGCGGAACCGATGACGGTGGACGGCGTCGCCGAGGCGACTGCGCGACGCGTGCGGCAACCTCGTCAGCCGATCGAAGTCCGCCGCGAACAGGTTCTGGACGCTGCCTTGGAGCTGATTAGCGAAGAGGGCTACGGCGCCGTCACGATGGAGGCGGTGGCACGTAAGGCCGATCTGGCCAAACCCGTCGTCTACAACGCTTTTCCCGGGCGAGAGCCGTTGCTCAATGCACTCCTCGAACGAGAGAAAAACGCGGGCTTCGCTGTGCTCGCTGCCGCGATGCAGCCCAAGCTGGCAACGATGGGCAACCAGACAATGGATGTCGTCATGGCCTGGCTCAGTACCTTCGCCCACGCCATCGCCGAAGATCCCAGGCGCTGGCGGCTCATCCTCACGACCGACGAGCAGTCCTCCGCTGAGGTGCGTGCTCTGGGCAAGGCTGGGCGAAAGATCGCGCTAGAGCAGCTCGGCATCCTCCTAGCGCCCGCATTAGCGCGATCAGCCCCAGCACGTTCAGTCGATGTCGAGTTGGTTGCTCACGCGGTACTTGCGGTGGGTGAACACTGCGCCCGCCTCATGCTCGACGATCCGACGGAGTATCCGCCGCAGCGGCTACTCGCTTTCGCGGAGGTGTCGCTTAAGACACTGAAGCTGATCTGAATGGCGTGTGGAGTCAAGGGGCACACCGGCTTAGTAGCCTAAGTGGGTGATTGACCTTCGGCTGCTGCGTGAAGACCCCGACCGTGTTCGTGCTTCTCAGCTCGCCCGCGGTGCGGACCCCTCGTTAGTAGATGCGCTCCTCGCCGCCGACGACGCACGGCGTGCCGTGATTTCTCGAGCTGATGGGCTGCGGGCCGAGCAGAAGCCTCTGGGGCGGTCGGTAGCCACGGCCAGCGCCGAAGACCGTCCTGCCCTGTTAGCTAAAGCCAAGCAACTCGCCGACGACGTCAAAGCAGCCGAGGCCGAGCAGGCCGTGGTTGAGGAGGCGCTGCGTGCGGCACATCTGGCGATTCCTAACATCGTTGACGAGGCGACCCCGCCCGGTGGCGAGGCCGATTTCGTCACGCTGGAACTTGTCGGAACGCCACCTGTCGTTGATTCGCCTCGTGAGCACACCGAGATCGGTGCGGCCTTGGGCGCCATCGACACCGAGCGTGGTGCCAAGGTCAGTGGCGCCCGGTTCTACTTTCTCACCGGCATCGGCGCCCAGCTGGAACTCGCTCTGGTGAACATGGCGATGGCGCAGGCTACGGCCGCGGGATTCATTCCCGTGATCGCCCCTGCGCTGGTCAAGCCCGAGACCATGGAAGGCACTGGATTCCTCGGCGCGCATGCCAGCGAGGTGTACCGTCTCGCCGACGATGACCTTTATTTAGTGGGTACTTCTGAGGTGGCGCTGGCCGGCTACCACTCCGACGAGATCCTTGACGTCTCTGCTCTGCCGCTACGTTATGCAGGCTTCTCCTCTTGTTTCCGGCGAGAAGCAGGTTCCTACGGCAAGGACACCAAGGGCATCATCCGCGTGCATTGGTTCGACAAAGTCGAGATGTTCTCCTACATCGGAGTGGAGGACGCGACGGAGGAGCACCAGCGTCTCTTGGCCTGGGAACGGCAGTTCATGGACGCGTTGGAGCTGTCCTACCGGGTGATCGACGTTGCCGCGGGCGACCTGGGCACGAGTGCGGCACGCAAGTTCGATATCGAGGCTTGGTTCCCGTCGCAGGGCGCCTACCGTGAGCTGACATCGACGTCGAACTGCACTACCTTCCAGTCGCGTCGCCTCAATATTCGCGCTAGGGCCGCAGCCACTGACGGCGGTAAGGGAGCAGTTGGCCCGATCGCCACATTGAACGGCACACTCTGCGCGGTGGCCCGCACCATCGCCTGCCTGCTCGATCACCACCAGCAGCCCGACGGCTCGGTCTACGTGCCTCACGCGCTCCGCCCGTGGCTCGGCGACCGTGAAGTACTTACTCCGCTCTCCGGATGAGCAGTCTCACCGGACAGTCGCTCGCCGGGGTGCGGATGATCGCCACCGACATCGACGGAACTCTGCTCCGGTCGGACTACACCATCTCTGAACGGACCAGTGAGGCAATACGAAGGGCACAGGGCTCCGGACTCCCCGTCGTCTTCGTGACCGGCCGGCCACCTCGGTGGCTCGATGAGATCGCGGCGCTCTCCGGTCACACCGGTGTGGCGGTCTCGGCCAACGGCGCGGTGATTTACGACCTCGCCACCGCGCAGATTGTCGCTTCGGCGCCGCTGCATCCACCGACGCTGGGCGAGATCACGTCGGTGCTGCGGGAGCTGTTCGCCAACGTCGTCTTCGGTGTCGAGTACGGCATGTCTTTCGCTCACGAACCCGAGTACCGCCACGACTGGGAGATCAGTCCACTCGTGGACCGCGCGGGGAACCGGATCGCGCCGCCCACGGTCGCTGAACTCGACATGATCATCACCCAACCGGCGGTGAAGTTGCTGGCGAAGGATCGCACCGCCACCCCGGACGAATTCATGTATGCCGCGGCTTCGGCGTTGGCCGGGCGCTGTACCGTCACGCACTCGTCACGGACCGCGCTGCTGGAGATCTCCGCGCACGGCGTGACGAAAGCGACGGGGCTAGCTCAGGTGGCGCAGTCGATGGGCATCGAAAGCTCCGAGGTGGCCGCGATCGGTGACATGCCCAATGACCTACCGATGTATGAGTGGGCTGGGCACACTTTCGCGGTAGCGAACGCGCACCCGGCCGTTCGTGAGGCAGCGGATCACATCGTCGGCTCCAACGACGAGGACGCGGTAGCGCAGCTCATCGAATCGGTGCTGGCTGCTCGGGGAGACTAGCGGACCTGACCCACGGAACCCCACCTAAAGCTAAAGCAAATAGCTACAAATACTGGCCGGTGCCACTGTGCGGTTCGGGGGTCATCGTAGTGCGCCGGACGAGCCGCCCGGAGGGTTCCTCGCCGAGCACCTGACCACCAGGGCCGACGATGACCGTCCCGCCGCCCCCGGGCAGCGCGCGCCGACGGATCTCCTCCAGCTGAGCCCGCGCCGCGACCTGCTGCGCGTAGAGAGCAGTCTGGATTCCGTGGAAGAGGCCCTCAAGCCAGCCCACGAGCTGGGCCTGGGCGATCCGCAGCTCTGCCTCTGAAGGCACCTCGGTACCGAAGGGCAATGTCAGCCGGTGCATCTCTTCGCGCAGCTCCGGAGCCAATCCCTGCTCAAGCTCGCGAATAGACGATTCGTGGATCTCACGTAGCCGAGCGCGTCCCGCCTCGTCCAGCGGCGCGGCACGCACCTCTTCCAGAAGCTGCTTGATCATGGTGCCGATGCGCATCACCTTCGCCGGCTGCTCCACCATCGCCGCCAGATCGTCGGCGTCATCGACACCGTCGTCGGTGGACAAGACGTCGTTCTCGGCCGGGTGGAATTCAGCGGTATGGATGTCGTCGTGCGCCATGGCACCAGTCTGGCCTATTCGTTCACGGCTAGGCCAACCGCTCCTAGTGAGTGGCAGGTTCGATCCCTTTGCTCGCGATTCGTCGTCGCGGTGGAGCATTCGCCGCTCAGCGCTCTGGTG
>Ga0070667_100005940_pt1 | contig 10163 bp, 11 predicted proteins | sample KBSS33metaG_FD_64659 | JGI IMG/M metagenome (GOLD analysis project Ga0070667, IMG submission 64659) | Switchgrass rhizosphere microbial communities from Kellogg Biological Station, Michigan, USA - KBS S3-3 metaG | ecosystem: Host-associated > Plants > Roots > Rhizosphere > Soil ...
ATCGCCCCGGTCAGCCGCGAGATGATCCTCAACTTCGTCGCGCAGCACTCCCTGGGCCTGCCCAAGTCGTACTAGGCCGAAAGCACCAGGCCGGAATTGGACGAGGCGGCGGCGCGATGAGGCCGCCGCCTCTAGGATTTTGGGCGATCTCCCCGTTCGGCTCCGTCGAAGGGCGCGCCCGTGTACGGCCCCCCGCCACCGCAGTTCCCACCCGCGTTTCCTCCTGGTCCTCCCGGGGTTCCCGGCGCTTCCGGGCCTCCCGGGCCTCCCGGCCCTCCTGGGCTTCCGCCCGCGCGCGATGACCGGCCGCCGATGGGCCGCCGCTTCGGCGCGTGGGCACTCGACGCCGGCATCATCCTCGGGGTCGCGCTGCTGCTCGGCGGAATGACCTGGGGCCGGATCCACGCCTACCTCCAGGGCCTCACGGAACGGGCCATCGAGGCGATCTTCGACCTGTTCATCACGGGCGGCGACGTCCAGGCCGACGCCGAGAAGCTCGGCACGCACGCCTGGGACACCGTGGTCGGCTACGTCGTGCAGGCGTTCGTGCTGCTCGTGCTGATCGAGTACGCCTACCAGTTCGGCGCGGTGGCCTGGAAGGGCCGTACCGTCGGCAAGGTCGTCGCCGACCTGAAGGTGAGCCGCGCCGACGGCACCCAGGCCAAGATCGGCGCGGGCAGCGCCGCCCGTCGCGCGCTGGTGACCACGGCGACCGACACCGGGCTGTACGCGCTGGCGTGGATCGTGCTGCTGCAGGGCCTGTTCTTCTTCGCCCTCGCGCTGTGGATGCTGGCCGTCGCCGCGTTCGTGGCGAACGTGCTGCCGCTGCTGGTCGGCAAGGAGCGGCGTTCGCTCAGCGACCAGGCCGCCGGAACGATGGTGATACGGGCACGTGCCTACCAGCAGGCCGCACAGCTGGCCCGCCAGGGCGCGCAGATCGCCGTGGACGGTGCCCAGGCCGCCGCCGTCGTGAGCGCTCAGGCGGCCCGGGAGAGCGCTCAGGCGGCCAGGGAGCGGGCCGCACGTCTCGCAGAGCACGAGCGGTTCGTTCAGGCGCAGGAGCTCGGCAAGCGCGCGCACCGCCAGTCGGTCGATCGCATGCGGCAGGCCATGGACAGTGAACGCGGCCAGCAGGTCAAGGACGCGAGCAAGCGCCTCGGCGGCCGCCTCAAGGACGCCTACGAGAGCCGCCGCGACGCCCGCCAACGGCCCGCCACCCCCATGCAGCCTCCGCCCGGACCGATGCAGCCCCCGCCCGCGCTGCCTCCGCCTGCGCCGCACTACCCCGGCGTCGGCCTTCCCGAGGGTGTGGGCACGCCCGACCTCTACGCCCCACCGCCGATGCCCGCCCCGCAGCCCCCGCCCGCGCCCGCGCCGCAGGCGCAATGGGCCGCGCCGCCCCCGCCGCCACCTGAGGACGACGGGGACGGCGTCAGGCGGACTTGACCTCGGTCCGCAGCACGCGCGCTATCCCAAGGACGGCGGGGAGGCCGACCCACAGGAGTGTCGCGGTGAGGACCTGTGCCCACTGCCGGCCGGTCATGTGGTGGTCGTAGAGCGCGCCCTGCGCCTGGTTGAGGTCGAACCACGGGGCCGAGCCCTTCAGCCCGGGGACCGCGCCGAACAGCACGCTCGACAGGTTGGGGAGCACGAAGAACGCGACGATCGCCGCGGCGCTGACCAGCAGCAGCATCCCGAACGCCAGGCCCTGTGCCAGCCCGCTCAGCAGCACCACCGTGATGTCGCGGAACCCCGCGACACCGAACGCCCAGCTCCCGTCGCCGTCCCGGAGCGGCGCGAGCAGGTTGCCGACCGCCGAGGAGGCGAACGTGACCGCGATGACCGTCAGCCCGAGCACCAGTGTCGCGGCCGCCTTGGCCAGGAGCACCCGCCGCCGGTTCGGCTCCAGCGTGAACGTCACCAGCCCGGTGCGCTGGCTCCACTCGCTGGTGATGGTCAGGATCCCCACCACGGGCAGCAGGATCTTCTGCGGCGTCTGGGTGAAGTCCACGAACCGGTCGTAGTTCAGATCCTTGGGGTCGGCCGTGAACAGCATGACGGCCACGACGGCGGGCGTGGTCGCGAGAACGGCGATCAGCAGCCATCGGCCCGCGCGGGTGTCGATCAGCTTGCGCAGTTCGGCCTTGAGCAGGCGGCCGAACGGAACGCCAGGGTGTTCGGCGGTGGTCATCGGATCTCCCTGGGGGCGGCGTCGCGGGCATGGTCGGCGGTCAGGCGCAGGAACATCTCCTCAAGGCCGCCGTCGCCTTCGGCGGCGAGCAGGTCGTGCTTGGTGCCCTGGGCGACGATGCGACCGCGCCCGATGACCACCAGTTCGTCGGCGATGACCTCGATCTCGCGCAGCAGGTGCGACGACAGCAGGACGCTGCCCCCGCCGTCGGCGAAGTCGCGCAGCAGGCCCCGCATCCAGTGGATGCCCGCCGGGTCCAGGCCGTTCGCGGGTTCGTCGAGGATGAGCACCCGCGGGTCGCCCAGCAGCGCCTGCCCGACGCCGAGCCGCTGGCGCATGCCCAGCGAGTAGGCGCCGGTACGCCGACGCGCCTCGGCCCGGCTGAGCCCCACCAGGTCGAGCATCTCCTCGACCCGCCGCGCGTCCAGGCCCATGACGGTGGCGGCGAGGGTGAGGACCTCGCGGCCGGTGCGCCCGGAATGCTGGGCCGAGGCGTCCAGCAGCACCCCGACCTGCCGCCCGGGGTTGTGCAGCCGCCGGTAGTCGCGGCCCAGCACCGTGCAGCGCCCGCCGGTCGGCGGCGTCAGCCCGACCATCATCCGCATGGTCGTCGACTTGCCCGCGCCGTTCGGCCCGACGAAGCCGGTGATCACGCCGGGCCGGACGCTGAAGCTCACCCCCTGCACGGCGGTGTGGCTCCCGTATCGCTTGGTGAGGCCGTCAACGACGATCGCGGCCTTCCCGTCCCCGTTCATCGCGTCTGCTCCTTCCGCAGGCATCCGGCAGCGACGATGAGGCTCGCGACCAGCCCGGCCGCCAGCCCGACGAGCTGGATGACGGTGCCGATGAAGACCACGGCCTTTGACGGCTCGGAGAGCTGGTCGCCCATGTTCGGGGTCACGACGGCCCCGAACGAGATGAAGACGGCGACCAGGGCGCCGATCGGCGGCGCCCATCTGGTCCTGACGGCGACGAACGCCGCGCCGGCGAGCAGCACCAGCACGCCCGGCGGCACGGCCGGGTAGTCCGCGCCCCCGGCCATCTGGACGATGATCCCGGCGGCCGCCACCACCAGTCCGGCGACGGCCGCCTTCCGTATCGTGGACATCCGGCTCTCCCTCGTTCTCAGCGTTCGATCGATCACGCTTCGATCGTCGTCAGAACGGGGTGCCCGGGCGTCCGCCGCGGAGCGGCATCGCCCGTACGCAGATCCGCGTACGGGCCCTGGTCAGCGCGCCAGACCGGACTGGTAGGCGAAGACGACCAGCTGGGCGCGGTCGCGGGCGCTGAGCTTGACCATCGACCGGCTGACGTGGGTACGGGCCGTCGCAGGGCTGATCACCAGGCGCTCGCCGATCTCGTCGTTCGACAGGCCCTCGGCGACCAGCGCGACGATCTCGCGCTCGCGTTCGGTGAGCGTGCCGAGCTCGGGATGCGGCCGGGCCGGGCGCGGTGAGGCGGCGACGAACTCGCCGATGACCGTGCGGGTCACCGACGGCGACATGAGCGCGCCGCCGTCCACCACCGAACGGATGGCGCCGAGGAGCTCGGCCGGGCTGGTGTCCTTGAGCAGGAAGCCGCTGGCGCCGTGGCGGAGCGCGTCGAAGACGTACTGGTCGTGCTCGAAGGTGGTCAGCACGATGACCTTCACGGCGGGCAGTTCCGGGTCGGCGGTGATCCGCCGCGTGGCCTCCAGCCCGTCCACTCCGGGCATGCGGACGTCCATCAGCACGACGTCGGGCCGTTCGCGCCGGGCGGCGTCCACCGCGGCGAGGCCGTCGGCGGCCTCCGCCGCGCAGTCCATCCCGTCCTCGTTCTCGATCAGCGTGCGCAGCCCGACGCGGACCAGGTCCTGGTCGTCGGCCACCAGTACTCGGATCACGTTCGCCCTCCCATGGGCAGCCGGGCCCGCACCTCGAACCCGTCCTTGGGCAACGGCCCTGCGGTGAACTCGCCGCCGAGGTCCAGGACACGGCTGCGCATCCCGGCGATCCCCGAACCGTCGCCTTCGGCCGGGGGAGCGGAGACGGGGTTGGACACGACGATGAGGACGCAGCGTTCCTCGTAGGCGATGTTGACGGTGGCCTCGCCCGCGCCGCTGTGGCGCAGCACGTTCGTCAGCGATTCCTGAACGATCCGGTAACCGGTGAGATCGACCGCGACGGGAAGCGCGTGCCGGGGCGGCCCGCCCGTGACCAGCAGCCGGACGTACACCCCGGACTCGGCCATCCGCTGGCGCAGCTCGTCCAGCCGCGCGAGGCCAGGCACAGGTGCCGGCTCCGCGCGCCGGACCACCGCCAGCGTGGTCCGCAGTTCGTCGAGCGCGTCGCCGCTGGTGCGGCTGATGGCCTGCAGCGCCGGTACGGCCTGGTCGGGCTTGCGGGCCAGCACGTGCAGCGCGATGTCGGCCTGCATCTTGATGGCGGCGAGGCCGTGCCCGACGATGTCGTGGACCTCCTGGGCCACCCGGAGGCGCTCCTGGTCCACGCTCTTGCGGATCGCCTCGGTCCTGGCCCGGTCGGCGGCCTCGCGCCTGGTGCGCAGTGCGAACCCCAGCGAGTAGGGGACGACGACCCACGCGCAGGCGGGGACCACCCCGTACAGGCCGAGCACGGTCGGCCGGACGAACAGATGGAACAGCAGCGGCGGGAGCACGGCCAGGGCGTACAGCGCCGAACGGGAGGCGGGCGCGTGACGTGCCGCCGCATAGACCGCGATCATGAACGTCAGCAGGATCGGCCCGTAGGCGTACCCGAGAGCCAGGTAGACCGACGTGCAGGCCGTGACCGCCGTCAGCACCTGCAGCGGCCACCGGCGGCGCACCGCGACCGCCGCGGAGGCCACCTCCACCAGGCCGATCGCCGGCCCGTCGATCGGAGCCGAGGCGTGCGGCGATCCGCTGACGAGCAGGGTCCCGGCGTATCCGAACAGGACCAGCGCGGCGGCCAATGCCCAGTCGCAGACCGCCGCCCGGCTGATCCTCCTGGCCGCCGCGCTCACATCCGCATGAGCGAGTAGACGAGCGCGGCGGCGATGGCCGCGCCGTACGCGGCGACCGCGACCGTGACGACGCGGGTGCGGCGGTCCTCGCTCCACGGGGCGAACGACACCAGCCAGGCGATCGCGGGCAGGACCAGGACGCCGTGCAGGCTGATCCCATGGACCAGCTTGAGGAAGCCGGTCACCACATAGGCGTGCTCCTGGGTCCCGGTGTTGGCCTCGATCACCCCGCGGGCGATCATCGCGGCGCCGGTGAGGAGGCCGATCACCAGCGTGACGAACCCGGCGCGCAGCGCCAGCCGCATGCTCGGCGTGACCAGCGGGTTGGGCCGGAACGCCGACACCGCCATCGTCGTCAGCACGACGATCAGCACCCCGCCACCGGCGGCCAGGACCGTCGAGACCGCCGAATCGAACGCCGTCTCCCGGTTGATGTGCGAGGGCACGCCGCGCCAGGCCTGCAGCGCGATCCCGCCGACCTCGACGAAGCAGTCGACCGCGAAGACCGTGAGCAGGACCGTGCGGAGGCGGTCGCGCAGCGGCAGGTACGAGGCGACCCAGGTGACCGCGATCAGTGTCAGCCCGAACGAGACCCCGAAGGTGGTCGGCTTGCGCCACGACACCGGCCCCTCCCAGGGGCCGCCGTCCACGAAGAAGACGGCCAGATGGAACAGGCCCGTGGCGATCAGGATCGCGCCGAGGGAGTAGCAGACGCGCTCCACCCGGCGCCCACGCGACCAGATCCGCGTCATGGCGCCCTGGGGCGCCGCCAGGGCGGTCAGTGCGGCCATGTCGGGCTCCTCTCCTGCCTCGATGGTGGCTCGGCCCGGCCATCATCGACGCAGGAGGCGGTCCAGGGCGTCACCCAGAGGGAGACATCCGATCTACTCAGCGGGGAGTACGCGGAGCCCGTTCAGCCGGAGGCGGCCACGAGGTCGTCGACCTGGGCGGGGAGCGACACCGCCGCCGCGTCGCGGTTGTCGATCTCCAGGTGGGGGACCGGCGGGGGCTCCTCGGGGCGCATGCGCTCAAGGAAGGCCCCGAACTCCGTCAGCTTCCCGGCGTCGCGGTCCAGCCCGCGGCGCTCCAGGCGGCCTCGCAGCGTCGCGGGGTCCGTGCGGATCCAGACCAGGTGGACCGGGTCGCCGCCGAGCGCCTCCGTCCATGCCCGCCAGCGCCCGGGGTCGCGGATCTGGCCGGTGAACGGGCCGCTCAGCAGCACCGGGCAGCCGTACGAGCGGATCTCGCGGGCGGTCGCGGTCAGGCCGTCGTACTCGTGGCGCTTGATGTGCTCGTCGTACCAGGGGCCCTCGCGCTCGCCGGGCTCCCGTCCCGCCGCGGCGAGTGTCGCGGCGACGAACGAGCCGTACAGCGTGTCCTTGTCCAGCAGCGCCGGGACCGGGTCGAGCCGGGCCAGCAGCATCTCCGCCACGGTCGTCTTACCGCAGCCGGGCGGCCCCGCCACGACCCAGACAGCGCCCGCCGTCCGAGCGCCGACCGCGTGAGCGTCGCTCATAGGGCCGGGATGCGCAGGCGCTTGCTCGCCTGCCGTTCGATGCGCTCCTCGTCGACCTCGTGGCCCAGGCCCGGCTGGGTGAGCGGCACGCCGACGACGCCGCCGGACGAGCGGACCGGCGGGGTCACGAACGCGGGGCCGCCCGCCGGGTCGGACACGTCGCTCGGCAGCGTGCACCCGGGCAGCGCGGCGAGCGCCACCGCGGCGGCCTGGCCGATGCCGAACGGGCCGGACCCGGTGCACCAGACCTCCCACCCGGCGGCGTAGGCGCGGTCGTGCGCGGCACGCGCCGCCGTGAGCCCGCCCAGCGCGCCGATCCGCAGGTCGAGTGCGCGCCCGGCCTCCATGGTGATGGCCGCGTCCAGCGTGTCGATGTCGCCGATGGCGGGCGCGATCGGCGTGCCGACGATGCGCTGCAGGCGGGCGTGGGCGACCAGGTCGCCGGCGGGGAAGGGCCGTTCGATCGCCGCCAGCCCGTAGCCGTCCAGGCCCTGCAGCACGTCCAGGTGCTCGGCCGACTCGGTGTAGGCGTGCCCGGCGTCGACGACCACCGCCAGCGCCGGGTAGGCCTCCCTGATCAGCCGGATGGGCTCGATGTCCCAGCCCGGCCGCACGTCCACCGTGACGCGGGTGTGGCCCGCGCCGATCGCGCGGTTGACCCGCGACACCACGGTCTCCAGGACCGGTTCGGGGCCGATGCGGGCGCCGGTCACGATCGAGGTGCGGGTGCCGCCCAGCGCGTGCGCGAGCGGCAGCCCGCGCGACCGGCACCACAGGTCCCAGCAGGCGACGTCGACGGCCGCGGCCGCCCGCCGCGAGCCGAGCTCGGCGACGGCCGACACGTCCTCGGGACGCTCCCAGTCCAGGCCGATGAGCGCGGGCCCCATGCGCTCGCCGATGTCGGCCCAGATCGCCTCGGCCCCGTCACCGCCGCCCCCCGGCAGCGGCGCCTCGCCCCAGCCGACCGCGCCGTCCTCGCCGGTCAGCCGGACCAGGACGCTCTCGGGCCGCCGCCCGCGCGGCATCGCCACGCGGAAGGCATCGCAGCCGTGGATCTGGGACAACCCGTACCCGCCCTTCGTGCTCGAAAGTCTGCTCCCTCCATGATCCCCCCTCCGGAGAGCTGCGAAGACACCGGGCGCCGCGGTCGTCGGCCGATCAGGCCGTTCCGCGCTCGCGCCGCAGGCCGAGGTCCACCAGCGCGGCGGCGTCGGCGGGCACGCTCGCCGGCGCGATGCGGTCGGCCCACGACCACCAGTACCAGTCCTCGCCATCGGTGTCCCGCACGCACACCACCGTTCCCGTCGGCATCGACGTGATGCGGTCCAGCACCTCGAGCCTGGCCCGGCCCCCACCGGTGACCAGCATCGTCCGGTAGCCGCGGCCGGTCAGAGCCTGAGCCAGCTCCTCCAGCCGCGCCATATCGGCGTCGGTGTCCATCGTCGTCTGCGCCATTTCATCGCCCCCTGATTGAATCGGCGTCACTGTGTGGGACGCCGGGGGAGCGGGGCGGGTTTGCCGCGGCCGGGTCACACGGATGTGACCACCAGGTCAGGCCCGGTCAGGTCCGGCGGCGCAGGAAGGCCCACATCGGCCTCTTCACGTAGCCGCCGTCGGCCAGGCTCGCCAGCCGTTCGAACGGGTTGTAGGAGGCGGGGTCGCCGCACATCGCCAGCGACGCGCCCGCGCACACCAGGTAGGCGACGACCATGAAGGGACCCAGGCAGTACGCGTACTGCGTCGAGTGCCGTTCCTCGTGCCGCAGGAGCCGGTCGCGCTGCAACAGATCGGCGGTCGCACCGCGCACCAGGATCACGTTGCCCATCGTGAACGCGGGCGCGTCAGGCAGCGGAAGCCGGTAGCCCCCGGCGACCAGCAGCCCGTGCGGCGCCCGCACGATCGGGCGCCGCGCGCCCACCATGGCCAGCAGCAGGCCGATGAGCGTCGACAGATTGACGAGGTTGACGACCTGGCGGACGCGGTGAGCGGGCTTCACATGGGGATTGTTCCCCACGATCGCGCCCCGCGACCGGACCGGCGAGGCCGGGTCAGGACGGGCAGCTCGATTCCAGGTTGACCGGCTTGGTCGACGGCGACGGGCTCGGTGTCCCGGTGCCATCGGTTCCATCAGTGCCGTCGCTCCCCGAGGTGCCGCCGCCGGAGGCGTCGGTGCTGTGCGGCCGCGGCGAACCCGAACCGGACGGGGAAGAGGACGGCGAGGCCGAGCCGCTGGGCGAGGCGGACGCCGACGGGCCGGCCTCCTGCTCGGTGAGCGCCTTGGCGGTCAGCCTGCGGATGAGCGCGAAGTCGGGGTTGCCGGTGTAGATGAGCGGCGGCACGAACTGGAGGCTGTTGATCTGCGCGCCGTTCTTCACCTTCTGCGACAGCTTGATGAACGGGGGCAGCAGTTCCTGCGGGATGTCGGTGGAGATCGCGCGCTTGGCGGCCGCGGCCAGCTTGTCGAACTTGGTGAGCACGGTCTGCGGGTCGGCCTGCTGGGCGATGGCGCGCATCAGGCACTTCTGCCGGCTCATCCGGGCGTAGTCGTCGCTGTCGGTGCGGGACCGGCCGTACCAGAGAGCCTCCTTGCCCTTCAGCTTGCGGTAGCCCGGCTCGAGCACGCCGCCCTGGAGCCCGTAGGGGATCGGGTGGGTGATGCGGACCTTGACGCCGCCCATCGCGTCGATGATGTCGGCGAAGCCGAACATGTCGACGAGGATGTAGTAGTCGACGCGCTGGCCCAGGATGCCGCTGATGGTCTTGGTCAGCAGTTCGGGGCCGCGGTGGTTCTTGCCGACGCCCGGCAGCAGGTCGGGGTGGTCCTCGGCGTACTGGTAGACCTCGTTCAGCAGGCCCGGGGTCTCGGGGCCGTCGCCGGTGAAGCCGTAGGGGAAACGGTCGCGCGCCGGGCCCGCCGGCATCTGCACCTTCTCCAGGTTGCGCGGCAGGCTGAGCAGGACGGTGTCGCCGGTCTCGGTGTCGATGCTGGCGACCGTCATGCTGTCGGTGCGCACGCCCGTGCGGTTGGCCGCGGCGTCGCCGCCGAGCAGCAGCACGTTGACGCGGCGCTGGCCGTTCCACGGGTCGCTGGTGTCGACGTCGCGGCCGTTGCTGTGCGCGCTGTGGAAGATGCTGGTGATCGTGTCGTGCGCGACGTAGGTGGTGTGCGCGGCCCAGGCCATCGGCGCGGCGACCGCGAAGCAGAGCACGGTGACCGCGACGCTGCCCGCGGTGCGCGGCCCGGCCGACATCCCGGCGGGACGCACGACCACGTACGACCAGACGACCACCAGGACCCAGATCAGGGCGAGCACGAGCATGCCGGCGACGATGGTGGTCAGCAGGTCGAGCTGGCCGGCCAGGTGGAACGGGTTGGACTTGAGCCAGATCCCGACGGCGATCGCGGCGGCGACCAGCAGCGCGAACAGCCCCATCAGCACCCCGCCCGTGATCCGG
>Ga0070667_100005951_pt1 | contig 10148 bp, 10 predicted proteins | sample KBSS33metaG_FD_64659 | JGI IMG/M metagenome (GOLD analysis project Ga0070667, IMG submission 64659) | Switchgrass rhizosphere microbial communities from Kellogg Biological Station, Michigan, USA - KBS S3-3 metaG | ecosystem: Host-associated > Plants > Roots > Rhizosphere > Soil ...
CTGGCGCAATATTGTTTTACGGGAATACAAAACAGTTGTTTTAATACATGGTTGTTTCTGACATGGTCATGCCGGCTGTAAATATTATGTAGTTCCCAAAAACAAGAACCAACTGGCGGCCGAATAAAATAACCACCAATAAAGCCAATGATGATAGGACTGCCAAATCACTCAAAAAAGATGGCTGGAAAATCATCATGATATGGGAATGCCGTCTGAAGCCGGCTACATTAGAAAAGACGCTTGCTTCTTTACTGGAAAAACTGGAAGGCTGGGCAGTTGTTTTCACCATTATAACAGTTGTTTTCACCGCCGGTGATTGTATTGAAAACTTTATTTTCATTCAAGTCAAAATAGTACTGATATGGCGAAAAGCACAAAACCATTAATGATGCCTGACGAATTATTAATGAAGAAAATTTATCTTATCAGGGGTCAAAAGGTTATGCTGGACAGCGATCTGGCAGCGTTATACGGGGTAGAAACTAAGGTCTTTAACCAGGCTGTTAAAAGGAACAAAGGGCGAGTTCCAAAAGATTTTATGTTCAGTTTATCGAAGAAAGAGTTGGCAGCTCTAAGGTCACAGATTGTGACCTTAGAAACTGGCCGTGGAAGATATTCCAAATATTTGCCGAATGTATTCACAGAGCAGGGCGTCGCAATGCTTTCCTCGGTGCTCAACAGCGAAACAGCCATCAGAATGAATATCCGTATTATTAGAATATTTACAAAAATGCGCGAGCTATTGATGACGCATAAAGACATTCTGCTGCAATTGGAAAAAATGGAAACCAGGCTTGCTTCACACGATGAAGATATTATGGTTTTGTTCAAATACCTCAGGCAATTATTGGACCCGCCGGCATTGCCCCGACGCAAAATAGGTTTCAGAAGAAAGGATGAAGTGGAAGAGTGACTTCGCCGCAAAGAGAAATGCCCGGGTTGATTTTGGTATAAGGCGCCATGTGAAAGATCACTGAGTTTAATCTTTTACATGGCGTTTCGCTTTATCTTAAGTATATAAGCGTGCATGCTATCAATGGCGTTTCAATGTAAACCGCCCTTCAATAAGCTGCGCTTATCCTTTTCTGACCTGATGCCCTGGTATAGTAGTCAAAAGCATATTCATCATAACAATCATAGCCATCTGCGTTCTATCCCATTCCCAAAATGGAACAAAAAATTTCCCTTTACTGGAATATTGAACTGTTGCAGGCCCATTGTAAGCGTAAAAATCTGTTGGCACAGCATTTGGGAATATCTAATCGGTTTTTCATAGGATATTGGATTTAAAACGGGGCTGGATTTTTATCCTGGCCCCTTTTTTATTTAGCTGTTAGCTTTCAGTGCCTACAACTATTTAACAACGTACTATCCAATTTTTGTATACACACCATGTGTTGTGGATGAAGATATAAATAAATACAACTGGTAAATTAGTATATCAAATTGCCTATTCTCCTGTTTCCAGGCAAAACTGTCTATGAACCGGGTAATGCCCGAAGGTCCGCCAAGGGCTATTGATAACTCACCGTTTTTAAAGAAATACTCCAGCTCGGTATAAGCGGGCATAGCGATATTGAAAGAGTTATTGTAGCGTAGTATATTTTTGCCGCCTTTGTTCATAAACCAAAGCGTATCCATAGGCGCTTTACTGTTTACCCAGACGCCGTACAATACCGCTTCATTGTTATTATCTTTTGATTTAGTGCAGGCTGCCAGCAGCAGGGCGAAGCTGATTATTCCAATTATAGAAAAGCGCGCCATTGTTGATTTTTGGGGATGACAAGGGGGAGGGTGGGAACGTTGCACCGAAGTTATTTTTAAAGGCTGTCAATGTATTTCCAAGTAGTGGCTGTTTCAATGAAATTATCTCTTGCTGTTATTCTTATGATTGCTTCAACCTTATATAAATCAGTTTTATCCCTTTTTTATCCGTTTCGCGTTCGTCGATATCGAAGCGGGCGAGGGATTTGATCAACGGTGTTAGTTTTACAAAACCATAATTTCGGGGATCGAAATCAGGTTTCTTTTTCAGCAGCAGGGCACCTACTTCGCCCAGAAAGGCCCAGCCGTTTTCATCGGCCAGGTCGGCAATAGTGGCGGCTATTAATTGTATTACTTCTTTATCCGCTTTCGGAGCGGGAGGAGCAGGCGCGGGCGCCGCGGTTTCCCTGCTTACGGTAACAGTTTCGGCAGAGAAGGAGGCAATGATCTCCAGGTAGATAAATTTATCGCAGGCTACAATGAACGGGTGCGGTGTTTTCTTTTGCCCTATGCCAATTACCATCATACCGGCTTCGCGCAGGCGAGTGGCAAGACGTGTAAAATCGCTATCACTGCTTACAATACAAAAGCCATCGGCTCTGCCTGAATACAAAATATCCATGGCATCAATGATCATGGCCGAATCGGAGGAATTTTTACCCGAGGTATAACTATACTGCTGAATGGGTGTAACCGCGTTTTCGAGCAGCACTGTTTTCCAGCCGCTAAGCGTTGGTTTGGTCCAGTCGCCATAAATGCGTTTGAATGTTGGCGTACCATATTTGGCAATCTCTTCCATCATTCCCTTTACATTGCTGTAAGGAATATTGTCGGCATCGATGAGCACCGCGAGGCGCAGGTCTTTATTGGTTTCCATCTTTAAATGTACGGTGAAACTGGTTATATGCAGTTGATATGGTGAACAGCCTATCAGGATGAGCCCGCCCCAAAAAGGGCGATCCGTCCCAAAAAAGGGCAAGAGATCCGAAGCTGCAATCACCTCATAAAAAAATGCACCCGCAGGGCGGACGCATTTTCTTTATAGAAGTAAAATATACTTAGTGGTGAATTACCACCACGGTTTTATGATGGCGATGGTGCCTTACCGGCCGATGATGGGGCGCATAATAATGTGCACGATTGCGATCGGTTTCATGTATCTGGTGTGCATCGCGGTGAATTTCTTTATGATATGCTACGGCTGCATCGTGGTCGGCCCTGGCCTTGTCGGGTTGACCACGGAGAATATCCTTGCCTACTTCGTGTCTTTTTTCTCTTTCTTTAATCATGTCGTGTTTTAATTCGCGTTGTTGCTGCGGTGTTCCCTGCGCCATCATGGTTGCGCCGGTAAACAGTATGGCCAGTAAGCCCAATAGCTTTTTCATATAGTTGTTATTAGTTATTAAAAAGAAATACATGTTTTTATATATCGTAAAATAATGCCGTAATAATAAATCATACAGATGATTGATAACGGGCAGGTTAGCTATTTTTCCCTGCCTGGGATATCTATAATGTAGAAAATTGTCCACTGTATTGGCTAAATAAAAACGATTTCCTGGCGGTTACTTCAAATAAGCATAAACGCGTTTTGCTGTTAACAGGTCCCTCCTCCGTCGGGATGATAGGTATTGTGTTGCTCGGTGATACCGATGTGCTGTAAAACCGAATGCTCACTGAAACAAAGCATCAATGTCTGTAGAATTATAAATGAGGAGGTGGCTCATTCGGTTTGTCATGCCGACGAAGGAGGCAACTGAAAAATGAGTGGATAAATGCTTTGCGGCTGCGGACCCCTCCTGCGTCGGGGACGACAGGTTTTGTGTTGATTGATGTTAATAATGGGTTGACAAACGGAATGATGGAAGTACAAGAGATAAATGAGATGGATTACCACCACAACACATTATCTTTAGCATAACCTACACATGCCATATGAACCGCTTATTAGTTGCATTGCTGTTTTCTACTTGTACCATGCTGCAAAGCGCTGCGCAGGATCTGCCCGCAAAAGCCAATGCCTTTATTGCCAGCCTGAACGAAATGCAAAAAGCGAAAGCACTTTACCCTTTTGATACAGCTGAGCGTTACCGGTTTATGTATGTGCCGCTGGATGATCGCAAGGGGGTTTCCATGAATGAATTGACCGGCGCACAGCAATCGGCTGTATTTGATTTGTTAAAAACCAGCCTTACAACAGAAACCATCTCCAAAATAAAATCCATTATGTTGCTGGATAATGTGCTGAAAGAGCTGGAACACAGAAAAGCGGATGACCATTACCGTGACCCCGGCAAATATTTCATCACCATCTTTGGCATTCCTTCCGCTACCACCACCTGGGGCTGGCGGTTTGAAGGACATCATATCGCCTTTCATTTTTCCGCCGATAAAAAGGAGTTGGTAGCCGGCACACCCTCCTTCCTGGGCTCTAACCCGGCGATTGTGCTGCAGGGGCCGCAAAAAGACGAGAATGTATTGAAAGATGAAACGGATCGGGGCTTTGCCCTACTGCATGCATTGTCGGCCGAGGAGCTGAAAAAAGCCATTATTGATACCGCCGCGCCCGGTGAAATTCTTACTGCTGCCAGCAGGAAAGCGATGATAGCAAACCCGGCGGGCATCCGCTATACTGAATTATCAGCCCCCCACCAGCAATTACTGCTGCAACTATTGGGATTATATGTGCACCGCTATACAAAACTATTTGCTGATAAGATGCTGAAAGAAATACAGGCCGCCGGCCTGGATAATCTCCGCTTCAGCTGGGCCGGCTACACTGAGCATGTTCTGGGCAGGCCTTATTATTACCGGATACAGGGGCCGTCGATTATTATTGAATACGACAATTCTCAGAACAATGCCAACCATATTCATACGGTGATTCGTGATCTGAACAATGATTTCGGCGGCGATTTGCTATTGCAGCATTACAAAGAAAGCCATTAGATGTTTGCGGTTTTATTTTGGCGAACAGCTTTTGGAGGGCAGGATTATTATAAAGTTTTATACCTCGCCCCGCGTGTTGAATGTATCTGCCCGGTGGATCTGTTAATGCAATGTTACAACTGGTAGACTGTCGGCTACCCGTCAATTCCCATCGCTTTGCAGCCATAATTTTACATGCTGTTATAAATCTAAACAAGCGGCATTCCGTATATGTTATATATTAAATCGAGTTTTATGCGCTATTTTACTTTCATTTTTTTTGTTGCAGCGGGATTGCTGGCGGCGAGCTGTGGTTTTTCGCAGAGTAAAAAATACCCTGATCCACCCGTTGCCAAAAAAGGTACGGTATACCCCATGCAATTAAAAGAGGAACAATGGAAGGCTCAGTTAACGCCCGATCAATATTATATTTTGCGTCAACAGGGAACTGAAAGAGCTTTTACGGGCAAATATGATCATTTTTATAAAAAAGGAACTTATTATTCCGCCGCTTCTTTGCAACCTGTTTTCAGTTCAGATGCCAAGTTTGATTCCGGTACGGGCTGGCCCAGTTTTTTTGCACCGATTACGCCTGATGCGGTAAAACTGGTACTCGATAACAGCGATGGTATGGAACGTTGGGAAGTGGTTGACAGTAAAAGCGGTTCTCATTTAGGACACGTGTTCGATGATGGCCCGGCGCCCACCGGTAAGCGTTATTGCATGAATTCAGCAGCATTGATTTTTGTGGCGGAAGGGGGGAAGCCACCGGTGAGTGCAAAAGACTAGTACTTGGATATTAGTACTTGGTATTTAGACGCTGACGCAATGGCTACTGTTCAATACCCGAAATTTAATTTTACAATTATGAAAATATTTATCGTTGCCTTATTTTTTTCTTTTTCCCTGATGGCTTGTGGCCAGTCGCAACCCGTTTCCAGTATCGTTAAACTTGGAAATCCAAAAGGTGCCGCTTCCAATGAAGCCGTTGCCGATTTTTCGGAAGGTTGTTTCTGGCATGCAGAAATTGTATTTCAAAGCCTGGTGGGCGTACGTGATGCGGTGTCAGGGTATGCCGGTGGAACCGACACGCATCCTGATTACGAAAAAGTAGCCAGCGGACAAACAGGCCACGCCGAAACCGTGCAAGTATACTATGATCCCACAAAAATTTCTTTTGAAACGCTGGTAGCTGCTTTTTTTGCCAGCCAGGATCCAACTACACTCAACCGCCAGGGCAATGATGTGGGAACAGAATACCGCTCCATTGCATTCTACAGAAACGATGCAGAAAAGCAAATTATTGAAAGAACCGTCAAACAATTGACAGATGCCAAAAAATATAAAAATAAAATTGTTACAGAGGTGGTTCCGTTCACTAAATTTTACCCGGCAGAAGATTACCACCAGGAGTATATTTACCATAACCCGGATCAACCTTATGTACGTGGGGTATCCATTCCCGATTTTTTGGAATTTAAAAAAGAATTCAAAGGCAATTTTAAGTAGCATTACAAATAGAAAATAAGAGCTCCCATTCTCTATTCGGTAAACTTTATTTACCTTTAAGCCATGGCAGAGAAGAAACTTTCCAGGAGAATCATTTTAAGTGTGGCAGAAACCGCCAGGAATCCCAGAAACCGCCTGCATGTCATTTCCAGAAATGGCAAATGGGTGGTTAAAAAAGAGGGCGCCCGGCGGGTTTTCGGCATTTACCCTACTAAAAATGAAGCCATAGAAATTGCAACGGCCAGGGTAAAAGCTGGTAAAACAAAGGATGCCATCGTACATGACCTGATGGGTCAGCCTACACAAAAAATTGTTTAGATGGCTTTTGAATCGAATGTATTCATTAACTGCCCATTCGATAAGATTTATGTCCCCCTGTTGCAGCCACTTGTTTTTACCGTTGTTTATCTCGATTTAAACCCGCTTGTTTCAGAGACAAGATCTTCCGGCCAGGTAAGGGTAGAGCAGATTAAAAAACTGATTCTCCGATCAAAATATTCTATTCACGATATTTCCCGCAGCGAAGCATTGAAAGAAAAGGATCTGCCCCGTTTCAATATGCCTTTTGAAATGGGACTTGATCTCGGCTGCCAATCCTTTGGAAAAGGCAAACTGGGACTTAAAAAATCGCTGGTGCTGGAAAAAACAAAATACCATTACCAGCGGGTGATTTCTGATATTGCAGGCCAGGACATTGAAAGCCATAATGACAACCCGGAAGAACTGATCAGGAAAGTGCGCAATTGGTTCAGCGCTGTTTTACACAGCCATCAACCCAGCCCCACCTTAATATGGGAATCATATAATGATTTTCTCGATAGTATTATTGAGCAGCTAAAAAAAGAAGCTTTTTCCAAAGCCGATATAGAGAGCCTGCCGGTTTCCAATTTTATTTTACTTGCCAAACAATGGATAGCACTGCATAAAAAAACCAATCCTGAAAAGGGCGGCGACCATTAATGTTTTTTTAATCTGCCGGCTACAATAAAACGTTTCCGCATTTCTTCCCTGTTTTATATTGTCCCAGTTGCGCGTATGCAATGAATATTCTATCTTGTTGCTTCAGTTTAACCCAACTGCATAACCCTGATAACCCCCCGACCTGACCTGTGAAATACAGCAAGCTTATTGTTCTACTGGCGTGTACAGTATTGTTTGTTGCAAAAACAACTGCACAGCTAACGGCCAACTTTACCGCCGATAAACCGGGCGGCTGCAGCCCGGTAGCTATTTCATTTATCAATACAAGCACAGGTGCATCTGCCAATGCAATCTATACATGGGATTTAGGTAACGGCAATACATCGGCGTCATTCAATGCAGGCGCGGTTTATAAAGACGAACAAACCTATACCATTACCCTTAGCATAAAAGATGGCGGACAAACATCCGTAAAAACGAAAACGATTACTGTTTATGCCAGGCCGCAGATCAATGATATTACTGTTTCGCCGCTAAAAGGTTGCCTTCCATTAAATGCAGGTTTTACCGCTACTGCCATCGCCGGCAGCGGTACCATTAGTAGTTATTTCTGGGATTTCGGTGATGGTAATACACTACAGGGCTATTCCTCTTCACAACAACATATTTATGCTGTGCAACAGAAAGCAACAGTAGGCCTTACGGTTACCAATAGCTTTGGTTGTACCAGCACGCTGCAGAAAAAAGACATGGTAGAAATAATGCCGGCCATCGGTGCATCTTTCAGCGCCAGCCAAACCATTCTCTGCCGCGAAACAGATGCCGTACAATTTACCAATAACAGCTTTGGACCGGGTACGCTTGATTACCAGTGGGATTTTGGGGATGGCACTAACAGTACATTGAAAGCACCTTCTCATTCTTTTAATAAAAAAGGTATTTACACGGTAAAGCTTACAGTCACCAGTTCAGAAGGCTGCGTTGTCAGCAGTACACAGGTGGGATATATCAATGTAGCCAGTTTCAGCAGTGATTTCAATACGCCTTCCCTTATTTGTAAAAACAATTATATTACCATCACCGGCAACAGCAACCCTTATCCAAACAGCAGTACCTGGGAAGTGGATGGAATGCCCGTTTATTATTATTCAAATTATATTAATTATGCTTTCAGCACAATTGGCAATCACAGCATCAAATTAAAAAACAATTTTGGTACCTGCCCGGATTCGGCAGTCAAAACCATATCTGTAAAAGACATACCATACCCAAATGGATTCTTGGATACTATTATGGGCAGTTGCGGCGCACCGGTAGCTGTTCATTTCAAAGATACCACGGCGGGTGCCGTGCAATGGCAATGGAATTTCGGCTCATCTTATTATGGAAATATTGACGCTACCGTTCAGGCGCCTTCGCATACTTATAGCAGCGATGGTGGTTACTACACGTCATTGACAGTCTTCAATGCAGAAGGTTGTTCCGCCAGCACCGGCAAGTATATCGGCATTACGCGCCCACATGCCTATATAACGGCTACCGGCAACGCTGTTACCTGCGGGCCTGTTAAACTGCAATTCACAGCAAACAGCACCAATCAAATTGCCTCTTACCAATGGAATTTTGGAGATGGAACCTTTTCTGCCACCGACCAACAACCCGAACATGTTTTCAGCAATCCGGGACAGTATCCTGTCACTTTTACTTATACCACCGATGGGGGATGCACGGAAACAGTGAGCTATGGCGTAGTACACGTGTATGCAAAACCCGTCGCCGAATTTACAGCGCCCGCTTCTGTGTGCGGTAATACGCCTGTTTCATTTACCGCGACCCAGCCCCAGACTGATATGAGTTATTTCTGGGATTTTGGCGATGGTACGGGTTCAAACTATGGTTATGGAACCCCGGGTATTACTCACCAGTATAATTATGATAGCACGTATACGGTTACATTGATAGTATCTAATCCCGGTGGCTGCCGCGACACGGTCATAAAAAAAGATTATATAAAAATATTGCCACCTTTCCCAAAGCTCTCATCGGTTACCAATACCTGTGATGGTACACGGGGACTCATTGTATTTACACAATCGTCAAAAAAAGCGGAAACCATTTCGTGGGATTTTGGCGATGGTTCACCTGCATTGGTTACCAACCAGCCTACCGTGAATCATACTTATACAAAAACCGGCACTTATCTTACTACCATCACCGTTAGTAATGGACAATGTACCTTGAAAGACGCGGTAACCAGCTTTGTATTGCTAAAGCAAAACCCTGTTTTTACAATTGACAAAAATGAAATATGTTCCAGTGAGCGTTTTGGTTTTCAAATCAACAATGTAGAGTTTAACCCTACACCTTATAACTACAGCAACAACTATAACTATGTTAAATGGGAATATGCGGACGGTACCCGCTTTAACGGTGATTTTTTCAATTTTAATTACTGGACTTCCAATACGGCTGGTTCTGCCTCTTCTTATGTCAATGCTCCCGGTGATATAAGGGTGATATTTCAGTCGGCCCATTTCATGTGTTATGATACTACCAATTTTGTAACCCTTAAATTTAAAGGGGCACTGGCCGGCTTTAAAGTGGTAGCTGATAAACAATGCTGGCGCCAGCCGGTTGTATTTGTTGATACCAGTAAGGCAACCGGCAGCAGTAAAATCGTTAACTGGAGCTGGAATTTCGGCGATGGCAGTGTTCAAAATTTCCCGCAGGGCGGCACGGTGGAACACCAGTATAATAACCCGGGCAGTTATAATGTAAGCCTGACCATTACAGATGCCGGCGGGTGCGTTTCTACCATTTCAACCTCAAGGTATATTGAAGTGAATGGGCCTAAAGCTGCATTCTCGATGTCAACTACCAATACCACTATTACGCTGCCCGTATATTTTTATAACTATACCAACAATTATAATAGTTACAATACAACTTATCAATGGGATTTTGGCGATGGCAATACATCAACGGATTTTTATCCTGTACATGACTATAGTACGCCGGGCAAC
>Ga0070667_100005953_pt1 | contig 10144 bp, 4 predicted proteins | sample KBSS33metaG_FD_64659 | JGI IMG/M metagenome (GOLD analysis project Ga0070667, IMG submission 64659) | Switchgrass rhizosphere microbial communities from Kellogg Biological Station, Michigan, USA - KBS S3-3 metaG | ecosystem: Host-associated > Plants > Roots > Rhizosphere > Soil ...
GTCGTCGAATGGCATTTTTTTGCGGGCTTGAGTTTCAGGGAGATCGGCGCGGAACTCGGACGGCACGAGCGTACCGTCTACCATGACTGGGAGCTCGCGCGCGCGCTGTTGCAGGAGTCAATGAGCGGGGCGCCGCCGGCGTGAGCGAGCGGGAACATTGGCAGCGACTCAAGGCGTTGTTCGCGCAGAGTCTCGAACAACCCGACGCCGAGCGCGAGGCATGGCTGCAGCAGGAGTGCCCGGACGAACCCGACCTATGTGCCGAGGTGGGCCGGTTACTCGCGCAGCGGCGCAGATCGCCCCACATCCTCGGCGATGACGCACTGGCTTTGCTCGGCCGGCTGTTGCCGGAGGAACGCAGCACCGATAGTGCGATCGGCTCGAGCGTCGGTCCCTATCGCCTCGTGCGTCTGCTTGGCGAAGGCGGCATGGGACGCGTATATCTGGCCGAGCGCGCCGACGGCCAGTTCCAGCAGCAGGCCGCACTGAAACTGATCCGCAGCGAATTCGCCACGCCCGAACTGCATCAGCGTTTCCTGCGCGAGCGCGACACGCTGGCGCACCTGAGCCATCCGCATATCGCGCAACTGCACGATGGCGGCATCAGCAAGGACGGCTCGCCCTATTTCACTTTGGAGTTCATCGACGGCGAGCCGATCACACGCTGGTGCGACGAGCGGCGCCTGGATATCCGCGCGCGTGTGCAGTTGTTGCTCAAAGTCTGCGATGCCGTGCAGTACGCGCATCGCAATTTGGTCGTGCACCGCGATCTGAAGCCGTCGAACATTCTCGTCACCGCGGGCGGCGAACCCAAACTGCTCGATTTCGGCATCGCCAAGCCGTTGGCTGGCAGCGCCGGCACCGATTTGACTGCCTCGCAGTCGCGGCCGATGACGCCCGAATACGCGGCGCCGGAGCAGGTGCTCGGCGAAACGGTCACGACGGCGACCGACGTTTACGCGCTCGGTGTACTACTATACTTCTTGCTTTGTGGACGCATGCCCTACCGCGGTGCAGCGCTTGGGCAAAGCGGCTGGATCAAGGCGATCCTCGAAGAACCGCCCGAATCGCTGGAGCATGCGGTCAGCCGGACCGTGCCTGCAGCCGCGACGAACGTAGACGGTGTTGCTGCGTCGCCGACATCGAAAGTCGACGCAGACAGCATCGCCGCGTCACGGTCGACGTCGCTGCAGACGCTCAAACGTACTCTGCGCGGCGATTTGCAACGCATCGTGCAGCGTGCGCTGGCCAAGGCACCTGAGGCGCGTTATGCGACGGTCGACGCGATGGCGGACGATTTGCGCGCGTATCTGGGCGGACGTGCGCTCAGCGGCGGTACGCGCACGTATCGGCTGCGCAAATTCGTGCGTCGGCACTGGCTGCCGTTGGCGGCTGGGGCGACGTTGTTTCTCGTCGTGCTGGCCAGTGCGATCGGTTTCGCCTGGCAGTCCGTGCGCATCGAACGCAACGCGCAGACCGCTTCGGCGGTCAAGGATTTTGTGCTCGACCTGTTTCAAAAGGCCAATCCCAACGTAGCGCGGGGCAAGGTCATCACACTGCGTGACGCGGTCGATGCCGGGGCGCAACGCGCCGAACGCGTGCCCGATAATCAGCCGACCGTGAAGGCAGAGATCCTCAACACACTCGGTACGATTTATTACCACCTGGGCGCGCATCAGCAAGCCTTTGATCTGCATAAGCACGCGTTCGACCTGGTGAAGTCGCGGCGCGAAGACGCAGTGCTCGCCGCCAACGCCGAACGTTTCGCCGGCGTCGACGTCACGAGTATGGGCGATCAGCAACGCGGGCAGGAGCTGACGGATGATGCGGTGCGGCGTTTGCACGAAACCGCGGCGCCGCGCGTGATGCTCGCGCGCGCCTTGGCATCGGCCGGGTGGGTGGCGACGAAACGCGAGGACATCGCGCGGTTGAAGCAGACCAGCGACGAGGCGCTCGCACTGGCGAATCAGGCGCCGCCGGATGATGAGGTCACTTATCTGGCGATGGAGCAGAAGGGCACGCTCGCACGCAAGCTGCACGACCTACCGCATGCTGTCGAGTACTACCAACGTGCTCTCGAACTCGTCACGCGCGTGGACGGTGTCGACGAACAGCAAGGCATCACTTACCGTCAGCAGATCGGCGTCGCTTACGGCGCCATGGGCAAGTACGCCGAAGCGCGGCCGTATCTGGAATCGGCGTTCGAATCGGCCAAGCGCGTGTTCGGCGAGAACAACAGCCGCGCGTTGCGTATCGGCGAGATCCTCGGCGTCGACGCATTCGAAAGCGGCGACGTCGTCGGCGCCGAAGCCCGGTTTGCGCATCTGATCGCACTCGCCGAGGCGCATACGCCGCCCGACGAAAGTGTGCTCGCCGAGTTGCGCCTGAACCATGCGGAAGTGCTCATCGATCTCGGCCGCTACGAGCGCGCCGAACCGCTGCTGACTGGCGTGCGCGATTTCCTCGGCAGCCACGCCGGCAGCGATCCGGCGGAGAGCAGCGAGACCATGGCCGCACTCGGCGAACTGCATTTGTTGACTGGCAATCTCGATGCGGCCGAACGCCAAGAGCGTCAAGCATTGGCGATCGTCACCGAAGCGCACATGGATTTCACGGCACCTGCGAAGTTGCGCCTGTGCCGCGTCGAGCTCGCGCGCGGACAACTCGAGGCGGCTTTGCAAAGCGGACGCGAAGCGCGCGACAACGCCGTGAAGATCGGCGGCGAACGCTCGCACGATACCGCATCGGCGCATTTTGCCTACGGCCTCGCGCTGGCGGCCGCGAACCAGGACGCCGAAGCCGAAAATGAATTCCGCGCCGCGTTGCACTCGTATGTCTTGCTGCTGCCCCCAGACGGGATGCATTTGCGCTCGGCGGCGGTTCGCCTCGCACTCGCGCAGTTGTTGGCGAAGGATGGGCGGCAGAGCGCGGAAAGCGTGCAGCTCGTCACTCAAGCGATTGCGCTGCACGCCAAGGTGTTCGGCGAAAGCGATCCGCGCACGCAGTCGGCGCGGGATGTGCTTGCTACCGTGCAAAGTCCGCACTGAGCGCGATCAGCCGATGATGCGCGCTCGCAAGCCGCGCGCGATGCACTCACGCAGTTGTCGGCGTCGCATTGAGATTATCTAGATCACGCGACGCGCGTTCGACTCGGGTGCGATCTCGTCCAGGCGCGCGACGTGTATCCGTCTTTGCCGGTCGCGGCATGACGCTGGTCGATGCTAAGGTTTGCGTGTCGCCCTTTGGGATCCGCGCCGTGCTCTATCTTGCCTCGCAATCGCCGCGCCGCCGTCAATTACTCGAGTTGGCCGGTATCCGTTTCGGCACAGTCGACGTCGACGTGCCCGAAGTACGCGCATCGGGCGAACCGCCAGAGGACTACGTCAGCCGTGTCGCGCGCGAGAAAGCCGGTGCCGGGTTGCTCAAGCTGTCCGGCGTCGCCGATGCGGTCGTGCTCGGCGCCGACACGGAAGTGGTGCTTGACGACAACGTGTTCGGCAAGCCGATGGACGCGGAAGATGCCGTGCGCATGTTGCGGCGCCTGTCCGGACGCACGCATCGCGTGCTGTCGGCGGTATGGTGCATCGATCGCGCCCGCGAAGAGCGTGCGCTGAACGTCACCGAAGTGACATTCGCCAAACTCACCGATGCACAGATCAGCGCTTACGTCGGCAGCGGCGAATGCATGGGCAAGGCCGGTGCCTATGCAATCCAGGGCCGCGCAGCGGCGTTCGTGCCGCACATTGCCGGCAGCTATTCGAGTGTGATGGGATTGCCGCTGTTCGAGACCGTGGAGCTGCTCAAGGCGTTCGCTATTGCGACCGCGTAGAATGCGGGGGTTTGCCCGGCCTCCGACCCTCGCAATTGTTGCCGCGCCCGGCTATAAGACCTACAAGAACAACGGGTAAGCATTTTCGTGACCGAAGAAATCCTCATCAACATCACCCCCCGCGAGACACGCGTCGCGGTGGTCGAAAACGGCATGCTGCAGGAAGTGCACGTCGAGCGCGCACTGCGCCGCGGCTATGTCGGCAACATCTACAAAGGCAAGGTCAGCCGCGTGATGCCGGGCATGCAGGCGGCTTTCGTCGAAATTGGCCTGGAGCGCGCCGCATTCCTGCACGCCTCCGACATCGTGCGCGCCATGCCGGCACTGATCGGCGACAGCGCGGAAAACGGCAGCGCGCCGACACCCCAGCCGCCCATCGCAGAGCTCGTGCGCGAAGGCCAGGAAATCGTCGTGCAGGTGGTCAAGGACCCGATCGGCAGCAAGGGCGCGCGCTTGACCACGAATCTTTCGGTGCCGTCGCGTTACCTCGTGTTGCTGCCGTACGTGAAAGTGACCGGCGTGTCCGTGCGCATCGAGGACGAAGCCGAACGCGCGCGGCTCAAGGAGATCCTGCAAAGCCTGCCGGCCGAGACCGGCCACGGCTACATCGTGCGCACGAATGCGGAAGGGCAGGCGCGCGAGGCCCTCGAGGAAGACGTGGCGTACCTGTCCAAGTTGTGGGGCGCGCTGCAGGAAAACCTCAAGCAGACGGGCGCTGGCGCGCGCGTGTACGAAGACTTGTCGCTGCCGCTGCGTGCGCTGCGCGATCTCATGCGCAAGGACGTGGAAAAGGTGCGCGTGGATTCGCGCGAGACCTTCGAACGCATCGTCACTTTCGCGCGCACGTTCATGCCCGATTTGGCCGAGCGCATAGAACATTACCCCGGCGAACGCCCGATCTTCGACCTGTATGGGGTCGAGGACGAGATCCAGCGTGCGCTGAAGAAGGAAGTGCCCTTGAAGTCCGGCGGGTATCTCGTGATCGATCAAACCGAGGCGATGACGACCATCGACGTCAACACGGGCGCATTTCTCGGCCACCGCAATCTCGAGGAGACCGTCTACAAGACCAATCTCGAGGCCGCGCAGGCGGCGGCGCGCCAGCTGCGCCTGCGCAATCTCGGCGGCATCATCATCATCGATTTCATCGACATGACCGACGAGGAGCACAAGCGCCAGGTGTTGCGCATGCTGGAAAAATCCCTCGCCCATGACCACGCCAAGACCACCGCTTATGAAATGACGCAGCTGGGCCTGGTGCAGATGACGCGCAAGCGCACGATGGAAAGCCTGGAGCGCCAGCTGTGCGAGCCGTGCTCGACTTGCGAAGGTCGCGGCAGCGTGAAGACGGCAGAAACCGTGACTTACGAAATCTTCCGCGAGATAACGCGCGCGGTGCGTCAGTTCGAAGCCAAGAAACTGCTCGTGCTCGCCGCGCCGAAAGTCGTCGCGCGCATCCTCGACGAGGAATCCGCGGCGGTCGCCGAACTGGAAGAGTTCATTGGCAAGACCATCCGCTTCCAACCCGAGGAACATTACGCGCAGGAGCAGTACGATGTGGTATTGCTCTGACACCGTGGCCGCCGCATGATCTGGCGCCGCCGCATTCATCGTGTGCGCTTGTGGCTGCAGGCGTTGTTCGCTTCGCTGGTCATCCTGATTGCGGTCGTCATCGGCGTCACGCAGATCGCGCTGCCGTGGATTGCCAGTCATCCCGAGCGCATCAGCGCGTTCTTGAGCGAGCGCCTCAAACGGCCGGTCCAGCTCGATGGCGTGGAAGCGCACTGGGAAGGCGGCGGACCGCTGCTGATTCTGCACGGCGTGCATATCGGCGGCGCCACGCCGGAACAACCGCCGGCCAGCGCGATTCCGCAGGCGGAACTGAAAATCAATTTCTTCTCGCTGTTCCACCGCAATCAGGCGTGGAATGAATTTCGTCTGGTCGGACTGGATCTGCACCTGCTGCGTGATGACGCCGGCAACTGGGCGCTGCAGGGTTTTGGCAATTCGGATTCGAACAAGGATGCCGACAACTCGTTGCTGCTGAACCTGGGTGCGCTGGTGTTGCGCGACATGCACCTGACGATCGACGATCCCGCCTCCCAGCGTCCCCTGGCGTGGGCCGCTGACGAAGTGCGCCTGCTCAATTCCGGAACCGAGCATCGCGCGGTCGCACGTTTGCGCAGCATGGAGGCAGCGAAGTCGCCGATCGACGTGGTCGTGCGTTACAACGCCGACGACCACACCGGCGAGCTGTATTTCGGCGGTCAGCAGCTTGATCTCGCCGCGCTGCTGCGTGGCTTCGCTCCGGGCGGCCTGGAACTCGCGCAGGGCAATGGCCAACTGCAGGTGTGGAGCGAGTGGAATCACGACCGCCTGCAGCTGGCGCGTGTCGAGCTCGACGTGCACGGCGTCGTGTTGACCACGCCGACACCGATCGATCTGGACGACCATCGTCAAATCGTGCCGCGCTCAGGTTTCGATCGCCTCGCCTTCGGCATGCGCTGGCAGCGCAGCGAACATGGCTGGCAGCTCGACGTCGCCGACCTCAACGTCGCGCGCTTCGGCCAAACGGCGCCGCCGGCGAATATACATGTGGAAAAATCCCGGCCGGACAAAAGCGCGCCGGCAAGTTACCTGGCGCAAGTTGCCGACGTCGACATCTCCGCGCCCGCGACGATTGCGATGTTCAGCGACACGCTCGGTGCGCCGCTACGGCGCTGGCTGTATCTGGCCGACCCGATCGGCGCCGTGCACGCGGCGACGTTGCGCTGGAACGGCGCGGAGGATTTCGATGTCAGCGCGACGTTCCGCGACGCAGCGTGGCATGCCGTGGACAAATTGCCGGGTGTCAGCGGCATCAGCGGCATGCTGCTCGGCGATCAGGACGCGTTCAACTTGAGTTTGCCGGCGCACAGCGCATTCGGCGTGGACGAACCGAAAGTGTTCCGGCAGCCGCTGGCGTTCTCGGAATTCAGCGGCGAAGTGGCCGTGTACCGGGGCGATGCCGGTTGGCGCATCGAAACCGATGCGATCGAATTCGAGGGCGCAAGATTCGGCGGGCAACTGCGCGGCGCTGTCGATCTGCACGACGACGGCAGCAAACCGGCGCTCGACCTGTGCGCGCTGGTGCGTCACGCCGAAGTGCCGGCCTCGCATCAGTTCTGGCCGATCAACATCGTGCCGCCGCCGGCCGTGCGCTGGCTCGACCGCGCGCTCGACGCCGGCACGATCAAGTCCGGACGCGCGGCGTTTCACGGCGATCTCGTCGACTGGCCGTTCCGCAATTTCGCCGGGCGCTTCGAAGCGCACGCCGAAGTGGAAGACTTGCGCCTGCATTACCTCGACGACTGGCCGTCAATCGAGCACGGTCACGTGTTGGCAACGTTCCTCAACGTGGGTCTGCACGTTGAGGCCGATGCCGGCTCGATCCTCGGCAACAGAATCAATCTAGCTACCGGCGATATCCCCGATCTCGGCGAACCGTTGCTCGATCTGGAGATGAGCGGCGCCGGTTCCGGTCGCGACTTGCTCGGCCTGGTCAAGGTCTCCCCGCTCGGCACACGTTTCGGTCCGCAATTGCTCGGCGTGGATGCCACCGGCCAAGGCAAGATCGAGTTGCATGTGAACGTGCCAATCAAGCACGCCGAAGATTTGAAGCTCGTCGGCACGGCGGTGATGACCAATGCGGATCTCAGCGACGCGAAATACGGACTGAAGCTCGAGAAATCCGACGGCAAGGTGCGCTTCACCAAGGACGGCCTTTCCGCCGACGACCTGGCGACGTCGTTCCAGGGCCAGCCCGCACGGTTCAGCCTGATGATCGGCGCCTTCACCGCCGATCCAAAACATGCAGTGGAAGCCAACCTCGGCGTGAACCTGCCCGCGCGCAGCGTGCTTGCTTATGCACCGCCGCTCGTTGCGTACCAGGATCGCGTGACCGGCAATGCCGACTGGAACGCCGCGTTCAGCGCCGATCGCGGCGACAAGGGCGGCCAGCGGCTGGTACTCGGCTCGAACCTGCGCGGCGTCGCGCTGAATCTACCCGAGCCGTTGAGCAAATCGGCAGATTCGGAATGGCCGCTGCAGGTCACGCTCGGCGTGCCGCTCGTCGGCGGCAGTCTGGATTTGTCGCTCGCCGATTTGTTGCGCGTGCATGGACGCCTGCCGACGCTGAAAGAGCCGTTCGCGGCTGAGGCGGTTTTTGGTGGCAAAATGAGTGGTGCGCCGCTGCCGGAGCGCGGTTTCGTCATCGGCGGAACAGCACCGAGCCTGGACCTTTCCGGCTGGATGGATTTCGCCACCGGCAGTGGCGGCGACAACGGCATGCTCGCCGGCGTGGATCTGCACACGGCCTCGCTGCGCGCTTACGAACGCGATTTCGGCGCCGGTCAATTCACGCTGACGCCGACCAAGGACGGCCTCGACCTCGGCTTTCGCGGCGCCAACATCGAAGGCGGCTTGCAGGTGCCGTCGACGGCGACGCGCAAGCGCGGCATCACCGCGCGCTTCGCCAAGCTGCATTGGCCGGAGTCGAAGGATAGCGACAGTGCCGAAGCGTCCGGCCAGAATCCGGCGGCCTTGCCGCCTCTGCATATCCAGATCGACGACATGCGACTGGGCCAGGCGAGTTTCGGCGAGACGACGCTGGAAAGTTATCCCACCAGCGGCGGCACTCATTTCGAACAGGTCAGCACGCATTCGGACAACGTCGAAATGCGCGCGCACGGCGACTGGACCGGCAGCGCATCTTCCGACCGTTCCGCGTTCTCGATCGATTTCTCGGCGCGCAATCTCGGCCACATGCTCGATGCGTTCGGCTACGCGGGCGCAGTCGACGGCGGCGCGACCGTCGCGCACGTCGAGGGCTCCTGGGCCGGAGCGCCGTCGATGTTCGCGCTTGCACGCCTGAACGGCACGCTCAAGGTGTCGGTGCGCGAAGGCCGCATTCCCGACGTCGATCCCGGTGCCGGGCGCATCTTCGGTTTGTTCAATCTGGGTGCGCTGCCGCGCCGGTTGTCGCTGGATTTCGGCGACTTCTTCAAGTCCGGATTCAGCTTCGATTCGATCGAAGGCCAGTTCGCGCTCAAGGATGGCAACGCGTTCACCAGCGATCTGCAGATCAAAGGGCCGGCCGCCGACATCAAGGTCGATGGCCGCACCGGACTGAAAGCGAAGGACTACGACCAGACCATGGACGTCACGCCGCATGTCGGCAGCACGTTCATTTTGGGCGGCGCGCTCGTCGGCGGCCCGGTCGGCGCGGCGGCAGGCGCGGTGTTGCAAGGCCTGTTCAAGGGTGCGATCAACGACGTCGCGCGCGTGCGCTACAGCGTCACGGGCAGTTGGGACAAACCGGTGATCACGCAATTGTCGAAAGTCACGCGCACGGCCAAGGATTCCAGCTCTGCGCCCGCGGTGAAAAAGGACTTGTGAGTCGCCCGCGCGGCTTCATATTAGAATCGACTTCCGCAGTTTCGCTTCGATTCCCATGACCCTACTTGCCCTCGCCGAGCAGCAATTGCTCAAACCCGGCGGCTTTGCCAGCACCGACCTCGACCGCGTCTTCGCCCAGCTCATGGGGCCATCGATCGACGCGGCCGACCTGTATTTCCAGCATTCGCGCAGCGAATCATGGATGCTCGAAGACGGCATCGTGCGTGACGGCAGCCATTCGATCGAGCAGGGCGTCGGCGTGCGCGCGATCAGCGGCGAGAAAACCGGTTTCGCCTATTCCGACGAGATCGTTCTGCCGGAACTATTGACGGCGGCGCAGAGCGCGCGTGCGATTGCGCAGTCGGGCAATCCCGGCAATGGCCACGCGCTCAGCGCGCGCGAAGCGAAGGCTTTGTACGCTCCCATCGATCCGGTCGAATCGCTCGGCAACGAAGATAAAATTACACTTTTGCGCGAAGTGGACAAATTCGCACGCAGCCTCGACACGCGCGTGACGCAGGTGATCGTCAGCTTGGCGGCGACGCTCGACACCGTGCTGGTCGCGGCCAGCGACGGCACGCTCGCCGCTGACGTACGCCCGCTCGTGCGCCTGAGCGTGCAAGTGATCGCCGAACACAACGGTCGCCGCGAATCCGGCAGCGCCGGTGGCGGCGGTCGTTACGGCTATCGCGAACTGCTCGCGAACGGGCGCGCGCAGGCGTTTGCGCGCGAGGCGGTGCGCGTGGCGCTGGTGAATCTCGAATCGGTGCCGGCGCCGGCCGGCAGCATGACCGTCGTACTCGGCCCCGGCTGGCCCGGCGTTTTGCTGCACGAGGCGATCGGCCACGGTTTCGAAGGCGATTTCAACCGCAAGGGCAC
>Ga0070667_100005956_pt1 | contig 10140 bp, 9 predicted proteins | sample KBSS33metaG_FD_64659 | JGI IMG/M metagenome (GOLD analysis project Ga0070667, IMG submission 64659) | Switchgrass rhizosphere microbial communities from Kellogg Biological Station, Michigan, USA - KBS S3-3 metaG | ecosystem: Host-associated > Plants > Roots > Rhizosphere > Soil ...
TGTCCACTAAAATGAATCCATGTTCACAGGCATCATCGAGCAGACCGGCACTCTCGTCTCTCTCACCGACCGAGGCGGTGTCCGCCGCATCACGGTTGAAGCTCCCGGAATAGCCGGCCGCCTCCGCGAGGGCGACTCTCTGGCCGTCTCCGGTGTCTGCCTCACCGCGCTTGATGTCGACCCGAAGCTCTTCCATGCCGACCTCGCGCAGGAGACCATCGACCGCACCTCTCTGGGCTCCCTCAAACCCGGCGCTAAAGTGAATCTCGAACTCCCCACCGCCGCCGGCAGCCCGCTTGGTGGACACATCGTCCAGGGCCACGTCGATGGAACCGGCGTCCTCATCGCACTTGATCCCGTAATCCCCGCCTCAAGCCCCGACTTCAATCGCGAAACCACCGACTGGACTCTCAAGGTTCGTGTTCCCGACAGCATCCGTCACTGGATGGTCCCCAAAGGCTCTGTCGCAGTCGAAGGCATCAGCCTCACCATCGCCGCAGTCGACGGCGACACAATCTCGATCGCCATCCTTCCTCTAACCTACTGGCGCACCAATCTCCACTCCCTCCAGCCCGGCACTTCACTCAATGTCGAAGCCGACGTCCTCGTCAAACTCGCCTGGCAGCAGATGCAGACTACCCAAAAAACCGAATTCGACATCACCGAAGACTGGCTCGTCGCCAACGGCTACTGACCTGCATCTTCAACACTTCGCCGCACAATTCATGAACTCTCCTTTGCGACTGCTTGACTTCGCTCGCATTCCAGTGCCCGATCGTTCATAATCATTTGCTTCAGGCGATGAAAACGGCGTAATCTTCGCTGCGCCGGAATCCCCTCATCGCGCGTCTACTATACACACGCCGGTTTGGTCTGCCGGAACAGGAGCCTACTCGATGCCAGCAGCTCACTCTCTTCCCCAAACTCTGGGGGAACTGCGCAGAAGCACACAGTTTGCAGAAGCCTGCCTGAATACCCGCACCGTAAAGGATGAGCTGCGCTCAAACCTCATTCGCCGCCTCCGGGCGCACGAAACTCTCTTCCCCGGCATCGTCGGCTTTGAAGACACCGTCGTTCCCCAGATCATTAACGCCATCCTCTCCCGGCAGAACTTTATCCTTCTCGGCCTTCGCGGACAGGCGAAGAGCCGCATCCTCCGCGCCCTTACTTCACTCCTCGATGAGCATCTGCCTTACATCGCCGGCTGCGAAATCCGAGACAGTCCCTATCGGCCACTCTGCAAACGCTGCCGCGATCTCATCGCGGAGCGTCAGGAAGAGACGCCGATTGCATGGCTCGATCGCGAATCGCGTTACGTAGAAAAACTCGCTACACCCGACGTCACGGTCGCCGACCTCGTAGGCGATCTCGACCCAATCAAAGCGGCCCGTGGCGGCCAAGACCTCTCCAGCGAACTCACCATGCACTACGGCCTGCTCCCTCGCGCCAACCGCGGCATCTTCGCCATCAACGAACTTCCCGACCTCGCCGGCAAAATTCAGGTCGCCCTCTTCAACATCATGCAGGAAGGCGACGTGCAGATTAAGGGCTACCCTGTTCGCCTCGCCCTAGACGTCGCTCTGGTCTTCAGCGCCAACCCAGAGGACTACACGGCCCGCGGCAAAATCGTCACTCCGCTCAAAGACCGCATCGGCTCTGAAATTCGCACCCACTATCCCGAGAGCCTCGAAGAAGGCATCACCATCACCGCGCAGGAAGCCTGGTCCGAACGCGGCTCCGCTTCCATCGAAATTCCGCCCTACGTCCGTGCCGTCGTCGAACAGATCGCCTTCTCCGCACGCGAAGACAAGCGGGTCGACAAGCGCAGCGGCGTTAGCCAGCGGCTTCCCATCTCAACGATGGAACTGGTCATCTCCAACGCCGAACGCCGTGCTCTGGTCAACGGCGAGTCGCCCGCAGTCCCACGCATCAGCGATATCTACGCGGCTCTTCCTGGCATCACCGGCAAGCTCGAACTCGAATACGAAGGCGAGATGCGCGGAGCCGACACCGTCGTTCGCGAGCTCATCCGCACCGCCGTGGGCAAAATCTACGACCGCTACTTCAGCGAGACCAACACACAGCAGATCGAGCAGTGGTTCAATCTCGGCGGAACCGTCAAGCTCGACGACAACCAGTCAAGCTCAGCCGCACTCGCCGATCTCAAGAAAATCCAGGGCCTCTTCGAAAAACTCTCGCCCCTTGAAGTGAAGGCTTCCGATGAATCTCCGCGCGCAGTGGCCGCATCCGAGTTCCTTCTCGAAGGTCTCGTTGCGCACCGCAAACTCAGCCGCAGCGAAGAACGCGGCTTTGCAGCACCTGAAAAAGGATCACGCAAACCCGAGCGCGATCTCGAAGTTGAATTTGACGACTGGCAACGCTCCCGCCGTTCCGGCCGCGGCGGCGGATTGAATTGAATTCCCAGGTCTCAAAATCGAGACCTGGGGCACCCCCGTTTTTTAGCTAATCAGCACCCGTCGCGCACGTCGAAGGAGTATCGCATGAAGCGCGTTCGCTACACCAAATTCAACGGCGATCTTGCCTCAGAGATGGAGATCGAAGACCTGCTCAAAGCTCTCTCCGACTATCTGCTCAACTCCGGCTTTCAAGATCCCTATTCGCACTTTCAGGATCTCGATCACACCCTCGACAACCTGCGCGAAGCCCTCCGCCAGCTTCTCGAATCCGGCGACATGTTCGACGAGAGTATTCGCGAGCAACTCGGTCAAGCCATGCAGCAAAACAAAATGGACGAGCTCGTCGACAAGCTCATCCAGCGCATGCAGCAGGAAAACTACATCTCATACAGCCAGAATATGGACCCCACTCAGATGTCGCAAGCGATGGGTCAGGCCGGCAACGTCCAGGGCGAAGTTCGTTTCGAAGTCACCGATAAAAGCCTCGACTTCCTCGGCTACAAAACGCTGCGCGATCTCCTCGGATCTCTTGGCAAGTCAAATTTTGGCCGCCACGATACCCGCCACTGGGCCACGGGGGTCGAAGCCCACGGGGCGTCTCAACGATATGAGTTTGGCGACACCCTCAACCTCGACACCGTCACTACTCTCAAGTCAGCGATCGCTCGCGAAGGCATCGGCCTTCCGCTCAATCTCGAGTACGACGACCTCCATGTCCACCAGTGCGAGTACCAGAGCTCCTGCGCCACAGTCGTCATGCTCGACTGCTCGCACTCCATGATCCTCTATGGCGAAGACCGCTTCACTCCTGCAAAAAAAGTCGCCATGGCGCTCTCGCATCTCATCCGAACCCAGTACCCCGGCGACTCGCTTTCCCTTGTTCTCTTCCACGACTCCGCCGAAGAACTCCCCGTCTCCCAACTCGCGCGCGTCAAGGTCGGTCCCTACTACACCAACACCCGCGAGGGCCTGCGCGTCGCCCAGCGCATCCTCGCCCGCCAGCGCAAAGACATGAAGCAGATTGTGATGATCACCGACGGCAAGCCCTCAGCGCTCACGCTCCCCGACGGTCGCATTTACAAAAATGCCTACGGCCTTGATCCCCTCGTCGTCAGCGAAACCCTCGAAGAAGTCGCGCGCTGCAAGCGTTCCAACATCATGATCAACACCTTCATGCTCGCCTCCGACTACGGCCTCGTCCAGTTCGTCCACAAAGTTTCAGAGATGTGCCGCGGCAAAGCATACTTCACCACCCCCGACACCCTCGGCGAATATCTCCTGATGGACTACATGAACCGCAAGTCGAAGACGATTCACTGAGGAAGGGCACTTCCAGCTTTATCTGTTCATCCTCGATTTGTGGCAGAACGTTTCCCCGAGTCTGGCCGACGGTAACGTGACCTGTCCGTTTGCGGACACCCCCACCCCTATTTCCTGGAGGAAGTGCTTTGCTTTCATGGGCGTGCAGAGATGATTATGCACTTGACACATACGGAGGGGAAATGGAGACTAAGGGTACCGTGACAGGGCAGCATATTTCATTATTGTTGGCTGAAAGAATTCTCAAGATTTTCGAGGAGTCCGGAGCTTCCGAGGCAGAGAAACACGCCGCTTTGGGAGTAGTGAGGGCGGTAGTCCCTGTACTACCAAATGCTTCGTGCTCAGTTGATTATTCTCCGCAAGGAGGGGAAGAATCTACTTCGTCCGAGTAGCGGACGTAAGGTACTTCAAATTTGTGTTTAGATTGCGAAGTTCGGTAAGGATCGCCATCAGGGTTTGGGAGATTTGGGAGACGTAGCTTTCCATAGTGCCGAGAATTATAGGGCACCTCTTTGACGATACATACGTGCAATCAATTGCACTCTGACGAGTGCCGTGACAGGGCAGCTTAGGGCCAAGTTGTCGGCTTAACAAGGTGCGAAAAGACTCTGCCATTTTTCTCGATCGGGAGAGGGTTTGGGAGTTGGCAGTCAATCAGGTGCTGCTCGGTCATTCGGAAATGCTCGTGACAGGCGCGCACCAATTCATTAGCTCCTCGTCCGATGGGAGGCAAGACAGCAAAGCGCTTCTCGGGGTACATGCCCTTAAGCAATTCGATAGTGGGAACCTGGTCGGAATCCGCTGTCATGAGTATGGCTTTATCGTAGTCGGGAGCGCGTCGAATCATCGAAACGGCAATATTGATATCCGTTTGTTTTTCGACATTTGTATTGAATGTCCTTCTACACCCCAGCGCTGCTCGGCATTCGACTAGCTTTGGTTTGAACTCGCCTAGCTTCACCTCTACACCCTTATACTTCTGAGCGGAAACAAACGTCTCATGTCGTCGGCGCTTATCGTCCGTGTTGTGCCAGTTAGGGTAGGCGGTGAACAATTCGACCCCCGCAAGAGTCTCTGATCTTGATTTGACAAACTTATTCATCAGTGACATGAGGCAGAGCCATTTGTACTTTTGATAGCGATGAGGATCAGCCACGGGTACCAACGGCTCGAACTTCTCCAATGCGTGGTATAAGTTAAAACCATCTACGAAACCAAACACCTTAAGCGGAGGTGTTTCAATAGCTTCCCCGGTATCTTCTATACCATTAGTCATTGACATTTGGCCCCCAATCGCCGATACTAGGGCCATCACCCCCACGGGGCTACGGCTCCATGGCCCCCGGCTCTCCAGGGAGCCGGGTTTGTATTTTGAGCGGAGGGCGGGAGATTTGAACTCCATTGCCTACCCAGCAATCCCGGTTTATAAGACCGGTCCTAGCACCAGCTAGACGCCCTCCGCAATCTAATTACAGCCACTCCCCCCTTATAGCCCACTTCCAGAGCATCCGTCAAGCGGAGTTGCTTTGTTATTGCTAAATACGCCTAAATGCTATTTAATAGTGCTATAGTTGCTTTGAAAGGATTATTCACATGGGGCGGGGACCATCTTATCCATACGTTGATCTGGAGCAGGCAATCAATCTATCTCGAAGGATTTATGACTACGCCAAGCGAGGGGCGGCTCCCACCGAATCCGTTATCGCGGAGGCCCTCAAGTTGTCGCCTACCAGTAGCGGCTCCGATAAAGTGATCGCTGCTCTACGATATTTTGGCCTCGTGGAAGACGCACCTGGGGCGAATGGCAAGGCGATCAAGCTTACGCCTCGCTCTATTCGAATCCTTCTAGATGAACCGGATTCTGCGGAACGGTTTGAGGAAATCAGAAAAGCTGCTTTATCTCCTAAGTGGTATGAATACTGCTGGAAAAAATGGGGAATGGATATGCCTCCGGCGATGAAATCTAACCTACTGATAGAGCATGGATTTGTAGATTCGACCATTGACGGGTTTCTGCGGAACTACCGAAAGAGTATTGCATTTGCGGGTCTTTTGGACGGGACAATTCTCTACAACTCAGAAGAGAGCACTGAGGAAAGCAAAAAGCAGGCCCCTAAAATTGGAGATTGGGTACAATGGGAGATGCCGGGAGGGGTATTAGGCCTGCGAAAGGCAAAAAGGCTTGAGAAACTTCAATTTTCAGCCTCGCACGGGACGTTCGGCTTTGTGGAAGGTGATTCCACAGGTATTCCTTTTGAGCAGTTAATACTTGCCGATGTACCTGAAGATGAGCCCGAAAAACTTTCGCAGTCCAAAATAGCTGTCCCGAGCATTAAGGCCATTGCGCCTGAGGGTACTAAAATGCAAACCGATGTGATCGCTATCGGCGGGAACAGTATCACGCTTCAAATTCAGTGGCCCACCGAAATCACTCAAGACGCGTACGATGACTTGGTTGACTACTTAGAACTTCTGAAGAAACGCGCAAAGAGGGCCATCGCCTCCAAACCGATAGCTGCTGAGAAGCTTGACTCTGCGACCTCCGAGTAAAAGTGAGGTATTCTCGGAGATGTGAAGGTAGAGAAAGCAAAATTCGACTCTCTTCTGCAACGGCTGCTTAATCAGAAGCCGGAGAAGACCGCCACGATAAAAGGCTCTCCCAAGCCGCAGCCGAGAGAGCCGATAATCCCTAAGCCTCGCCCTTCGGAACCCCGATAAGCTCCGCATAGGGCATAGGTGCGAACCCCGCCAGACGGCGCAGGGTGCGCGTGAACTTATCCGGGTCTTTGCGCATGTTGAACCTAAATTCAAACTCGCTCAGGTAGCGGTGCAGGTGCTTTATCGAGACGCGATGGAAGCTCCCTATCAGGCCACGTTTCAAGAGCGAGAATGACGATTCAACCGTGTTTGTATGGATGCGCGTGTTCGGAACGACCCATTCCTTAGAGTGATTCACCATGCGATGCTTTAGGGCCATCTGCGCATCGAGAGCGAAGTTGTAGACGGCTGCTGAATCCGTATAGAGCCGTTCTGGATTCGGCACAACATGCTTGCGAACTGCCTCGCGGATCGTGGCCGCTTTGCCATCGGGGATGTGAACGTATTTGACGCGGCCACCACGCTCACGCATGCCGAGGACCATGTCGAACTTCTCAGCGCGTGACCGTTGGTTTTCCTTGCTGCGTCCGAAACGGCGCTTCGTCTTTCCGCCGATGTACGTCTCATCAACTTCCACGATGCCGCGAAGCTGCTCAAAAGGACCAGCCTCATCCGCCATTGCCTTACGAATGCGATGGGCCAGGTACCACGCGGTGCGATAGGAACCGATGCCAAGGTGTTCTTTAAGCTGATTGGCCGAGATGCTTTTCTTCGCGTCTACAACGATGGCAAGGGCCATGAACCACTTGTGCAGGGGAAGATGCGAGTCATTGAAGATCGTGCCGCTAGTGGCTGAGAACTGCTGTTTGCAGGTCTTCTCTAGGCACTGAAACACGCTCTTGCGGACGTTCTTGGATGCCTGCCCATCCTTGCGGACGTTGGTGCGCTTGATCCTCGAAACCTTGTCAGCACCGCATACAGGGCAGCGAACCACGCCATCGGGCCAGCGCATCTGCTCGATGTAGCTCAAGCATTCATCGTCTGTCGGGAACTGTTTGGTGACGTCTATCAGGTTCATGGCCGCTTCTTTCGAGTGACGTATTTGAATACCTTTTTGAATACCTTCTCAAGCGTGGCAGCGGGAGTGACAAACAAAATCATTCCGATAACTCCAAATGTCCCAATTAAGAAGTCTTTGAACGCCATGCAACCACGATACTGCTATTGTTATTCTGTGTCAAGTGCATAATCATCCGTGCAGACAGGGGGTGTCGCCAAATATGTCTGCCCATTGGAGTTCGCTGTAGGTGTGTCTTGGAAAAGGACTTACGGCGCCTGGGTGAGAGATCGAGAAGTGATGTTCTCGATAGAGACGCAGAATCTTCCCTTCAGCATTGCAAGCCTGACGAAGTGCATCGCTTGTTTCTCTTGATTTCCATTATGAGCCGCGAGACGAGATAGTCTGCAAAGCGGATAAGTCTTTTTTGTGTTTGGAATGAGCGGTGTAGAGGCGTGGAAAATTTTTGAGGCTTGACTTTGAGAAAGCGCGGGGGGGCTGATTCTCTACACGGAGGTTTGCGCAGGAAGGATGAATCGAAGTGAGACCAGAGAGAGGATAAAAAGTCCGCAAGTTGATGTGTTCAACCTCCCCGGTCCCCAAAAGCGAGGGACCGGGGCACCCCACTTCGTTGCGAATTAACTCGAGACCGGCGCCACACGCCACTTGCTCCGGCGTTGTCAAAAGAGTTCCGTTCATCACACTAGACGACACTTTGTAGACTGTACATATGGCGCTCAAACGGATGGACAATGTCGGAATTGTCGTGAATGATCTCGGGATGGCGATTGATTTTTTCCGCGAGCTCGGCCTCGAGCTCGAAGGACGAGCCACGATCGAAGGAGAATGGGCTGGGCGTGTCACTGGACTGAGGGATCAGCGCGTCGAGATTGCGATGATGCGGATGCCGGACGGCCACGGCCGGCTCGAACTCTCTCGCTTTCTCACGCCGCCTGTGATCGAGGATCATCGCAACGCCCCCGTGAACGCTCTAGGGTACCTCCGCGTCATGTTTGCGGTGGACGACCTCGACGAGACGCTTGAAAGACTCCGCAAACTCGGTGCGCAGCTCGTCGGAGAAGTAGTCCAGTTTAAAGACACATATCGGCTTTGCTACATCCGCGGGCCTGAAGGGCTTCTCATTGGACTCGCTCAAGAACTAGGCTGAGCGCATTGGTGAAGATTGTTTACGCACCCTTGAGATCACTCGTACCGCAACGCCTCAATCGGATCCAGATTCGCAGCCCTGATCGCCGGGATCATCCCGCTCACCAGTCCTGTCACAATCAGGATCCCCGTAGCCACCACCACCGAGGTCGGCGAAATCAGCAGCCGGATATCCGCATCTTCGGCATGCAGCGCGATCTCGCTGTAGAACGGAATCCGCCCCACCAGCACCGAGATTAGATACGCCAGCCCAATGCCGCTCATACCGCCAACGCCGGTAATCACCATCGCCTCGGCCAGAAACTGCGTAAGAATATGCCGCCGTTGCGCGCCCAGAGCCTTCTCCACGCCAATTTCGCGCGTGCGCTGCTGCACGGCGACCAGCATGATGTTCATCAGCCCGATGCCCGCGATGCCCAGGGTGAGCGCGCCCACCAGCGACAGCAGCACCTGCAGCGCTAATGACAAAATGCTGAACTGATGAAGTTGGGTCATCAAGTTCGCCACGAAAATCGCATTGTGATCCGTCGGTCTGAATTTGTGCGCCGCTCCTAGCGTCGCCCTCAAGTTCTGCTCCACCAATTGATAGTCCCCGGTGTAGTTGAACCAGATTCCGCCGAGGTATTTCGTATCCGTCAGATCGCTCATCGTGCTGAACGGAATGTAAATCTGCCGGTTTCGGTTGTTGTCCTCGCCGCCCTCCTGCATCTTCGGGCTCAGCACTCCCACAATCGTGAATAGCACTCCATTCAACCGGATCGTCTCTCCAACCGCCCATCCGCCGGAATACAGCTTCGTCTTCGCTTCCGAGCCGATCACACAGACATGCGCGCGCTGCTGCTCCTCCTGCCCGTTGAAAAAGCGCCCCGCATCCGTATCCAGCTTCCAGATATCCTGAAACACCGATCGCACGCCATTGATCGTCCACGTGTACGAGTGCAGATCGTTCTGCACCGTCACGTCTTTGAACGCAATCGGCGAAATGTGATTGATCCCCGGCACCGCCGCGCTCAGCCGGTCCACATCATCAATCGTGAACCGCACCTTGACGCCCGACTTCTCGCCGCCCGCCTGCTCGCTCGTCGTTCCCGGAAACGTGCCGATGATATTCGTGCCCCACTGGGCGAAAATCGCCTGCACCGCCCGGCTGAATCCCGCGCCATACGCCAGCAGCAGCACAACCGTCGCAATCCCCCACGCCATCCCGATCATCGTGATAGCCGTGCGGCGGCGGTTATACAACATCGCCTCCCAGGCCTGACCAAATATATCTTTGAGCATGTTCAACTCCAGCTTCTAGCCGCTAGCTACTAGCTAATTGAAGGCGAATTGCGACTCGTTTCTCATCCGCGTTGTCACTCCAAAACCGGGTTCGCAATTTGAAGGAAGGTAGTTATCACGTTAACGAAGCCAGAGGCTAGCAGCTAGAAGCTGCTCTTTCACTCCTTCCTCAACGCCTCCACCGGATCCAGCGCCGCCGCTTTGCTCGCCGGATACAATCCCGCTGCAATTCCGCTCAGCATCAGGCAGACCATCGCCAGCGCCGCAGACCACGGAACCAGCCGCGGCGGATCCCATCCG
>Ga0070667_100005958_pt1 | contig 10137 bp, 7 predicted proteins | sample KBSS33metaG_FD_64659 | JGI IMG/M metagenome (GOLD analysis project Ga0070667, IMG submission 64659) | Switchgrass rhizosphere microbial communities from Kellogg Biological Station, Michigan, USA - KBS S3-3 metaG | ecosystem: Host-associated > Plants > Roots > Rhizosphere > Soil ...
CAAGAGGGAATGAGAAATATGGCCAAGGTCATTGGAATCGACTTGGGCACGACCAACAGCTGCGTTGCCGTCATGGAAGGCGGCAAGCCGAAGGTCATCGAGAATGCTGAAGGTGCGCGCACGACCCCATCGGTGGTCGCGTTCACCAAGGACGGCGAGCGCCTGATCGGCCAGCCGGCCAAGCGCCAGGCGGTGACCAACCCCGACAATACGATTTTCGCGGTGAAGCGCCTGATCGGCCGCCGGTTCGACGATCCGATCACCAAGAAGGACACCGAGCTTGTCCCGTACAAAATCGTCAAGGGCGCCAACGGCGACGCCTGGGTTCAGGCCGCCGGCAAGGATTACAGTCCGTCGCAGATTTCCGCCTTCATCTTGCAGAAGATGAAGGAAACCGCCGAGGCCTATCTCGGCGAGACGGTCACTCAGGCGGTGATCACCGTTCCCGCTTACTTCAACGACGCTCAGCGCCAGGCGACCAAAGACGCTGGCCAGATCGCCGGCCTCGAAGTGCTGCGCATCATCAACGAGCCGACCGCCGCCGCGCTCGCCTACGGGCTGGAGAAGGACGACGGCAAGCTGATCGCGGTCTACGATCTTGGCGGCGGCACGTTCGACGTGTCGGTGCTCGAAATCGGCGACGGCGTGTTCGAGGTGAAGTCGACCAACGGCGACACCTTCCTCGGCGGCGAGGATTTCGACGCCCGCATCGTCAACTGGCTCGCCGACAAGTTCAAGGCAAAGGAGAATATCGACCTTCGCACCGATCGCCTGGCGCTGCAGCGGCTCAAGGAAGCCGCCGAGAAGGCCAAGATCGAGCTGTCGTCGGCGGCGACCACCGAAATCAACCAGCCGTTCATCACTGCGCGCATGGAAGGCGGCACCACCACGCCGCTCCACCTGGTCGAGACGATCAGCCGCGCCGACCTCGAGAAACTGGTCGAGGATCTGATCGAGCGGACCATTGAGCCGTGCAAGAAGGCGCTCAAGGACGCCGGGCTCGACGCCAAGGACATCGCCGAGGTCGTCCTCGTCGGTGGCCAGACCCGCATGCCCCGCGTGCGTGAACGGGTGAAGGAATTCTTCGGCCGTGAGCCGCACACCGGCGTCAATCCGGACGAAGTCGTGGCGATGGGCGCCGCGATTCAGGCCGGCGTGCTGCAGGGCGACGTCAAGGACGTGCTGCTGCTCGACGTCACCCCGCTGTCGCTCGGCATCGAGACTTTGGGCGGCGTGTTCACCCGGATGATCGACCGCAACACGACGATCCCGACCAAGAAGAGCCAGGTCTTCTCGACCGCCGAGGATAATCAGAATGCGGTGACCATCCGCGTCTTCCAGGGCGAGCGGGAAATGGCCGCAGACAATAAGGTTCTCGGCCAGTTCGACCTGGTTGGTATTCCCCCGGCGCCGCGCGGCGTGCCGCAGATTGAGGTCACCTTCGACATCGACGCCAACGGCATCGTCAACGTCAGCGCCAAGGACAAGGGCACTGGCAAGGAACAGCAGATCCGCATCCAGGCCTCGGGCGGCCTAGCCGACGCCGACATCGAGAAAATGGTCAAGGAAGCCGAGCAGTTCGCCGACGAGGACAAGAAGCGGCGCGCGGCGGCCGAGGCGAAAAATAATGCCGAAAGCCTGATCCACTCGACCGAAAAACAGCTCGCCGAGCATGGCGACAAGGTCGACGAAGCGGTGAAGACCGAGATCGAGGGTGCGCTGGCCGAGGCCAAGACCGCGCTTGAGGGCGGCGATGCCGACCAGATGACCGAGAAGACCAACGCGCTGGCCCAGGCGGCGATGAAGCTCGGCGAGGCGATCTACAAGACGCAACAGGCCGAAACCGAAGCCGCCGCTGGTCCCGCCGGGACCGAAGGCGCGGCTGAAGAGCAGCCCGAGCAGGAAGAAGTCGTCGACGCGGAATTCTCGGAAGTCGACGAAGAGAACAAGGGCTAATGATCGCTTGGCGCCGGTTTCGGACGGGGAGCCGGCGCCGCGTGCTGCGTAACGGGGAGCCGTGATGGTCGAGCAGGACTATTACGAATTGCTGGGGATCGAGCGCGGGGCGGACGATGCGGCGATCAAGGCCGCCTATCGCCGGCTCGCCAAGGAACATCATCCCGACCGCCAGAACGGCTGCAAGGACGCCGAGTCGCGGTTCAAGGCGGTCAACCAGGCCTATGACGTCCTCAAGGACCCGCAGAAGCGCGCGGCCTACGACCGGTTCGGCCACGCCGCCTTCCGGAATGGCGGGGGCGGGCAGGATCCGTTCGGCGGCGGCGGGTTCGAGGGCTTTTCCGACATTTTCTCGACGATCTTCGGCGAGTTCATGGACCCGCGCGGCGCGCGCCAGAACGCGGCCCGCGGTGCCGACCTCCGCTACGATCTCGAACTGACCCTCGAAGAAGCGTTCACCGGGGTCGAGAAAACCATCACGATCGAGGCGCTGTCGCGCTGCGAGAGCTGCCAGGGCCGCGGTTGCGCCAATGCCGATAATTGTTCGCGCACCTGTGCGACCTGCAATGGGGCGGGCAAGGTTCGCGCCCAACAGGGCTTCTTTGTGGTTGAGCGCGGCTGCCCGACCTGCCGCGGTTCGGGCGAGGTGATTTCCGACCCTTGCGCCAACTGCCACGGCGAAGGCCGCGCGCTCAGCCAGCGCAAGCTGGCGGTGAAAATCCCGGCCGGAGTCGATGAAGGCACGCGCATCCGCGTTTCGGGCGAAGGCGAGGCGGGCGTGCGCGGAGCTTCGGCCGGCGACCTCTACATTTTCGCCCACATGAAGCGGCACCCGATTTTTGCCCGCGAAGGCACGGTGCTGGTCGCCGATTGCCCGGTGACCTTCACCACAGCGGCGCTGGGCGGATCGATTACGCTACCCGGGGTCGATGGTCACAAGGTTGAGATCAAGATTCCGGCCGGCATCCAGTCGGGCGAGCAACTGCGCCATCGCGGCTCGGGGATGAGCGTCCTCAACGGCCGCGGGCGCGGCGATCTGGTCGCCCGGATTCTGGTCGAAACGCCGTCGAAGATGTCGGCCAAACAGAAGAAGCTGCTCGAGGAATTCCGCGCGACCGAGACCGGCGAGGAATGCCCGGCGGCGAAAGGGTTCTTCACCCGCGTGCGCGATATTTTCGCCGGCTAATCGCCGCTTTTCAGCCGATCGATCTCGAGCCGCATCGCGAACATCTGCGCGAACAGCTCGGCCGCCGCGTGCAGTTCGAAATTGGGCTTCACCGGCTTCGTATGGGCGAGCCGGAACTCGCCGGCTTTCTTTCCACCGATTCTCACCGGTACACGCATCGTCGAGGCGAAGCCGCGATCGGCAAGCTCCGCCGCCTGCTCGGTTGACGGCGCGCGCAACAGCGCATTGGCGATCACCGTATCCTCGTCTTCGCGCGGGAAGACCGGAACTGCGCTCGCCTTGCTGTCGGGCACGAGCGCTGGGAAATCGTCGCTAAGCGTCGCATTCGCTCCTGAGCGGAACGGCACGCCGGTGCGGCTGCTGGTCGATTTGAAATGGCCGGCGAGCAAGGTGACGCGATCGAAGGCGGTCAGCGCGCGCATCCGGCGGGCGGCGGCGTCGAACAGTTTCTTGCCGCTTTCACCCGCTAGCCCGGCCGCCAGCCCTCCGACACTTCCAAACGCTTCGCCAAAACCCTCGCTCGGGCTCGGCACCGCTTCGAGCAGCACGCGTTCCGCGATCTGCTGGAAAGCCACGTCATAGCGGTCGTGATCGTCGGTCAGCCGCACCTGATAGGCGCGGGCAATCCCGGTCGTCCCGCTTAACCGCGAGAACAGGTTGCGCAGGTCGTGGAGCGCCTGGGCATGAACAAACCGGCCGAGCGGCTCGTCGATCAGTGTGACGTGCGATTCCCCGAGCAAGTGATGGACGTTCTCCGACGCGCGCTCGACGATCCAGTCGAGCGACAGCTCGAGCAGATAGCCGCTCGGCTCGATGCCCACGGCATCGGTCATGTCAGCCGAACACCCGGCCGAAAATCGTGTCGACGTGCTTCAGATGGAAATCGAGGTCGAACAGCGCGTCGAGTTGCTCTGGAGAGAGACGCCTAGTCACATCCGGATCGGCCTTGAGCAGGTCGAGCAGCGACAATGCGCCGTCCGATTCCCACACCTTCATCGCGTTGCGCTGGACTAGCGCATAGGAATCTTCGCGGCTGAGCCCGGCCTGGGTCAGCGCCAGCAACACCCGCTGCGAATGAACCAGCCCACCCATGCGATCGAGATTCTTCTGCATCCGCTCGGGGTAGACGAGCAATTTGTCGACCACGCTGGTCAGCCGAGCCAGCGCGAAGTCGAGGGTGATTGTGGCGTCCGGGCCGATGAACCGCTCGACCGACGAGTGCGAAATGTCGCGCTCGTGCCACAGCGCCACATTCTCGAGCGCGGGCGTCACCGCACTGCGCACGACGCGGGCGAGGCCGGTCAGATTCTCGGTCAGCACCGGGTTGCGCTTGTGCGGCATCGCCGAACTGCCTTTTTGGCCGGGCGAGAAATATTCCTCGACCTCGAGCACTTCGGTGCGCTGGAGGTGACGGATCTCGATCGCCAACCGCTCGATCGACGAGGCGACGACGCCAAGCGTGGCAAAGAAGGCCGCGTGGCGGTCGCGCGGGATGATCTGGGTCGAGACCGGCTCGGGCGTCAGCCCGAGTTCGGCGGCGACATGGGCTTCAACCTCGGGCGGGACGTTGGCGAATGTGCCGATAGCGCCGGAAATCGCGCAGGTCGCGACCTCGTCGCGCGCCGCCACCAGCCGCTCGCGGTTGCGCGCGAATTCGGCATAGGCCTGTGCGAGCTTCAGCCCGAAGGTGGTGGGCTCGGCGTGGATGCCGTGGCTGCGGCCGATGGTCGGGGTCAGTTTGTGCTCGAAGGCGCGGCGTTTGAGCACGTCGAGCAGCGCATCGACGTCGGCGATCAACAATTCCGCCGCCTGCTTCAACTGAACCGCGAGTGCGGTGTCGAGCACGTCCGAGCTGGTCATCCCCTGGTGCAGCCAGCGCCGCTCGGGCCCGAGTTTCTCGCCCGCCCAGGTTAGGAAGGCGATCACATCATGCTTGGTCACCGCCTCGATCGCGTCGATCGCCGCCACGTCGATCTCGCCCAGCACGTCCGCGTCATAGGCTTTGCGGATCGTCACCGCGTCGTCGGCCGGGATCATCCCGATCTCACCCATCGCCTCGGCGGCGAAAACTTCGATCTGCCACCAGATGCGATAGCGGTTTTCAGCCGACCAGATGGCCGACATTGCGGGGCGGGAATAGCGAGGAACCATGGCCGAGGCGGCTAGCAGAGCCGCCTCGGTGCATCAAATCGGGTTGCGGTTGGCGATCTGGTCGGTTGCATTGCGATACGAATTGTTGTGTCTGTCCTGACATTGGCATGCTCGCGGGTCAGTGCCCTGAGCCTGGTACAGGACCTCGGACGACACTTGGAGTGACCCGCATTCGCCTCTCTCGCTGGCTTCACGCTCCAGTCCTTACCGGACGGATGGCGCTTCTCCTGGGAATTCTTGCGGTCGAGCTTCCGACGATCATTCGGGTTTCCGCCCATAGTCTCGTCTCTGGGTGCGAGCTCACGCCATACCTCCCCTTCGTCCTGCTTTCCGCGATCCTGTTGGGATGGTGGCAAGCGGGTGCGGTCGTGCTGGCCTCCGCTGCGGTGTTCATTGGGTTGTTCGTCGGCTCGCCGAACACGTTTCTCGCAACGCCGTGCGCCGTATCTGCCGTTGGTATCTTCCTCGCCGCGTCGGCGATGATCATCGGCATTGTCTATGTAGTCAGACGCGTGATTTCGAGCATTTTTGGCGACCCCGACGGGTCTTCGGGCGGCGTCGTCTTCAGCCTGGAAGAAGGCCAGGTATGGGCGAGCCGGTACGGACAGGGGCCGCCGGTGTGCTTGGGCTCGCACAAAAGGGTTGGCAAAATGATGGAGGATTTTCTGGCTCAGCAGCAACTAGAGAAACGCCCGAAGAATCATCGCGAGTAAACGCGCCGTAAGGCTCCTCTGTCGGCGACCGACGGTCCGAAATTTTTTCGTCCCGGCACCCGCGGCAGGCTTCAGTGGGGGCGACCACATGAATGCTTGGTCGATTTCGCGAGGCTCGCTACGGTTATCGGGATGGCGGTCGATCCTGATGCTGGCCTTGTCGCAGCCGCGATCGCCGGCAATCGCGATGCATTCGAATCCCTGCTGCGCGCGCACTATGACCGCATTCACGGCCTTGCCTGGCAATTGACGGGATCGCGCGCCGACGCTGACGACATCGCGCAGGATGTGTGCTGCACGCTGGTCGAGAAAATCGGCAGTTTTCGGGGAGAGGCTAAGTTCACCACCTGGCTCACCGGCATCACGTTCAACGCCTGTCGCGATTTTCGACGGCGGCGGCGATCGTTCGCCGGGTTCACCGAAAAGCTCACGGTCCTCGTCGGCCTCGCCCCGGCGAATGACGGGCGCGATCTTTACGATGCGATCTGGCTGAAGAGTGCGATTGCGCGATTGAAGCCCGTATATCGCGACGCTGCCGTGCTCGTCGTCGGCCAACAACTCACCCACGCCGAAGCGGCCGAGGTACTGGGCGTGGCCGAGGCGACCGTCTCGTGGCGGATGAGTGAGGCGCGGCGGATGCTGTCCGCCGATCCCGCCTGACCGAAAAAATATTCAACGTCCTCCCAAGGAAATCCCGCGCCGGCGCGTCCCAGTGATGTGCGGGCAAGTTCGCCCGCGGTTCAATGGGAGGGTCCAATGTGCCTGTTCTGTCGTTCGGTGGGACCGATTCTCGCCGTCTTCTGCCTTGCTTCGTGCGGCCAGCCGGCCGTGCGCGGCGAGGTCTCGCCGCCGCCGGTTGCTGCCCAGAAGGCGGCGGACTCACAGGTCCTCGTCACCGGTTCTCCTGTCACGGCCCCCGCCGAGGAGCGCGACGCCATGAACTATCTGCCGGTGGCGCCGCCACCGCCGCCAGCGCCCGGCATCATGGCGCGGATCATGCCGTGGACGCCGCCTTATCACGACGTTGGCCGCGACAAGTTCTCCCAGATCTCCGAAAATCCGTTCAAGGTCGCCCAGGACGAGCCGGTCTCAACCTTCTCGATCGATGTCGACACGGCGTCTTATTCGTGGGTCCGCGCTTCGCTGAACCAGAATGCGATGCCGCAGCCGGATTCGGTGCGGACCGAGGAACTGGTCAATTATTTCCCCTACGATTACGCGCCGCCGGCCGGCACCGCGCAGCCGTTCAGCACCAATGTCTCGGTCATGCCGAGCCCGTGGTCGCCGGAGCGCAAGCTCGTCCGTATCGGTATCAAGGGATATTCGGTCCACCGCGCAACGCGGCCGCGGGCTAACCTCGTCTTCCTGATCGATACGTCGGGATCGATGCAGGAGCCGAACAAGCTGCCGCTGGTTCGCCAGTCGCTCGATATGCTGCTCGACGAGCTTGACCCGCGCGACACTGTCTCGATCGTCACTTACGCCGGCTACGCCGGGACCGCGCTCGAGCCCACGCCGGTCAGCCAGAAGGGCAAGATTCGGGCGGTGATCGACAGTCTTGGCGCGGGCGGCAGCACGGCGGGGGCCGAAGGCATCCGCCAGGCCTACAATCTCGCCGAGGCCAATTTCGACGCGAAGGGCGTCAACCGCGTGATCCTGGCGACCGACGGCGACTTCAACGTCGGCATCACCAACCAGGAGGAATTGAAGGGCTATATCGAGCGCGAGCGCGGCAAGGGCGTGTTCCTGTCGGTGCTCGGCTTCGGCATGGGCAATTACAACGACGCGCTGATGCAGACGCTGGCCCAGAACGGTAACGGGACCGCAGCGTACATCGACACCATCGCCGAGGCCCGAAAGACGCTGGTTGAAGAGTCCTCCTCGACCCTGTTCCCGATTGCCAAGGACGTGAAGATCCAGGTCGAGTTCAATCCCGCCGCGGTCGCCGAATACCGGCTGATCGGCTACGAAACCCGGCTGCTCAACCGCGACGACTTCAACAACGACAAGATCGACGCCGGCGATGTCGGCTCGGGCCAGACGGTCACCGCGTTGTACGAAGTCGTGCTGGTCGGCGGGCCGCGGGTGACTGACGAACTGCGCTACGGCAGGCCAATGGCGACGGCCGCCGCCCGGAGCAGCGAGCTGGGCTTCGTCAAGATCCGCTACAAACTGCCCAAGTCGGACACGAGCCGGATGATCGCGACCGCGATCGATGGCCGCAATGAGGTCCGGCGCTTCGCCGATGCTCCGCAGGACGCGCGCTTCGCGGTCGGCGTCGCTGCCTTCGCCGAGCTGTTGCGCGGCGGCAAGCACAGCGGGTCGTTCAGCTACGACGACGTGCTCAACATTGCGCTCGCGTCACGCGGACGGGACGAGTTCGGCTACCGCAACGAGTTCGTCCAACTTGTGCGCGCGGCGAAAAGCGCGCGGACGCTGGCGCAACTCGAACGCTAGGGCCGAGGGGCCGCCGCCGGTTGTGCGTCGGTGGCGGCCCGTGTCGCGATCCCTTCGACGCACGAGCGATTGCCGCTATGAGGTTGCTCGATGCCGCCCGGTGACTCCCCTTTGGTTCCCGACCCGCCACCACCGCGCCCGGCCGCGCGCGATGAGGCGATCGCGGCGGCGATGCGCCGGTTCGATGGCGTCGAGGAGCCCGCGCCCGCCCGATCCGAGCATCCGCGCCCGACGGGCGGTTGGATCCGCAAGCCGCAATTCGCGACGGCCATGTCGCTCGCGCTGATCGCAATCATCGGCGGACCGCTGACTTGGATGGCGGTCCGCAACGGCGCGCTTGAACCACCGAGGGAACCCGCGGCACCGCCGGCGGCGTCGAGCCCCGTCGGCGCGCCGACAGCTGCTCCGAAAGCCGCTCCGCTGGCGCGAACAAACCCACCGGAGGGCGCAGCGCCGCCTGACCTTGTGGCCGCACCCTCGCTGCCCGAGGCAAAGACAGAAGTCGCGCCGGTCGTGGCGGCGCCAGTCGAGCTGCGGACAACCGATTCGGCCCAGGAACTGGCCGCTGCGCCGCCACCCCCACCACCGCCACCGCCTCCGCCCGCTCCGGCACCGCTTGCCGAAAAAGCGGCCGAAGGGATGGTCGCCAACGATATCGCCGTCACCGGTTCCCGAATCCGCCGGCCAAATCTGACCACCGCCTCGCCCGTGACGGTCCCGAACAGATCTGCCGAGCGCGACGAGGCCGACGGCGTCAACAGCCTGCCCAAGGCGGAGGCGCCGGCGGCGCCCGGCTGGGTGCTGAACGACCGCACCTACGCGACCTTCCTGTCGCAGCTGCAAGCGTCGGTCCGGACGCACAACCGCGACGGCGTGATTCGCCTTATTCGCTTTCCGCTGCGGGTGAATGCCAACGGCAACAACCGGACCTATCGCGACGCCGCGTCAGTCCGCGCCGATTACGACAGAATCTTCACGCCGTCCGTGCGCCGGGCGATCCTCAACCAGAAGCTCGATCGTCTGTTCGGCCGCGATCAGGGTCTGATGATCGGCAACGGCCAGGTCTGGTTCGACCACAGCTGCCCGAACGCCCAATGCTCGCCGCCAGGGCCGGTGCGGATCACAGCGATCAATCTCTAGATCAGCCCCATCGCCCGTAGGCTCGTCCGTCCACTCGCGCCGACGATCACATGATCGTGGACCGTCACCTTCATGTGCCGCCCGGCCTCGACCAGGTCGCGGGTCAGGCGGATGTCCTGCTGGCTCGGGCTGGGATCGCCGCTGGGGTGGTTGTGGACGATGATCAGCGCCGTCGCGCCCAGCGCTATCGCCCGCGCGATGACCTCGCGCACATGGACCGACGCCTCGTCGACCGAGCCCTGCCACAGCGCTTCGTTGGCGATCAGCATGTTCTTGGCGTTGAGGAACAGCACCCGGACCTCCTCGACCCGGGCATGAGCCATGGCGGCGTGGAGATAATCGCCGAGCGCGTCCCAGCTCGACAGCACCGGTTTGTCCTCGATCCGCGCCTCGAGCAGCCGCAGCGCCGTCGCCTGCGCGATCTTCAGCGCGGCAATCGCTGCATCGCTGAGCCGTTCGCGCTTCAGGGCATCGGGGCTGGCCGACAGCAACGGCCCAATTCCGCCGAAATCGTGTAGCAGTCGTTTCGCAAGC
>Ga0070667_100005964_pt1 | contig 10127 bp, 10 predicted proteins | sample KBSS33metaG_FD_64659 | JGI IMG/M metagenome (GOLD analysis project Ga0070667, IMG submission 64659) | Switchgrass rhizosphere microbial communities from Kellogg Biological Station, Michigan, USA - KBS S3-3 metaG | ecosystem: Host-associated > Plants > Roots > Rhizosphere > Soil ...
CTGCCACCGCTGCTCGCTGATTGATAGCGGGCGCCGACTTCGATTTTGTTATTAAATACATACCCTACACCCGCACCCCACATAAACGATCCGCCTTGTGAAGTCTCGGGAGCCCAATCATCAAATCCCGCGAACTTCGCGTTATTGATCGAGTAGCCAAGCTGCGGTTCTACAAAAAATCCGTTGAAGTTGGCGCGATAGCCAAGGAGAATTGGAACGGTACCGGTTGTTAGCGGAAAGTCTCCAACTGCTTTGAAGCTTGAATAACCAGTAGTAAAAGTGACCTGGCCTGATTTACCAACACCGAGTAGGGCTTTTACATATCCACCGAACCCCGTTTTAAAGTAGGTGCTAAATTCACCGGTGGGAATGCCAACGTCTGCTCCAAACCCGATCTGGTTATTTCCTTTTTGCGCATAACTACTGGCATAGAACACCAAGGCTGCCAGTAAACCAATAATTATTTTTTTCATAAAATCTTTTTTGTTTTGTTAGAAAATTGAATTGTGAAAAATGATTGGCTCTTATTTCGAGCCACTCAACGAAAAATTGTATCCAAGTCGCAGCCCCAATAAACCGACATTATACCCGGCTCGTTTCGCCGTTTGGTAGCGAGCGCTAACTTCAATTTTGTTGTTGAAGACATACCCGACGCCGGCAGCCAGTGTGAATGCACCTTGTGTATCGGTGTAAAAACCATCTGCTGAATTGTGCTTATACGGATATATCCCGTATCCTAATTGTGGCTCAACAAAAAATCCATTGAAGTTGTGACGATAACCCAGTAGTACCGGGACAATGGTTGCCGTTGTTGCTACATCATCACCATAATCGGCTATCTCCTTAAAAGCGGAATACCCCGTTGTGAACGTAACTGCGCCTGACTCTCCTACTCCCAGGATTGCTTTCACGTAAGCACCAGCGCCTCTTCTAAAATCGTCACCGAAAACACCTGCAGGTAAAGACAGGTCTGCACCTACACCAATAAAATTCTTACCCTTTTGTGCAAAGCTGGAAGCAACAATTAAATTAGTCACCAGCAATGCCACGTAGATCTTTTTCATAAAAGTTTTAATAAATATTGTTTAATGATTTTTCGCGATCAGAATGAGGTTTTCATTGAATCTGTTCAGGCTATTTAGCGCCACTCAATGAAAAATTATACCCGACTCTTAGGCCAAAGAAGGAAACACTTGACCCTTCATTGCCGCCTGTCTGGTAACGAGCACTGACTTCAATCTTTTTATTGAATACATAACCCACCCCGGCTGCCCAGGTAAATCCGCCTCCACTTTCTGAATAAAAACCGTTCTCTACTGAAGTTTCTTTGTAATTATAGATGCCGTAACCAATCTGTGGCTCTACAAAGAATCCATTAAAGTTGTGACGATAACCAATCAGGATAGGAGCTACGCCTTGAGTCGCAGTGAAATCTTCCCAGTCGCCAGCTTCTTTGAAACTGGAGTATCCTGTTGTTAAAGTAACCTGTCCTGTTGTACCAACTCCGAACATCGCTTTTACGTAACCGCCAACTCCAGTCTTAAAATAGTCGCCGAAGTCACCCGTGGGCAACAACAGATCGCCTCCCACTCCAAGATAGCTCGTGCCTTTTTGCCCGAAGCTGCCGGCAGAAATTAAAATGGTCGCCAGCAAAACCATGTAAATCTTTCTCATAAAAAAAATTTTTTGATTAATGATTTTGATTAGGACAAAACTATTCCGCGAGAGAGGGCAAGTCAATATAAGATTACTTATACCACTTACCGGTACAACCGGTCATTTGAATGCATGACTGGTGATGGTCACAATTTTTCAATGATGATCGACACGAAAAGAAAAAAACATCTTCGATGTGAAAGCGGGAGTTTTATTTGCGCTTATGCAAGCAGCGTTGATCAAGCTGATTACACAATGAACATCACCTGTTTGAATAAAGTGGGCATGAAGGAAATTATCATCATGCTGATCATTTAAATCAGTGCAATCTGTGGTCTACTCTCTGCCAAGAAATTTATTGATTGCTTCCGTCCGGTTTTGCACATGCAGCTTCTCATATATGTTATGAATATGCTGGCTTACAGTGCCTGTAGTAATGCTGAGATGTTCAGCAATTTCTTTGTATAATAATCCTTCCGCAAGGAGATGAAGTATCTCATTTTCGCGGGCAGATAAAACATCCATCGAACTTTTTTTCTCGTGAAAAACATTCACAAGCTTGCGCGCAATATGTGCACTCATCGGCGAACCACCACCATGCAGTTCCTTCAACGCGTTTGCAATTACATCGAAATTTGACTTTTTCAGAAGATAGCCTGAAGCACCGGCCTTCAATGCCTCAAAAATCTTATCGTCCGTTTCATACACCGTAAACATGATAAACTGGATGGTTTTGCATTTTCTCTTCACCTCCCGAATGCATTCGATCCCATTCATCCCGGGCAGATTAATGTCCATAATGACGATATCAGGTTCAATATCCGGTAACTTAGCTGCAGCATCTTCGGCACTCCGAAAGGTTTCCAGTATAAGGAAATCATCACTTGACCCAAGATAACAGCTAAGGCCTTCCCGAACCTCATCAAGATCTTCAACTATTGATAGAGTAATTGGGCGCATAACGTAAAGATATGTCCTGTTATATGATTGACGCTATAACAAAACTTATAGAGACCCATTCCTTAGCCACCATTCCTCAATTCCTCCAATGATACCTGCAATGTTACGGAAGTCCCATTCTCATTTCTAAATTTAGCAGAACCGCCAATTTCGACCATCCTTTTCTTAATGTTATTAAGCCCATTCCCAAATCTTCTTAAACTCTCCAGGTTAATCCCCTTTCCGTTATCATGAATAAGAATGGATAGGTCCTTGTTTATAGTAATGGTAATATCCACGTTCGTCGCCTCGGCATGCTTGACTACATTATGCAGGACTTCTTTTACTGAGAGGAAGATATTCCGACGCATTTCTCCGCTTGCAAAAATTTCCGGATGTTCGAGAGGTGCGTGGAAATTACAATGAATATCATGCGTGGTCAGGTAATCCATCGCATAGGCCCTGGTATAGCCGAGAAGATCATTCATACTGTCATTATGCTGGTTCAATGCCCAAACGATCTCTCCCATTTTATCCATCATCTCTTCGGAATAAGACGAAATTTTTTGCAGGTGTGCCGGATCCAAAATGCCTTTTTGATTTTCGAATTTGATCGTTTCGCTCAATACTTTAATACGTGACAATCCCGCACCCATATCATCATGCATGTCTGTTGCAATACGTGTTCGTTCCTTTTCAATCGCCCGCTTCTTTTCAAGACCGATCAGTTGTTTTTGTAATTTATTGCGATAATACAACCGGAAAAAAATAGTCATCACTGCCAGGAAGGAAAGAAATTCGATGCCAATGAACCACCAGGTTTGCCACCAGGGAAACATTACTGTAAAGGAATAGCCCGCGTCAAGAGGGGCATATTTTCCATTTAAAAATACAGCTCTTACTTTCAGGTCGTAGTGCCCGGGGGAGAGATTCAAGAAACTAAACTCCGGGCTTGAAGATAGTTCTGTCCATACTCCTGTCTTCCCTTCTGCATCCAACCGGTAACTAAATAAAGTTTTCTTTTCATCGAAGAAACTTGGGACAGCTACCCGGAAAAAAAGATTGTTTTGAAAATATTTCAGATTAAGTCTCTGCTGTGGAACCGGCTGTTCCTGGGTATTGATCGCAAATTTTGAAAGAATAATTGCAGGTTGTACTGGAATTGAGGATTTATCGGGAGGATAGACTTTCACGAGTCCTGATGACGCCACTGCCCAAATAACTCCATTTCGGTCATCTTCCGTCTTCCATACATCAAGGTACATGTTGGAGGCTTTTGTCACATTCTCTATTTGAACGCCCTTGTCCTCAAAACTAATCTTATCCAAACCGGTGGGAGTGCTTGCCCATACGTTTCCCTTACTATCGCAGTGAACATATTTGATAAAATTTTCCGTCAGTCCGTCTTTGACAGTTAACTGCTGCAGGAATTTCATCTGGCCATTTCGGATGTTATAGCAAACCAAACCGCGCTGACGTGTGCCCATCCAGAGCCTGCCTGAACCGTCAATATCGAATGATCGCGGTTCAATATTACGGTCGCGCCAGTCGTATTTATTTACGAGCCGTAAGTAGTTATCGGGATCAGAGGGGTTGACTTTATAAATATATATGTTCATTGACCTTGTGATGACATAAAGAAAATCATCATTCGTCAGAACGGCTTTGTCAACAAAATAATTTAATGGCTCGCTAATAACTTTATGCCCCGGTAAAACAACGGTTACAGAACTACCTATAGCAATAGGGTTTTCATCTTTATCTATCAGTAAAACACTGAACGATTGATTAGTTAGGGAATTGGTGTAAAATGGCGATGCGACAAAGGTATTGTCCGGTGACAGATGCAGTTGATAAATCGTAAATGGGCCAAGGCCGTAATATCTCTTTTTACCCATGACGATCCTATAGAGAATGTTTTTACTACGGACCGGAAATTCGCTAACAACTTGATGGTGCTCCAGTAAAATACTATTATGTGCCTGGTCGTACATCCAAACTGAGTCAGTCCCTTTTGGGATAAAAACATCATATGCAAAAAAGCCGGGTTTGAATTCTCTATAAAATTCGAGGCTTTGATCCACCAGCTTTATTACACCAGCCATGTTACTGCCAAACCACATGATCCCTTCCCTGTCCTGGAAAATGCAGGACGCAACGCCGTCGATAACACCATTTTCTTTGGAGAACAATTTGCTCGATCCACCGGGAGAGATCTTAAGGATAGCCTCTGACCTGTTTATCCAAAGATTTTGTTGCCTGTCGACATAGATGCGATCAGTTGTCAGATTTGAAGCAACGCGGTAAGAGGCCGGAATCAATTTGAGAGTTCCCGATTTCAATGCGTTAAGATCAAGACTGAGAATGCCCTTTGAAGTAGCCAACAACAATTCGTTTTTGGGCGTTGCAACAGAATAGTAGACATCCGGAAAGAGGGTATCCGTAAGAACATGCCCTGTGTGATAATTATAAACGATGAATCGCTTCGGAGCCTTGTATGCCGGGTTAAAAAGTTCCATGTTTATCAGCAGTAACGAATCGAACTCAGTAACGTGGGCTAAATTTTTGTCTGCATTAATATTTGTTAGCCCGTTCAATACAATTTTTGAAAAATGATCTTTTTCAAAACGAAACAACCCTTCATCAGCAACAGCAAAGTATTCGCCATCACGGCACCTGATGAACTGGTTAATGACCGGGCAAAAAGAATCCTTTAAGAAAACATTCCTGACCCTGCCGTGGTAGATATATTGAATGTTGTGAGTATTCTCAATGATAAAAACAGAGTCAGGACCAACTTCCATTATACCGTTTATGAGGTTGGTGGTAAGGCCATTTTCGGTGCTGTAATTGCTAAACCTCCAGCCATCATAAATACTTAAGCCATTTGTTGTCCCGAAATAAAGCTTGCCTTTGCTGTCCTGGGTAATAAACTTAACTTGATTCCCCACCAGGCCATCCCTGGGTGTGTAATTGACAAAAGGATAGACTTGTGCCTGCGATTGGAGACTAAGAAGGAAAAATATAAGCAGTATGGCGGGTGGCTGCAGCATAACTAAATTTACCTAAAAAGCTAAAATTCCGGTAGCGATTAATGGAAAAATAACCGGTCGCTGTCGAATAGCATTATCTTTTGCGCAAATAGAACAATAGAAAGGCAAAAGCAGTAAAGAACCCGAAATTTTATTTAAGCTTTTCGATAAGCGCCTGGCCAACCAAAGTTTGTGCCTCTCCGGACTGAAAAAATCAACCACGGAAGATATCGGGTCACAGAGATTCACAAAGCCAACAATAACAAAGAGCCACAGAGAAGCACCCCGAGAGCAAACAATCTGGATTCATTTTTCCGAGCAAGATATTTGATATCTTTTTAAAACGTACCTTAGGTATCCCTATTCCCCCCTCAAGTGTTCACTTCAAAAATTTCTTAGTATGAAAAAGAATCTTAAAGAACTTGCCAAAATCACTTTCTCTTTCTTCTTGTTGATCGCCCTGGCTTCGTTCAATTATGTAAAATTCGAGACGAAGACTGTCACCGGGGAAATCCTGGACATGAAATGCTATATGACTTCCGGTGCACATGGACCCGAGCACAAGGACTGCGCAGCCATGTGTGTGAAAGGTGGGTCACCGATGGGCATACTAGCCGATGATGGCAAGGTTTATCTTTTGGTTGAAGGGAAAGATGGTGCTGCTGCATTTGAAGAAGCAAAAAAGTATGCAGGAGAAATGGTTACCCTGACAGGAACTCTTTCCGAAAAAAATGGCGTACAGGCCTTGATTGTAACCGAGGTGAAAATGAAAAAATGACGGTTGGGCTTGACTGAATCCTTCGAGCTTTGAAAGGAAAAGAGTATCTTCGGCCGATTTCAGTTAATACCCATTGCCGAAAGTAATCTTCAATAACAAAAACGCTATATTCTTTCAGTCATTGAAAGAAGCAGCCGATGATTATTTTACCGGGAAAGCCATCCCCAGAACTGGCGATAGCCGTCTCTACATAAAAACAATCGTTCTTATTGCCCTGGCTGTTGCTCTCTATATACTAATACTATCCCTGTCATTGCCGGTGTGGGCGAACATGTTGCTTAGCTGCGTGCTTGGTATTACAATGGCTTCTATCGGGTTTAATGTCATGCATGACGCCAATCATGGCAGCTACTCTTCGAACGAGAAAGTGAACAACCTGCTTGGTCTTTCATTAAACGCATTGGGTGGTAATAGTTTTATCTGGAAGTTCAAGCACAATATTATTCATCATACCTATCCAAACGTGGATGGGATGGACGATGATATTGCGAAGAGTCCATTTATCCGTCTGTGCAGCACACAACCCTGGGTACCCGCGCACCGGGTCCAACATATTTATACGCCCATATTATATGCGATTAGTTCTATGTTGTGGGTGCTTTTCCAGGATTTTGAGAAGTATTTCCGTAGAAAAATTCATCAGACAACCCTGGCTGAAATGAAACCAAAAGATCATTTTATTTTCTGGATCAGTAAAATATTCTATGTCTTTTTCTATATCGCACTACCGGTGTACCTCGTTGGTTGGACGAATTGGCTGATATTTTTCATAACCCTGCATATAGGACTTGGATTTACCCTGGCTGTTGTATTTCAACTGGCGCATGTGGTAGAAGAAACGACATTTGAATTTGCCCCGACTGATGAGATAACAAGAATAGAAAATGAGTGGGCGATCCACCAGGTGAAAACAACTTCCGACTTTTCTCCGAATAGCCGGGTCATTTCATGGCTGGTTGGTGGATTGAACTACCAGATAGAACATCATCTCTTTCCCCGTGTCAGTCATGTGCACTATCCCGCGTTGAGTAAAATCGTAAAGGAAAAATGCGAGGCATTTAATCTTCCTTATAATTGTATCCCTTCTCTGCGTAAAGCAGTGATCTCTCATTTCAGATTGATCCGGTTACTCGGCAAGAAGCCGGAAAGTGTGTTGTCGTGAAATCAAATGCTAAGCGCCGGTATTGTTGTTAAATGTTGGGCCTTCGTGAACCTGGCATTTGGGAAAGAGTGTTCTTAAATCATTTTACAGAAGCTGCTCAAAATATCCGCCCATCTCATTATCTCTGTCTATAAACTGCAGTTCTAATATCCAATGACGTTTGTTGCCATCCGCGTCTCGCAGAAACATATCGTTGTGATTGGCAGGGTGAATATCTAATTCCATGCTCTTTGGATCTGGCGGTTGCTCATGGGGATACTTCCCGACGATGTGCCCGGCGATTTCCCCAACAAATTCCCAACCAAATTCTTCCGCCTTTTCGAGAGCGTATCGAAATAAATCCGACGCTTTTAAGGTCGTTTGTTTATGATACCATTCCTGGATTTCGTACCAGGCCTCTTCAACATCATTCTTTAGTCTCATTTTCCGGGAATCCTGTCCTAATACATAAGTTCTGCCGATATCAGCCTCGTAGCCTTCTACTATCGGGCCCAGGTCGATAAACAGAATATCGTTTTTATCGATTATTCGATTTGGAGGGTTATCCGGATAAATGGCTAAGGTATTTTTTCCGCTTCTTACAATTTTTTTGTGCCAGTGTTTTTCTATTCCAAATCGTTTCAAGGCCAAATCGCAGACATCGGCAGTTAGCTGCTCTTCTGATTTTCCCGCGACAATTAAATCGCTCTCTTCGATGGCTTTAAATAATTGAACGGAAATGTATTGAGCATTTAAAAGTTTTTCTGTGGTCATATTATCTCATTTCTCACAAAATAAAAGAGACAATATGGATTGGAAGTTAATCTATATTAACCTGCCCAACTTTCTTTTTAATGCACTTAAAAATTGAGGGGTGACACCTAAATAAGAAGCAATGTCCTTTTGAGAAAACCGTTTTTCAGCGTATGGTTTCTTTTTTATAAACAAAAGATATCTTTCGCGGGCCGAGGCAGATAAAGCCAGGTTGATTTGTTCCTTTTGAGCAATGTATGCATTTTGAAAAAGTATCCGGAAAAACCGTTCAAACTTCGGGATCTTCTGATAAAGTAATTCCAAATCGGTTTTACCGATTTGCAGAATGTCCGTTTCTTCTATTGCTTTAATGTTTGATTTGGATGCCGTCTGAGTTAAAAAGCTATATAGATCATCTGCCCACCATTCCTCGATTGAGAAATCAATAATATGCTCCGCTCCCATTTCATCCAGGTAAAATGTTTTTAAACAACCTTTGACTACAAAAGATTGGTACCTACATACATCTCCCTCACGCAGCAAAAGCTCTTCTTTCTTCAGGGATCGTAATCTCCATAGAGAGGTGAAAAACTCTCTTTCCTCTGCAGTTAGGAAAACATGCCTTGATATGTTCGAGATCAAGAGGTCAAAGTTCATATCCTGTGTATGACGCCCATGCATTAAGATACAAAAATAAAAAGCCTGTCTTAGCTTTTGGCTCGCGATCGGTGTAGCCGGGATTAGTATGACTTGGCCGGAGTTCGAACTTACTTAGTAATTTCAAATAAAAAATATTCCCAAGCTGATATTTGTTCTTTAATAGATAACCTAAACCTTAAACCAATCTTCATATGCCCGGCAATAATAATTTTGAAGTAATCGTGATTGGAGGAAGCTATGGAGGGCTCTCGGCCGCCATGAGTTTAGGACGTGCCCTCAGAAGGGTGCTAATTGTTGATAACGGGTTACCCTGCAACAGGCAAACACCGCATTCACATAATTTCATTACACAAGACGGCAAGACACCAAAAGAAATCTCGGCTCTTGCAAAAGAGCAGGTCACGCAGTATAAAACGGTACAATTTTATAGCGGCCGTGCTGTTAAAGCAACTAAGAAGGAGAAGGGATTTGAGATCAAAACGGAATCGGGTGATTTATTTTATTCCTGCAAACTAATAATTGCTACAGGATTAAAAGACCTGATGCCCGGCATAACCGGATTTGCCGAATGTTGGGGAATTTCAGTGATTCACTGTCCGTATTGTCACGGCTACGAAGTAAAGAATGAAAAGACAGGTATTCTCGGCAATGGGGACCCCGGATTTGAATTATCAAGATTGGTGAACAACTGGACAAAGGAACTAACTCTATATACGAACGGAAAATCGACATTGACAGCAGAGCAAGCGGAGAAATTGAAAAGGAACAATATCCCGATTGTCGAGGACGAGATTCATTCTTTTGAACATAAGAATGGCCGAATTCAGAACATCGTATTCTATAACAATTCTAAAACTTCCATAACAGCAATATATGCCAGGCCCCTTGTTATACAACACTCAGATCTTGCGTCACAGTTAGGATGCCAGCTCACGGAGCAGGGCCGCTTAAAAGTGGATGGGTCTCAAAAGACAACCCTCGAAGGAGTTTTTGCTTGTGGTGATTGTTCCAACTCATCAAGGGATATTGCACTTGCTGTCTCCTCAGGCGTAATAGCAGGTGGCACATGCAACAAAGACCTGATACTGGAAGAATTTTAAAATATTGTGCAACAATTGAACGTCGCGACGCAGATATGATCCGCATTTCCTTAGCCGGAGTCTTTTGC
>Ga0070667_100005968_pt1 | contig 10121 bp, 9 predicted proteins | sample KBSS33metaG_FD_64659 | JGI IMG/M metagenome (GOLD analysis project Ga0070667, IMG submission 64659) | Switchgrass rhizosphere microbial communities from Kellogg Biological Station, Michigan, USA - KBS S3-3 metaG | ecosystem: Host-associated > Plants > Roots > Rhizosphere > Soil ...
AAATGTCCTTTGGATTCGGCAATCAGGCCGTCATTGCCAATTCGCCATTCCTCGTATCCGCTGATACGCACCCTTTTGACCGTGGCGCCAGGACCCGTGCTTGTACCAGTGAGGGTCCAGTGATAAATGATGCTGTCGCCGTCTATCGTCACTTTGTCCATTCTTATGACCAAATCAGGAAACGCGCTCATGAAGCTCTGCGCGGCGGAAGTGATCGCCGTCCGGCCTACTGAGGGCGACCCTTCGTTAATCTGGAGAGAACCGGCAGGTGAGAAAAATGAAGCGACGTTCGCCGCATTCTGGCTACACCAAGCAGCCGTGTATCGGGTCGCGAAATCATTCAGCTTAGTGAATTGCATGGCGCTCCTCTGCGACGTGCGACGTGCATGCGGCTCGGCGGCGGCGTGTGAAGGCCCGTCGCTGTAACTCTTTTAGCCCGAGTGCATCAACTATCGAACCAGCAGATCCAGCAGACGCACATCGAAACCTGCCCCGCGATAGTAGTTCCGAGTCAGTTCGAGAAGAGTGAATCCATCCTCGTAGGCAGCAAAGCCACCGTTGACCGCTTTGTCCAGATACATGAGGCCGCCCTCGAGGGATGGGTTTACCGCCAGTCCATTTCTATCGGCGTTGTTGAGGCCTTCCTTACGAATGTCAAAGGCACGAACATTCCGCAAGAGCAGTGGCCTCAAGCCTTCGCAGAACTGACCCGGCAGCCACTCCAAAATTCCTCGTTCATGCGGTCGCCCACGCCCAGGTACAGGTAGCCCAGGATCGATCGACAGGAAAAGAATTGATTTCCCTCGCACTGCAGGGCCTCGACAATAAGAGGCGACTGCTCGTCCGCGGACTGCGCCCGCGAACACAACGGCGCGAGGAAGAGCAGGATCATCCGCGCGACCGTCGCCCACATGGTGTTAGAACCGATAGTCAAAGCCCAACAGAGGTGCGTTGACCGCGGCCCTGCCGGCCTCGTGCGTTTTCCCGACGGGACCGGCATGCTCGATTTCCAACTTGACGCTGTAGTGGTCGGTGAAATTATAACGCAGCCCGAGGCCCTTGAGCGCCGCGGTACTGCGCTCGGAAGCCCGATATGTGAAAGAGCCGATTCCGGTTTGCGCTGACGATGACAGGCGTACCCTCGCCACCAGGTAATCCAGCCTGGCAAATGCCTCCCACTTGCCGAACGGCAGTGTACCGACTAAGCCGAACGTCGCGCCGCTGATGCCGTAATCGAATCGGCCTTGCCCCGAAACGTTGTCCGACACGCTATTGAGTTGGCCAGTGACTTTGCCGAAATTCACATAGCTCACATCCGCGGCAAAATAGCGATTGAATCGGTACCCCCCCTCGAGCCTGACGGCAAAGTCGTGGGTGTGTAGGTCGGAAGAGGTGAGCGTGTCGCCTGGAAACTCGAGAGTGACGTGCCCTTGCCTTGGATAGGAGGAGCGCCCCACATCCGTTCCTACGTAGAAGCCGGAGTCCGTGGCAACCGCGGATATGACTGGACAGGCGACGAGAATCGAAAACACAACTCGAAGCGAACTCTTCGACCTTTTCATTGATGGATACTTCCCTGCAGCCGCGATGTGCGGCGCTTCGCCCCTGCGACAAAGCAACAGCCATGCCAGCTCGCAAAGCGTGCGGCGTGGCTGTAAGTCCCTGATTGGATTTAAGGGTCAGTGCGAACGAGGTCTGTTGAATTGCTTGCGCGAGTGACAGGTGTATCTCATCGTGGACACCCTCCCTGCCATTGCCAGGCAGGCAAACTCTCGTGGATCAACCACTTGGCTCGCGGTGCGCACTACCGATTGGAGTGGCATGGCGCGTGCACACAGGCACAGGGTGACCTATTGACCTGCGACTCAAGGAGGATCCAATGCGTTGTTTGCATCGTCCGCTCGTTACATTACTTGCCTTTCTCGCGACCGCCGGCGCCCGCGCCGACGCCGGCGCATCGGCCGCGCCGGCGCGCGGCTCGCTCGTCCAGCCTGTACCCACTCGCGTTCTTTCGCTATCTCCCACGGAATTCGTCTCGATAGTGCAGGCGAGCAGCCAGGGCGCCCAGTTGATGCAACTGGCGGGCACTCCGAAATGCGGAATCGATATTTACAAGTTGCAGTACTTCACCGTCGGGGGTGCCGGCGAGTCAACCACGGCCTCGAGCGCGCTGATGGTTCCCACCGGTCGCGATCGAGACTGTCGCGGTACGAGGCCAGTTGTGATCTACGCGCACGGCACGATGCTCGATCGTGACTACGACATTGCCAACATATCTGCACCCGACAACGATGAAGGGCTGTGGGCTGCAGCCGTCTTTGCGGCGCAGGGCTACGTACTCATTGCGCCGAATTACGCGGGCTATGACACGTCCTCGCTGACGTACCATCCGTATCTGAATGCCGATCAGCAATCCAAGGATACGATCGATGCGCTCACCGCGGCGCACAGGGCACTGCCGCAGGCATTTGCAGCGAATGTACGCGATCGCGGCGAGCTGTTCATCACCGGCTATTCCGAGGGCGGTCACGTCGCAATGGCCACACATCGCGCGCTGCAGGAGCTCGGCATATCGGTAACAGCGTCCGCCCCTCTATCTGGACCTTACGCCCTTTCGGCATACGCCGATGAGATCTTAGCGGGGCGTGCCGACCTATACGGACCGATCCTGACGACGCTCGTCATCGACAGCTATCAACATTCGTACGGCAACATTTACTCGAACGCGACCGATATCGTCCAAGCGAAGTACGCCGACAACCTCGATCTTCTGCCCACCTTGAGTTCCGACGTGTTCTCACAAGGTCTACTGCCAACTCTGCAGCTGTTTGCGAATGAGCCGCCTGCACCGCAGTTCGCTTCGATTACGCCGGCGACGACACCGGCGAACATTGCGCCGCTGTTCCTCTTGGGTTTTGGACCGAATCACCTGATAACGAACGATTACAGGCTCCAATACCTGCTCGATGCGCTGGAGAACCCGGACGGAGGATGGCCGACGATCACAACCGGAGTGCCGGCTGCGAACCCCAGCAACACTCTGCGGCAGGCACTCAAAACGAACGACCTGCGCAACTGGTCACCGGTCGCTCCGGTCATGTTATGTGGGGGGCACGACGACTTGAATTTCATGAACGCACTCCTCATGCAGCAATATTGGGCCGCCGCGCGTGCTCCGACGCGGATCTCTGTGCTCAACATCGACTCCCCTCCATTGCCGACGGGTGATCCCTATGCCACCCTGAAGGCCGGCTTCGCGGCGGCCAAGGCGGCAACCGCAGCGAGTGCAGTGGCTCAGGGTGCTACGGACGGCGGCAGGCTCGCCGTTCTGGAGTCATATCACGCGGTGCTCGAGGAGCCCTATTGTTTGCCTGCCGCGCGCTTGTTTTTCGAACACCAACGGCACTTGAAAAACCATATCCCATGAGGTAGGCCCTGGGACCTCGGACGCGGGTATCGCGCATGATCTGGGCAGCCCTAAAACACAGCCCTGACCCCAGCGTTGATACCCATGTCCGCAGTTTTTCCGGCGCGAGCTTCAGTATCGAGGCCCAGATAGACATACCCCTGCTGCATGAAGCGCGCCGTACCATCTCAGCCTCGTGCTGTTCCGTATGGTGATTGGCTGACAGCAGAATCGCATAACCTGCTTGCCGTAAGACTGTCTCCGCGCCCTGAATCATCTGGCTGGCCACAGGATTGTTGATCGTGGTCACCATACACCCGATCATCCGCGACGATTTGGTGCGCATGCTTCGTGCGATATCGTTCGGTTTGAATTTCAGCTCGCGAACCGCCGCCTACACCTTCCCGAAGTTGACTGGTTTAACCCCATTGTGGTTGTTGAGCACCTTCGAGACAGTTCCCAAGGAAACCCCCGCCAGACGCGCCACATCCCTGATGGTTGCAGGCGTTTTCATCTTCCGGCCCCGATCGGTCTTTTTTACTGTGGTTGAGCTGTTGCTGTTCGTGATGGGGAAACCATTCGCTGGTTGCAGGAGATTCGCCATCAGCGTGTGGTCCCGAGGGATCAGCTCACGGCGAGATACGCCGGAAGGCGCTCAGCAGCCTCGCGATCGGCTCAGGAGGCGTCCCATCACGACGCCGGCGCTTGGCGGTCGGTAACTAGCTACCGATTACCGGCGATTTCGATGGCTTTCCGTGGGAGCGCGTGAATCCCAACGGAGGTTCGGTTGCAATCGGATACCTCTTCGGCGCCACCGGGCGCCGTCGCGTTGCTCGAAAACACTTAGGACAATGACTCATCATCGGGCTGGCGGCGCAGCCGAGTGTGTTGGTGCCGGGCGGGCACGGAGGCGGCGTTCCCTTCGGTCCGCAGCCGCGTGCGCAGTTCGCGCGGGGGATAACCAAACTGCGTGGCGAAGCGCCGCGAGAAAGTGGAGAGTGATTGGAAGCCTACGGCCATCGCCACCTCAGATACACTGAGCCCGCTTTGAGAGAGCAATTGCTTGGCCCGGTTCAATCTCAGCATTCGATAGTAGTGCATGGGCGCACAGCCCAGTTGATCCTGAAATTGTCGGGTGAGCTGGCGTCGCGAGCACTGCGCACGCTGTGCCAAGTCATCGAGCGACAACGGAATCTCGAGGCTTTGTTCCATGACACGAATGAGCGCCTGGACCTGCGTGACGCCTTGCACACGAGTAGCGGGAGGCGAGATCGCCCGCGTGCTCGCGGCGCTTCTCGCAAGGACCATGTCCTCGGCTACGGCTCGCGCGACTGCTGGGCCGGCGTGGAGCTCGATCATCGCCATCATGAGATTGACCACGCTCACGCCTCCGGCGCAGCTCCACAAAGACCCCTCGATCACCACTGGATCGGTGCTCCAGCGAATCATCGGATATTGCTCGACCAGGGCGGCCACGGCAGCCGGATGAACCGCGACCCGCCGCCGACCAATCAAGCGGCAAGCCGCGAGCAGGAACACGCCACTGTCGATTGCTCCCAGTACGCACTTCGAGCGGCCGATGCGAATCAAACATTGGCGCAGTCCAGGGGTGAGCCCCCGCGCCTGATCATCGCCGGCGATCAAGAACACATATGCGAAATCCCGCACCTGGACGGCGGCCACGTCACAGTCCATGTGGATGCCGTTGCTCGCCTGCACCGCATCTGCGAGATCACTGATCAAACTCCAATCGAACACGCGCCGACGCGCATGCTTGTTGGCGAGTCGCAGCGCATCCATGGCGAGGACCAGGACGTACAGCGGGAAAAGGCGCACCAACACGAATCCGACGCGAATCGGCATGAGGCATTCATCCATCTGGCAATACCTGAAACTTCACAAATTGAGCCCGATGTCCTTTTTTGTCAATTGTTCAGGCACCGCGGTTCTATCCTGTGCTCATCCGGCGGGAGCACGAAGGACTTTCGTATGTCGAGCACAGCAGCGCGCACCTCGAACGAACAGGAGTTTGACGAGCTTCGATTGCGCATCGATCTAGCCGCCGCGCTGCGCCTCGCGGCCCGATTCAACTGGCATGAATCAGTGGGCAACCACTTCAGCGTGGCGGTCTCACCGGCCGGGCGGCGCTTTCTGATGAATCCACGCTGGCGGCACTTTGCGCTCCTGAAGGCGAGCGAGTTATTGCTGTTGGACGGCGAGGATGCTGATGCGCTGCAGGGGGAGAACCCACCTGATCCATCCGCTTGGACCATTCACAGCCTGCTGCATTTGAAAGTGAAGCACGCACGGGTGGTCCTACACTTGCACCCGCCATATGCGACCGCTGTGGCGGCCTTGCGCGACCCTACGCTTCTGCCGATTGACCAGAATACGGCTCGCTTCCATGGGAGCATCGCTCAGGATCTGCACTATGGCGGAATTGCCGACGAGGCGAGCGAAGGCGCACGACTTGCACACATTTTGGGTGATTGCTCCGTCCTCATGATGGGCAACCACGGAGTGCTCGTGGTGGGGGAGACGATCGCGGAGGCATTTGAGGATCTGTATTTCCTCGAGCGTGCGTGTCAGACCCTGATTCTCGCCTACTCGACGGGTCAACCCCTGCAGGTGATGACAGCAGAACTGGCCGCGCGTACCGCCCGGGACTGGAAGGAGTATTGGCGCATGCCTTTCGCGCACTTCGAAGAGCTCAAGCGAATGCTCGATCAAGAGGATCCTTCCTATGCGCGATGATGCACGGAAGGGAGTCCGAATCCATGTTTGAGGACTTCATCACTCGCGACGTCGCGCTCAGTGGGGCGAGCATTCATTGCCGGGTAGGTGGTGCTGGCCCCCCGCTGTTACTGCTGCACGGTTGTCCGCAGACCCATGTCATGTGGCATCGGTTGGCGCCCGCACTGGCCCGCCGGTTCACTGTGGTAGTGAGTGATCTGCGCGGGTATGGTGACAGCAGCAAACCCAGAGGCTCGTCCTCTCACGAGAATTATTCCTTCCGCGCCATGGCAAGCGATCAGGTTGAGCTCATGGCCTCCTTGGGTTTTGGGCGCTTCTCGGCGGTGGGCCACGATCGGGGTGCGCGCGTGTTGCATCGAATGGCCCTCGATCAACCTGACGTCCTCAATCGCATCGCGCTGTTGGACATTCTGCCCGCGGCTTTTCTTTACGCCCAGACGGATCGGGAGTTTGCCACGCGCTACTGGGAGTGGTTCTTCTTTGTGCAGGATCGTGACTTTCCCGAGACGCTGCTCTCGGGTAATCCTGAGTGCTTCTTGCGCTATGAGTTGGGTGCTCTCGTTGAGCGCGGTGTCATAACGCAGGAGGCCTGGGCCGAGTACCTGCGCGTTTTATCGCATCCGATGGCGATGCACGGTATGTGCGAGGACTACCGAGCGGGTTCGACCATTGATCTACAACATGACGCCGCGGATGCTGATCGACGCATCGAGGCGCCGCTGCTGGTGCTCTGGGGACAGGCGAATCCGGTGTGGCAGCGTTTTGACCTTCTCCAGGCGTGGCGGCGCTATGCACGATCGGTCACCGGCGCTGCGCTTCGGTCCGGTCATTATCTCGCCGAGGAAGCTCCTGATGCCGTCTTGGCGCAGTTGATTCCCTTTTTGACCGACCGCTCATTCTAGCGCGCTCGACACCCGCTGTCGGTCGCTCGATTGATGAGAACCGGCCACCGATCCTTCATATCAGATGCTTGATCGCCGCCGCAGATCCGCGCGGATCGGTCGCTCTACGCACCGTTCCCGTGCGTTGATTCAACATTGGATACAACAGGATCTGCGCACTCAACCCGATCCGGCCTCGTCGCGAGTTCTGCTCCCGGATTTCTCCCGCGGTCGTAAAGCGAGTCTTTTTGCTACCTCGGACCGCTTCGCGCTTCCGAGCCCGACTTCCTTGTCGAATTCGTCGCGCCTGAATTTGAACTGCTGGGTGTACTGCTCGCGCCTCGGCAACGCCGATCGAATTGCTTCCACGGCATCGGGAGACAGATTCGCCTCTCACTCGCGAACATTTGGTGCTGCTTGAAAGGGCGGTTGTGCAACCGCCCGAATCCAACCTGCAGGACAATCACATGTCTACCCTTATCGAAACACTTGATAGGCCAGTGCGTCGTGGGCTTTCGCTGCAGAGCCTCGAGAAATGCGTACCCGCCGCCTTTGCAACGCATGGCTTTGAGCGCACCGGTCCAAAATACGCTTTCATCTCCACGCGCGACCTTCTCGAATCACTTCTGGCTGCAGGGTTCTACCCAGCGGATGCCCGCCAGCGAATGCTGCGTGGGTGGCCGCTACTACATGATCAAGTCGGTCAGCTGGCCGCGAAGGCCAATGTAAAGATGGTTGTGCTGGCCCACATTTGGGATGTGGGTGAAGAGGATGTGGCCGAGATCAAAAAGTATTACTCGGGCAAGGTGGTCGTCGGGAGCGATTTGTTGGCGTTTTTGCTGGGAGTGTTTGTCGCCTTCGCGGATGAGTCGGCGGCAACCGCATTTATCTCCTACGCGTCGGTGTGACCGCAATAGCAGGATCAGTGATGCTCGCCTTACCCGTTTCAACATGACCGGCAAGGCGGCGCAGATATCTGGCATCGCTGGATGTAACGATTCTGAGGTCGTACCAATGACCACTTGCAGTGAGTTCCCGGCAATCCTCCTGGCAGCCGCCGGGCGCAATGGTGTAACGACGCGGCTTCGGAGGCCCGTAGGCATTGGCAAGCACTTCGAGGTCGATTGGGCTCGATCCTTCGTTTCGGAGAGTTAGAATGATCTGCTCGCCGTCCTTCTCATAGCGTGTCTCGGCCTCCAGGAAGGATGGACCGAAACCACGGAGATGGCGGAAGAAGCCATTGGGCCCGAATATCGTCAGATCGTAGAGGCTATCGTTCTCATCGGGGCCGGGCAGGATTGCCGCCAGGGTCTTTCCCGCCTCCACAGTGAAGAACCAGGGGCCTGGCGGGTCGGATCGATTGGCAACCACGTGGAAACAGGCGCCGGCATCGCCGTGATTGTCGAAGGTAAGGGCAATCGAGTCGCGAATGACACTGGTTATCGCCAATCGGTAGGGTAGGGGTCGGGCCGGCCGAATACCCGCTTCCTGCACGGGGAAAGTTTGGACCGCCGGGGGCGTCGGGCTTGCGAGCTGGCGCGCGGTCTGCAGTCGATCGAGCAATCTTTGCGGCGAGCGCAGCGTGACTCGACGGCTGTTGTGTGCGTTGAAATCGAATGCCGAGGTTAGATCGCCCGTGACAGCTCGTCGCCACGGACTGATGTTTGGCTCGATCACCCCGAAACGCGCCTCCAGAAACCGGACCACCGAGGTGTGATCAAACAGTTGCGAATTGACCCAGCCGCCTCGGGTCCATGGCGAGACAATAATGGCAGGGACTCGCGGCCCCAGGCCGACGGGCTCATTGCCCAGCGCCTCGCCGTCCGTTGACACCGTGCTGGCACCGAGCGCCGGCCGGATCGCCGGCAGTGGCGGCGGTACATGGTCGAAGAAGCCATCGTTTTCGTCGTAGTTGAGGATCAGTACGGTCTTTGCCCAGACGCTTGGATTGGCCGCGAGGGCAGCAATGATGCCGGAGGTGAAGTTTTCCCCGACACTGGGCGAGGCATCGGGATGTTCTGATGCCCCTGTGGGTGCGACGAGCCAGGAGACTTGCGGCAACGTGTCATTCGCCACGTCTCGGCCGAACGCCTCGATGAGATGTTCGCCGCGGGACTGTTCGGCATTCGCGGCCGTTGAGCCAGCCACCCAGGCGCGAGCGCGTCGATATAGCTCTGAACCCCGGTCGAGCCCCCGGAAGCGACGGAAGAAGGCCAGGGAATTGTCCGCGAAATTGTCGTATTCCTGATAGACCCGCCAATCGATCCCGGCCTGCTGCAAGCGCTCGGCATACGTGGTCCAGGGATGTCCACCAAAGGATGGATCGTCATGCCCGGAATCGGCGGTGCTGTTGTCATCAATGTTGGTCGTCACGTGCGGGCCGGGACTGCCCACTGACAAACCGCTGGTGCCGGTAAACAGGAACAGGCGGTTGGGATCTGTTGGCCCAAAAATTGAGCAATGATAGGCGTCGCAGACCGTGAAGGCGTCTGCCAACGCGTAATAGAACGGAAGGTCTTCCCGCTCGAAGTATCCCATTGTCAGCGACGTCTTGACGGGTATCCATGCGTCATGGTGCTTCCAAAGGTTGAATTGCCCTTTCCAACTGTGATCGAGACTGCTGATATGTTCAGCGCTGCTGGTCCCGGCATTCAGACGAAACGGCAGCAATGTCTCAGTGACTCCGGTGCCAACCGGTTGATGGAACACCGACTTGCCGGAGGGCAGGGTCAACGTTCGCGGATCACCGAAGCCGCGGACCCCGCTGAGACAGCCAAAATAATGATCGAAAGAGCGATTCTCCTGCATCAGGATCACGACGTGCTGAACGTCTGCCAGCGTGCCCGTGCGCCGACGAGGCGGAATTGCCAGCGCTTCGCGGATCACGAGAGGGAGCCCGCTGAGACCAACAGCAGTTTTGAGGAATGTCCGCCGGCGGATGCGGGTCACGAGCCCCCTACGCAATGTACACATAACTCGCGCGACTCGACACGAAGCGCTCGCAGGTGCGAACCGCGGATTGGTGTATAAAACGGATATTCTAGGAAAATGTCAATGTGATGATTACTTCTCGAACATCC
>Ga0070667_100005978_pt1 | contig 10112 bp, 10 predicted proteins | sample KBSS33metaG_FD_64659 | JGI IMG/M metagenome (GOLD analysis project Ga0070667, IMG submission 64659) | Switchgrass rhizosphere microbial communities from Kellogg Biological Station, Michigan, USA - KBS S3-3 metaG | ecosystem: Host-associated > Plants > Roots > Rhizosphere > Soil ...
ACGCGCCAGCGCAGCGCCTCGCCCATCTTGCCAGGGAAGGCGTGGGCCTCACCGCCGAGGTTGCGGACCACCAGCAGCAGGCCGGCCTCGTCGCCGCAGGTGACGTAGACGCCGTGCTCGGCGTGCATCGCGGCAGCCTCGATGGGGCCCTGGAAGGCGGTGCGGCCGTCCGCGACGATTACCACCTCGTCGCAAAGGCGCTCGGCTGAGGCCATCGCATGCGTCGAGAAGAGGATGGCGCCGCCCTCCGAGCGATACTCGGAAAACAGCGACTGGACCTCGGCCTGGGCGATCGGGTCGAGGCCGGAGAACGGCTCGTCGAGGATCAGAAGGTCAGGGCTGTGGGCGATGGCGCAGAGGATCTGCACCCGCTGGGCGTTGCCCTTCGAAAGCTCGCAGATGCGCGCCCGTGTACGACCCTCAAGACCGATGCGTTCCAGGAGCCGGTCGGCTGCTCGATAGGCCGACTTGGAATCGAAGCCCTTGAGGCGCGCATGGAAGGCGATGGCGTCGCGCGCCCGTTCCTTCGGCGCAATGCCCCGCTCTTCCGGGAGATAGCCGAGCCGCTGGCGGCGCTGGAAGCTGACTCGCTCGCCGAACAGCTCGACAGCGCCCTGGTCGGGTTCGAGGAGGCCCACGATGCACTTGAGGGTCGTGCTCTTGCCGGCGCCGTTCGCGCCGATGAAGCCGACGACGCTGCCCGGCGCAACGCTCAGGCTGATGTCATGAACACCACGGCCTCCCAGGTACTCTTTCACGAGGCCGGAGACCTTGAGGGCGGAGGGCGTCGTTCTAGCGTATTTCATTCGCTAAAGATGGGCCGTGCCTGCTTACTCGCCGGATAAGATCCTCGGTTACTCGCCCATCAATCTTAATAACCGAGTGGTTGATACGCGACGCTGGCACGCTTCGTCCTGGCCGGCAGCTGGAACACTTTCTCTGTTTCTTCCGCCCCTCCTACCCGGTCGCGCTTCGACGACGATGAATGACCGGTTCCGGGATGCGCACCGACTGCTCCCCGATATCGCTCAGCGACAAGCGAGTACGAGTCGCTCACGAGGCGAACTTGGCACGGCCCTGGCAACACCTCCGACAAGGCCGCCACCCAGCGTACCAGTACGGGACGGGCCGATCTCAGACCGGGTCCCATGGTGGTGGCGGCCCACAGCATTCGAAGGGTATCCAATGTCCAAGCTCGTTCAGTTCTTCCAAGATGAATCCGGTGCCTCAGCGGCCGAATACGCGCTCATCCTGGCCATCGTCGGCCTCGGCATCGTCGTCGCAGTCGGCAGCCTCAAGAGCGCCATCTCGAACGCCATCAACAAGACGGCTTCAACGATCAGCTCTTACGCCACCTGATTGAAGCAAGCCTCGGCAACTCGGACGCCCCCGGAGCGATCCGGGGGCGTTTTCTTGTCGCTTTCGGCTAAGGCAAGCTAGGCCCCACTACTTTCCGCTGTCCTTTAGGCAGGCTCAAAACTTCGCGCCATAAAGTTGAAATGTGAGCCGGGACTGGACGGCCTTCAAGCGTCGCCCTACGGCATGGTAGCGATGGCTCTTGAAAGCGGCCCTCCTCGGGGTCAACCTCAAGTGAAGGCTTCGCGTCGTCGATGGTCCAGGCCTACCGCCAACCGAACTGCCCGGGCGCGACGCCTCTAGCTCGCCCCGGACTGAGGAGCGTCGCCCCAAAACCATCTGGTCGAAGCGGTGATGACTCCCCGCGGCAAGCGGCACGCCTCACTCAGACGTCGATGCGCGCCGAAATCGCCCTCGGGCGACGCATGCTCGCTCCAGACGCGAAACTGGCACGGCTTTCGCTACACACCCGAGGAGGCCGCCGCCCAGCGTATCAGTCCGGGACGAGCCGAAACCTGGGCCCGGCCACGGCCCGCATATTTTGGGGTTGATGAAAATGACCAAGGTCACTGCTTTCCTTCGTGACGAATCCGGCGCCTCGGCGGCGGAATACGCGCTCATCCTGGCCATCGTCGGTCTCGGCATCGTTGTCGCCGTCGGCGCGCTCAAGGACTCCATCTCGAACGCGATCAACAAGACGGCGACCACGATCAGCAGCTACGCCACCTGATCCGAAGACGTCCCGAATGTAGATGCGCCCCCGGAGCGATCCGGGGGCGTTTTCGTGTCGGCGCGCCGGTAGCGGCCGGGCAGCTTCGAGCTGTCATGCAGGCCGGCTTCATGCATAGCCTTCGATGATGAAGTTCGAGCATAACCCGGCTCTGGACGGCCTGCGGGCGGTCGCCGCCTTGATGGTCATCGCCTACCACTCAGGCGCCCCGTTCGCGGGCGGCGGCTTCGTCGGCGTGGACGTGTTCTTCGTGTTGTCCGGCTTCTTGATCACGTCGTTGCTGCGCCAGGAGATCGAGACCGGCGGCATCGACTATGGCCAGTTCCTGCTCCGCCGGGCCGTGCGCCTGTTCCCGGCGCTCGCCCTGCTGCTGACGGTGTGGCTGATCGTCGGGCCGATACTCTGGCCTGCCGAGCAGCACGTGCGCGACGCCGTGGTCACCGCCGCTTATCTCAGCAACCTCGCCAGCGCCCTCTGGGACGCGCCCGGGCGGTTCCTCAACCACACCTGGTCGCTGGCGTCCGAGCAGCAGTTCTATCTGTTGTGGCCGCTGCTGCTGCCGCTATTCGCCAAGCGCAGGAACCCCGCACTGTGGCTGTGCGCCCTGTACGTCGCCTTGGCGGCCTGGCGCCTGGTCGCTCCGTGGCCGCTCTCCTATTTCTGCCACACCTCCGGACTGGCGCTCGGCGCAACGCTGGCGTTCACGCCGCCAGCGAAGAGCTCATGGCTCGGGCTGCCGGGCTTGCTGCTGATCGCGCTCGCCGTCACCCGCACGACTTGGGCTCCACCCTTCCCCGGGATCTTGCTGGCCGAGGTCGGCACGGCCCTGATCCTGCTGCATCGCCGCCCCTCGCTGCTGAACACCGCTCTCGCCTCCAGGCCGCTCGTCTCGCTGGGCTTGATCTCCTACGGCGTCTACCTCTGGCAGCAGTTCTTCATCATGGGGCTGCAGGGACTGCCCTGGACCGAACGGCTGGCCATCTCCCTGCCCGGAAGCCTCGCCGCCGCGTGGCTGTCCTATACGTTCGTGGAGCAACCCATTCGACGATGGGCCGTGGTACGGCGGACCGAAGATGCGCGGACCGTGACGGAGAAGGTCGGCGGCTGACACGAGCCCGGCTTCGCGACGGTACGTCACATCTCGTTGAATCACGCGTGGGATCCGCGGTGAATCTCCCCAATGGGCGAAGCGTGGTCGCGCGTCAGGCGAACTTGGCACGCAGCTTGCGGCGAGGTCGGCAAGGCCGCCGCCCAGCGTATCAGTCCGGGATTGGCCGATAACTCCAGGCCGACGCAGGGCGGGGGCCAACCAACACAGGGACAATACCAACGTCGAGGCTCGTTCAGTTCTTCCAAGATGAATCCGGCGCCTCGGCCGCGGAATATGCGCTGATCCTGGCCATCGTCGGCCTGGGTATCGTGGTCGCGGTGGGCAGCCTGAAGGACGCCATCTCGAACGCCATCAACAAGACCGCGACGACGATCAGCAGCTATGCGACCTGATTAACGCAAGCCTCGGCAAATCGGACGCCCTCGGAGCACTCCGGGGGCGTTTTGCATCGCCTCAGGGTCATTCGCGATCCTCGACCGCCGCGTCCGACCGCTCCAGCGGCTTCAACGCGCGCGTGGCGAGCAGGGTGAGGAGGCAGAACGGCGCGACCTGGAGATGCGCAACGTTCGCCAGCAAGGCGCCAGGGCCGCGCCTGCGATGAGGATCGCGAGCAGCGACTTCTCCACATAGGCGGGCAGGAACGGCGGCAGCGAGATCGGCGTCGTTAGCAGCAGGTAGGTCGACGGATAGGAGTAGAACTTCGGCGCGGCGTTCCGGGCCGTGAGACTCGCTCGAAGGCCGCCATATCTCGGATCGCATAGACATGCTCAGCCGTCCCGAGGCGCCGCCCAACTGTTCACGAAGTCTCGCCCAAGCTGCTGGCCTGCGGCGTCGAGCTGGCCATGGCGGGTGTGCGCCCAGCGGTCAAAACACAGGATGAGCGGCCAGACGACGGCGAACACCACGCCGAGGATCCTGATCCGCTCCGGCGTCACGAGGCTGCTCGCGGCCGCGCGGCCCACCCGGCCCTGACGCTTTTTCATTTCCCGCCGCGTTCGTCCGGCGCCAGACGATATCCGACGCCGGGTTCGGTGAGCACGTAGCGCGGAGCAGACGGCTCAGCTTCCAGCTTGCTGCGCAGCTGCGCCACCAGGACGCGGACGAACTGGGCGTCGACCTCGGACTCTGCGCCCCAGACCGCCGCGATCACCTGTTTATGGGTGACCACCCCGCCGACATGGGCGGCTAGGGTGCGCAGCAGGGCGTATTCGCGCGGCGACAGCTTCACCTCCTCGCCCTGCAGGAACACGCGGCGGGCCGCGAAATCCAGTTCGAGGTCGCCGGCAGTCACCTTCGAGGCGCCGGCCGTAATTCGCTGCCGAGCCCTCAGCGTCGCCCTCAACCGCGCCAGCAGTTCGCCCACCCCGACCGGCTTGTTGACGAAGTCGTCCGCGCCCAGGTCCAGGGCGGCGATCTTCTCGGCCTCCAGGTCCCGCGCGGACAGAACGATGATGGGGACGTTGGAGAATTCCCGAACCCGGGCGATCACTTCCTTGCCGTCGATGTCCGGCAGGCCGAGGTCGAGGATCACGGCGTCGGGCGGGTCGGCGGCGATGAGGTCGAGCGCCGCCTTGCCCGCGCCCGCGGTGGAGACCGCGTAGCCGCCAGCGGTGAGCGCGGGGGAAAGAAACCGCAAGATCTGCGGCTCGTCGTCGACGATCAGGACAGATGGAACCGGCTCGCTCATGCCGCCACCGCCGCTGCGACGGCCGGCAAGGCGATCGTGACCACCAGCCCCCGCTTGCGTCCAGAACGATTGCGCGCGTTTACCGACCCGCCCATCGCTTCCAACAGACCTTTCGTGATCGACAGCCCAAGACCCGTCCCAGGCGAACGCTCTGCCGAGACCGCCCGATAAAACTTAACAAACAGCAACGGGAGTTCCTCCGGCTTGACGCCGGGACCCTCGTCTTCCACCGCCACCATCACCGAGCCGCCCCTCGCCAAGCAGAAGATTCGAATGAGGCCGGAAGCAGGCGTGTAGCGCAGGGCGTTCTGCAAGATGTTCGCCACGGCCTGTTCGAACAGCACCGGGTCGCCGGTCGCCTGCAGGTCGGGATCAGGACAGACAATCCGGATCTCCCGCCCCGACTGACGTTGCAGCCGCCGCGCGAGGCGATCGAGCACCTCGCGCACGGTGAAGGCTGACCGCTCGGCCGCAAACACGCCGGACTCCAGCTTGGTCATGTTCAGCAAGTTGGAGACGTAGGTGTTCAGACGCTCGGCCTCTTCCGAGATATTGTCCAGCAGATCCTCGGTCACCCCGGTCTCCAGGGTCTTGGGAAACTCGCGCAGTGTCGACGCCGAACCGATGATCGAGGTCAGCGGCGTGCGGATATCGTGAGAAATCGACGAAAACAGCGCGTTGCGCAGGTTTTCGGCCGTCTGCAGGCCTTCGGTCTCCGCCACCCGCCGCACCAGGCTCGCTCGCGCAACCGCGGAGGCGCCCGCATCGATCATGAGTTCGACGAACGCCTGCTCGTCCTCGCGCATCCCCCGCGCGCGGGGGATCCGCCAAGCCGCCGCCCCCAGGCACTCCTGCTCCGACACCAGAGCCCGGACCATCCAGGAGCCGAACCTGCGGCTTGCATGGCCCGCAGGGTCGGCGGCGGCTTGCTCGAAGACCTCCCGGAACGCCGCCTCGTCCGGCAGGTCGAGTTCCCGCGGCGCCGGGCCGCCGGGCTCCATGGCCCGCACGACGGCGGTGCCGTCCACCATCGCCGCGATCCGGTTCGCCAGCCGCTGGCGGATAAAGTTCTCGTCCGCCACGCCGGAGAACTCGCGCGTCGCCTCGAACATCTGAGCCAGGGTGTCGGCGCGGACCTGGTTGCGCCGGGCCTCGTCGCGCACCCGGCCGGTCAGGTTGCCGGTGAGCATCGCGACGGAGAAGAAGACCAGCAGGGTGACGAAGTCGTCCGGCGCGAAGGTGATCGCGAACCGCGGCGCGGCGACGTAGAAGTTGTAGACGACGAAGGCGAGGCCTGCGGCGAAATAGGCGGGCGCCGCCCCGAACATGAAGGCGGTGATCAGCACCGCCGCCAGGAAGATCATCGGCACGCGCGGGGCGTGCGACACCCGATGAAAGCCCTCGGCGGCGGCCATCGCCCACAGCACGAGCAGCACCGCGGCGTAGTAGGGCCCTCGGCGGCCGAAGTTGAAGCGCCCTCTCTTCACCGCCGCGCCGTCGGGCCGCAGGTCACTGCGTCACGCGGGCTTCACGCACCGCCTCCCCCTCAGTCCCGTTCGAACGCACGCGAACCCACGCCTCAACCACCAGGACGAGCAGGATGATGACGCCGGCTTCCACCGCGACGCCGGCGACGTCCAACTCGGCCGACGGCTGCGGCCTGAAACTCACGGGAACGACGAACAAGCTGACCAGCAGGTTGTTGGCGAGGTGAGCCCCGGTCGTGAACTCGATGCCGCCGGTGCGCAGCGCGATCCAGGCCCAGCCCGCGCCCATCACGGAGCGCACGATGAAGCCGCTCAGATTGGGATCGAAGTGCACGAACGAGAAGACCAGCCCGTTGACGGCGAGCATGAGCGCCAGATTGCGCGTCCAGGCCGCGACCTGCTGTACGAACCAGCCACGGAACAGCACCTCCTCGGCCAGGGCGGCCAGGAAAAGGAAGCCGGCCGCCAGCGCCGCGTAGCCGGCCCGCTCGCCCCAGTCGGCGCCTGGCGTCAAAATGGGCGGCGTCGGAGACTGGCTTGACCACAGCTGCTCGATTGCGACGGCCCCGCCGACGAGCACGGCGCCCGCGACGAAGCCGCCGAGGAACAGTCCGGCGCGCAGGCGCGGCGCCGTCGTCAGGAAGGTCCAGGCAGGTCGCCGCTGCACCTTGGCCGCAACGAGCAACAACACCAGGGCGAAGGCGATCGAGGCGAGGCCCGCGATCGAGAGCTCGAAGCCGTAGCTCAGCAGGCCCCGCGCGCCCGAGGCGGCCTTCCCCGTCGACAAGGCCATGAGCTGATCGAACGAGCGGCCGGTCAGCCCGGAGGCGGCCAGAATGCAGGCCACGCCCGTCAACAGGGCCGCCAGGCCGCCCAAAGGTATCCCCAGCAGCAAGATGGTGATCAGCCGCCGAACGGATCGCTCTTCCGGTCGAACGTGATCCAGCAATTCGGAGTTCGCCCTCACGTGAGCCGGGCGCAAGTCATCCACCTTGTCCATAAGCGACGATTACGCCGCGGAAGATAAGAACGCGATAATCGCGATACGCCGCGAAGCCCGTCAGTTCTTGCCCTCGTCAGAACTGGACTGCAAGCGACCTGTCGCCGCGTTTCGCGTCACGAGCCCGCGACAGTTTCGCCGACGGTCAGCGACGAGCGAGGCGTCCCCGTGAGACACGCGCGTATGGTCCTATCCCTGGTCGGCCAGCTGATGCGCCGCGAAAACGCCGGTGCAGGAGGCCTTCTGCTGGGCGCCCTGGTTCTGGCCAACGAAATCCGCGGCGCTGTTTTCGTCCTCCAGATCTGATCCTTGTTGTTCCGGTAGGCGCGGGCCGCCGGACGCGTCCTTTTGCCGCAGACACCGAGGCCGCGCCGCGCCGGCCTCGGTTCAGCGCGGCGCGGCCTCGGCCACGGCCGGCGGAGCCGCGGACTGTTGATCGATGCGCCCACTCGCCTTCAGCACCATCACCCCCCCGATCACGACGAAGGCGAAAGTGCAGAGGCCGACCACCAAAAGCTGAGCCGCACTCAAATCTTTATTCTTTGCGTCAATTCCCGATGAAATCGTCATCGTATTACTTTTCCCAAATCCAATCGCCCGTCTATGCTCACATTCAATGAACAGGAAAATCCATCACAAGTTGTGAAACGGCTTTATCAAGCAATTTCTTACACGATCGTCGAAATTGGCGGATTTATAGATCTCTTACACTTAACAAGGATAATGGAGGTACGTGCTGGCGAGACCCGGCGTGGCCTTAACCAATCCTCGAGTGAGGGCGAGTTCCACACGATGGCGCGCCGGCCCCTTCCCCATCGCCAGTTTGACTTCCGGCGAAGCGCGTCGGGCAGCGTCGCCGTGCAGGCTGCGTTCCTGATTCTTCTGGCGCTCGGCTTCGTCGCCCTGGGGGTCGAAGCTTCCCAGCTGCTGCTCGAGCAGCGGAAGCAGCAATCCGTCGCCGACAGCGCGGCCATGACGGCCGCTTCCGCCGTCATGCTGGGCGTGTCCGATCTGCAGGCCGAGGCCCGCGCCGTCGCGGCCCAGCTCGGCTACCGCGACGGCGTGAACAATGTGACGGTGACGGCGAGCAACCCGCCCGCTGCTGGAACCCATGCGGGGGACGCCCAGTACGTCGAGGTCAAGGTCCGGCGGACCTACACGCCTGGGCTGATGCAGCTCTTCCGGCAGGGTCCGCTGACCGTCCAGGCGCGCGCCGTGGCCAAGGCTGGGCAGTCGTCCAAGACGTGCCTCTTCGCGCTCGACACGTCCAGTGCCGACGCGCTCAACGTGGACAATAACGCCGTCCTCAACATGCCCGGCTGCGGCCTCGCCACCAACTCCACGAGCAACTCGTCGATCAACCTTCACAACAACTCGACCCTGAATGGCTCCGTGACGACCGCCGGCGACGTGCTCATGGGGAGCGGCGCCGCGGTTTCCGGATCAATCAACCGCCACAGCAGCGTCGTGACCGACCCCTACGCCGGCGTCGCCCTACCGGCCAAGGGGGCGAACATGACGGCTTCAGGCACGACCCTATCGCCGGGCAACTACGCCGCAGGGTGGAATTTCGACAACAACACCACGATCGCCCTGCAGCCAGGCGTCTACTACGTGGGAACTGAGCTGAAGACCAAAAACAACGTCACGATCAACGGCACGGGCGTCACGATCATCATTGACGGCGACTACGCCATGGATTTCGGCAATGGCGCCACGCTCAATCTGTCCGCTCCCACCGACGCAACCACCTACTCCACGGCGGGCATCCTGTTCTACAGCGCCGCGAGCCACACCCAGAAAACTCAATCTATCGGCAACAATGGCGCGCTAAACCTCACGGGCGCGCTCTATTTCCCCAGCCAAACCGTCTATTTTGGAAACAATGTGACCACGACCGCGAGCTCCTGCACCCAGGTCATCGGAAAGAAGATCCAAATTCAAAACAACGCGAATCTGACGTTCAACTCGTCGTGCACGGGCAAGGGGACAGCGGATATCGGTTCGTCCAGCAATGCGAGCCTGGCCGAATGACGGCGTCGCGCCTTCTCGCATGGCTCGGCGACGCACGCGGCGTGGCCGCGATCGAGTTCGCCTGCGTGGCGCCGGTGTTCGCCCTAACGCTGGTGGGCATGACCGAGCTCGGACTCACGGTCCGCACCCGGTTGGCGGCCGAAGAGGCGGCGGCGGCCGGCGCCCAGGCCGCCCTCGCCGGCTTCAATGCGGCCACGATCACCGCCGCGGTGCAGAACGCGAACCCGAACCGGACGGTCACGGCGACGCCGGCGCCTTCGGAGTTCTACGCCTGCCCCACCGCGACGGGCCTGGCCAGCTCAACCCAGGCAGCGACCTGTCCCGACGGCAAGGCCTCGCGCCACTTCGTCAATGTCTACGCCCGCATTTCCCGCCCGACCGTGTTCGGCGCGCAGTTCGGCCTGCCCGCGACGCTCACCGCGCACGCGACCACGAGGGCGCCATGAGCGGATTCGTCAGAGGGGAGCGCGGCGCCGCGGCGATCGAGTACGCCTTCGTCCTGCCGGCGCTGCTGGGGTTCGCGATCGGCGTCATGGACCTGGGCCGGCTGGTGTGGACGCAGGTGACGCTCGACCGCGCGGTGCAGGCCGCAGCGCGCTGCGCCAGCGTGAACGCGACGACATGCGCCAACGACACGGCGATCAAGACCTACGCGGCTGCCTCCGCCTGGGGCATGACCGTGCCCGCCTCCATCTTCACGACCGCGC
>Ga0070667_100005982_pt1 | contig 10109 bp, 8 predicted proteins | sample KBSS33metaG_FD_64659 | JGI IMG/M metagenome (GOLD analysis project Ga0070667, IMG submission 64659) | Switchgrass rhizosphere microbial communities from Kellogg Biological Station, Michigan, USA - KBS S3-3 metaG | ecosystem: Host-associated > Plants > Roots > Rhizosphere > Soil ...
AAAACAAACTCTGCGCTCCAAAAAGCCTTTTTAACCGGCATAACTCGTATAGCAAAAGAAGATATATTTTCAGGGCTTAATAATCTTTCTATATATACTGTATTAAATGTCGAATATTCTGATAAATTTGGATTTACTCAAAAAGAAGTAGATCAATTATTGGTTGGCTATGATCTTGTTGATAAAAAAGACGAAATCAAAAATTGGTATGATGGCTATATGTTTGGAGAAACTAATATTTATAATCCTTGGTCATTGCTTAATTGCATCAAAAATAAAGGAATCTTTAAAGCCTATTGGGTTAATACTAGCGACAACAAGCTGGTGAAAAACATTATTGCCAACTCAAATGAAAAAATTAAAAAAGAATTAGAACTTTTATTGCAAAACAATGTTATTATTAATAAAGAAATTGATGAAGGAGTCACTTTTTCTGATTTTGATAATAATGATCAAGAGCCATGGAGTTTTCTCTTATTCACTGGCTATCTCACTACAACATCCCATACTATAATTGATGACAACTATTATTATACGCTAGCTATTCCCAACAAAGAAATCGAAAAGCTTTATCAAAATCTTATTTTCCAAGCATTAAGTACCAATATCTCTTTTGCCAAACTTAAAGAGCTTTTTGAAGCTCTAATTACAGGAGACAAAAAAATAGTCGAGCAATATTTACAAGAATTTATTGCAAAAGCATGCTCTTCTCTTGATGTAGCTAAAAATGATCTCGAACGTAATATACATATGTTTGTACTAGGATTACTTGCGGGCCTTTCAAGTCGTTATATAATTCAGTCAAATCGTTCACCCCACCTATCGGCGGGGACCCCGAATTGTGAATCGGGCGATGGTCGTTATGATATCATGCTCATGCCGCGAAATCCACACGATCCTGGTATTTTGATCGAATTTAAAAGAACAACAGAGGACGACAACGCAACACTAGCAACACTAGCACAAAAAGCATTGGAGCAGATAAAAAATCTTAATTATAAAACACAGCTAAAAGACTTTGGCTACCAAGGCTCTATCTTTTGTTATGGTATTGCGGTATGTGGTAAAAAATTAATAGTTGCTATGGAAATTATATAATCTATGAAAACAATAACAAGTCGAACTAATCAAGAAATTAGCAGAGTCGTGCACCTTAAGGAAGCTCGTGAAAGAGAAAAACAACAACGTTTTACGGCCGAAGGCGTTCGTGTCTGTAAAACATTGATAGATAACGGGATACAGCTAGACACTCTTTATACGACAGAGCCTCTCTTAGAACAAGCACAGAAAATTACTTTTGACGACAACATAGTTCTCGTTAGCCAATCAGTAATGGAAAAAATCAGTAGCCACAAAACACCAAGCGGGGTATTGGGTGTTTTTGCAATACCAAAAACACCGAAACCTGAAGCATTAACGTCAGGCCTTGTACTTGCCAATATCACCGATCCGGGAAATATGGGAACACTCATAAGAACTGCTGTTGCAGTTGGTGTTCGTTCAGTCGTAATTGTTGAAGGAGTTGATCCGTTTCATCCTAAAGTTATACAAGCAAGCGCAGGAACTATTGGATCAATACAGATATTTCGATGGTCATGGGAGCACCTACTCACCCATAAAAAAAATAAAGCCCTCTATGCTCTTACCGTAAGCAATGGAAAACCTATTAGCACTATAGACTCTCACAACGCCCTTCTGGTAATTGGCAACGAAGCACATGGTATTCCAGAAAATTGGCTTGTAGATTGCGAAAATAAAATAACTATTCCGATGCCTGGCGGTACAGAAAGTCTCAATGCTGCCGTTGCCGGTTCAATTGCGCTCTATCTTACGTTTGCAAAAACTTAATACACTTGCTATTTTACCTGATCAGATATAATTACTCGATAAAGAATAAGGGTATTATTTTATTTTGGTATAATTACCGGTAAGCTATAGAATATTTGAAAACTACTATCTGGAGAATCACATGTCACAGTACCGTCCAGTTCCTATAGGGGTTGAAGATTATAAAGAAATTATCGATAACAAGAGCGCATATATCGATAAAACTCTTCTTATTAAAGAATTTTGGCAAGATGGAAGCAAAGTTATTTTAACTCCTCGTCCACGACGATTTGGTAAAACATTAAATCTTTCGATGCTCAAATATTTTTTTGAAAAAACAGATCAGAATAATGCCAATATTTTTGAAAACACAAATATATGGGCCGACCCAGAATTTCGTGATCTTCAGGGCCAGTTTCCCGTTATTTTTCTAACATTTAAAGATATTAAAGTTGATTCATGGGAGTCTGCTTATAGAGAATTTACCAGTCTTTTGTTCAAGAACATAGAAAAATTACTTAGTCCAATTTATGCATCGCTAACTCCTTCAGAACAAAAATGGTACACGCATTTATTAGACGGAAGCGCAACTGATACCGATTATACCAATAGTCTTTTATATACGACTATTATTCTAGAGCGTCATTACCAAAAAAAAGTTATTATTTTAATCGATGAGTATGATGCTCCCATAATAGAAGCATATATTAAAAACTATTACGAAAAAATGATACAGTTTATGCGCAGTTTACTTTCCAAAGCATTGAAAACAAACTCTGCGCTCCAAAAAGCCTTTTTAACCGGCATAACTCGTATAGCAAAAGAAGATATATTTTCAGGGCTTAATAATCTTTCTGTTCGCACTATATTAGATACTAAATACTCTGATAAATTTGGTTTTACTCAATCAGAAGTCGATCAATTATTGGTTGGCTATAATCTTGTTGATAAAAAAGACGAAATCAAAAATTGGTATGATGGCTATATATTTGGCGATATCAATATCTATAATCCCTGGTCATTACTTAGTTGTATCGAAAATAAAGGTATTTGCAAAACGTATTGGGCTAATACCAGCGATAATAAACTGGTGAAAAAAATTATTGCTGGCTCTAATCAAAAGGTAAATCAAGAAGTTAAAAAAGAGATAGAGCTTTTATTGCAAGGCTATACCCTTACCGACAAAAAAATAAATGAGAATGTCTCTCTTTCTGATTTAGAAAATGACAATCAAGAACCATGGAGCTTGCTTTTATTCACCGGCTATCTTACTGCAATATCACATACTATAATTGATGAAAACTATTATTATACATTAGCTATTCCCAACACAGAAATCATTAAACTCTATCGTGAGCTTGTTTTACAAGCCTTAAGTTCATATATCTCTTTTGATACACTTAAACAACTTTTAGATGCTTTTATTAAAGGTGATACAAAGACAGTTGAACATTATTTGCAAGAATTTATTCTTAACAACTGTAGCTTTTATGATTTGCCAGAGCGTAGCGTTCACATGTTAGTATTGGGATTATTGGCAGGACTTGCTGACCGTTATAAAATACAATCAAATAGAGAATCTGGCCATGGCCGTTATGATATTATGCTCACGCCAAAAACGCCGCAAAATTTACGCGATCCAGGTATTTTGATCGAATTTAAAAGAGCTAAAAGTAAAGATGGCGAAAAATTAGTTGTATTTGCACAGGAAGCGTTAGAACAAATAAAAAATCTCAATTACAAAACTCAAATAAAAGCTGATGGTTATCAAGGTCAAATTTTTTGTTATGGTATTGCGGTATCGGGCAAATATGTAGTAGTTGTTATGGAAAAAATATAATCATGAAAACTAATTTTGCAACTTTAACACCGTTAACACAAATAAGCACAATAAAAACGAAACAATACTAAAACGACTGGTTATCGTCGTTTCTTTTAAGCCCAATAGCTCAAAATGGTGATGTATGGGTGCCATCTTAAAGATACGTTTGCCCCGTAACTTATATGATGCAACCTGAAGCATCACCGACAAAGTCTCAGCTACGAAAATAGCCCCTGAAAATAATAATATAAGTTCTCCCTTGCAGATTAATGCGATAAACCCTAGTACTGCACCGAGGGCAAGAGAACCAACGTCTCCCATAAAAATGATTGCTGGATATGTATTAAACCATAAAAAACCAAGGCAAGCACCACAAAGGCCACTTGCAATAACCGCAACTTCCCTGATTTCTACGGTAAACAATGATGGGGTAAGCCATGTGGCCAATGCACCGCTAGAACAAATCAAGGCAAAAAGCGCGTAATTGGGCAATAAAGAACCAATTGCAAGCCCATCAAGTCCATCAGTTAAATTAACTGCATTACTCGTCCCAATAATCACCAACAATGCCCAGGGAATAAATAGCCAGCCAATATCAATCTGCATATCTTTTATAAAGGGAACAAAAACAGAAGTAGAACCCCCTACATACAGCCAATAGCCAACAATAAAAGATGCCATAGTACATTGTAAAAAAAACTTGGTTCGTGCATGTATACCAGAACGAGCTTTAATCTTAAACCAGTCATCAATAGCTCCAATAGCTCCAAAACCGAACATGCATATGCTACAAAGAAAAACGAGTGAATCTCGTAGATTGCACCATAAAAGCATGTTAAAAAAAACGGTTATCAGTATAAAAACTCCTCCCATAGTCGGAACTTTATCTTTTACTCGATGGGTTTCTGGCGTATATGCACGTGATTGAGCACTCAAAAACTGTTTTAATTGCTTGATAAACCAATTTCCAATACATAAACAAAAGAAAAAAGAACTAAAAAACATACCGCTCATTCGAATATATACATCTTGAAATAGCATAAAAAATCCCCCATACAATAAATACACATAAACCACTATATTTAGATTAACCAATACAAGCAATTTATCAATTTTAGAGATTAATTCAGGCTCGCAAAGGGTTAATTCTGGCTCAAAGTGCCCTTTTAACCACTCTCGTATTAAAATTTCCCAACCATTACCGTATGCCGCCTAGAAACATAAAATTCTTGATTTTCAATCTTAAATAAAAATATACTAATACTATGTCCTTAAGCATATTTCAAAAAACAAAATAATATGCAAAAAAAAGTATGCTACAATAATATAAAAAAAGGAAGCGTATGAATCTTTATAAAAATAGACTTGCCAGATATTTTTCTCTTATATTATTCGCAACAGGATCCTTCACCTATGGCGGCAAATCAATCAGGATTACTGTAGGTACCTGTAATGTTTTACAACAAAACGCTTATAACACATGGTTTGATGTTAAATTTGTTAACGGAGTCAAAACCGAAGGTCCTGATGCAGGCAAAGGCAACCAATATCAACCTTTAAAAAAACGACAAGATATTTTTGACAGCGCTCCATTTCTCTATCAACAAAATATAATTGGACTACAAGAATCCTATAACGATTCACCAAAACTACAACTATCAGACAATGATTATAATATTCAACAAAATAAAGGCCTATATCTAGCTTCCAAGAAAAAACTATTCAAGGAGATAGAAAATGGATATAAACCATTTGAACAAGCAAATAGCCATGGATTTTTATATCAAATACTAGAGCTTGTAGGCGCTCCCGGGGAAACTGTTGGCGTTATCAATACACATATTAAAGGGGGCAATCCACCACAGGGCTTTACTTACGAAAGCTTTAGAGAATCACAGCTTGGTGACATACTTACTACATTCATACAGAACGATCAAAAAAACAGTAGTGGGCGCTGGATTGTTATGGGCGATTTTAATTGGCGCTATGCAGATGGCAACATTAAACCATGGATAGACCTTAAAGGCTTTGACATCGGATCAACAGAGACTACCAACTATGATCAAAATAGCAAAGAAGTAAGTAAATTAGTCAAACTAGACTATATTCTCTCGAAAAATATTAAACGAAATAAAGACTCCGTTTTTCCTGGTATAGGAGAGCAAGAAACAAAGCTTCTAACCCATTCTACTGCAGATAAAAACCGAGACTATTTTTCTGATCACGCAATGTTAACAACATCATTTACCATAGACATACCTGCAGCCATACAATCTCAACAAATTCCACAACCACAGCCGCAGCCTATTATACCTATAGCCTCTAAAGCACCATCGCAATCACAGCAGAAACCTGCACCGCAACAGCCACAACCAAAACCTGTACAGCCTATGCCACAACCAAAAATACAACAACCGGCACAAGTACAAGCACAACCTGTATACGAAGTAATATCACAACCAAAGCCATTGCAACCACAACAACCATACACACGAGCACCGAAACAACGACGACGAAGACAAAAAAAACAGGAACAACCAGTATATCTGTCAGAGCAACAACAATATCCACTGCCAGCACAAACTCAACCAATTACGACTCAACCAATTACGACTCAAGGTCAACAACAACAAGTACCAGAAGCCTATTATAGTAGCATATTGAATTATTCACAAAAAACATTCAATAACTGGCTACAAAAAATTAAAGCCGCAGTTGATAGTGGAAACCTAGATGCAGTAAAAAAATATATTCCGAAGTGGGAGAATTAAACATGATCACTAAAAATAACCTATTATTAATCTGATATCTTTTTATATTCTATTATTCGCTAACTTTTTATGCCGCTTTTTGATTTCAAATAAAGACACAAGCATTTTCATACCAGCATTCATAACTGTTAACTTGCTTCCCGTCTGATCAAACCAAGTAGTCGGCACTTCAATGATTGAAAATCCAAATAGACGAGTCAAATAAAGTAACTCAACATCAAAAGACCATTGCCGAGCAGTTAAATGCTCTAAAATAGTGGATAATGTCTGTCGCTTAAAGAGCTTAGCTCCACACTGATAATCATACATATTAAGATTAAATAATAAACGAATCAACGTATGATAGAATATTTTTCTTCCCCATACCTTGACATTGACAAAAGATCTTGTTGGATACACATACGCTCCTGGCATATACCGACTTGCAATAGCAGCATCATGAACGCCCATCTCACGAACAAGATCATAAAAAAAGGCTGGTCTCGTTGCCATATCTGCATCAACAAAACCTATAAGATCATTAGGACGTTTTAATGCATCAATAAAACCGGTTTTGACGGCAAGTCCTTTGCCCGATTCAACCATATCGATAACTCGTATTTCAGGGTACTTTTTACCATATCCATTAACCACTTGCCCCGTATTATCATTACATCCATTCAAAACTACAATCAATTCAAAACCAGCTATTGTTTGTTGGTCAGCAAGTTCTTTAAAGAAATGATAATAATTCTGAAGAGTTGGCAATATGCGTTCTGCTTCATTATGGGCGGGAATAATAATGCTTATATTTATCATAAAACTACACCTTTATGTATGAAAAAGTACTTATAAAAAAAGCGGTGAGTATAACCCACCGCCTCTGACAAATTCTTTACTAATCGCTATCTATTTTAACTCGCTATTTTTAACGCAAACTCTATCTAAACGATTACTATTCTTCGCTATTTTAGCTTTTTATATTAAAACCTTCATCTAAATTTATATCGTCAACATTAAAATATCCTGACGATCCTATACCAAGCTTACGCTCAAAATATTCTGCAAACTCTTTTACGACTGATTGCCATAACCCAACAGAAAGTAACGTTGTCCTTATTTTGCAACTATTACATTCACCCTTACAAGTACTATCTTTACATGCTCCAAGAGAAGTTCCTATCAATGGCACTTTCGCCAATAAATTCTTTAACCGTTTTGAAGAGATAAGGGAATGCAAAGTAACAAAGAAAGGTATTCTAAAGGCACATTCACGCATTGAACTTTTTATATCTTGATTTGCTAAACAACTTAATACCGCAAGAACTACTGATGCACCTACCGTTGAACGTATATCTTCTTTACTTACATTACACCACTGACTTATTGAATCTAACTTAACCCAGTCTTCAATCTCACTTAAAAAAGCCAATGAAACGCCGCCCGCAAGAAAAGATCTCACTATTTCTTGATTAGCGACTACAGACATACCAATAGATAACATCAAAACAACAAAAAACTCTCTTTTGTGTGACATACTACTCCTTTTTTATGAAAAACATACAATATAAGCTTCTTGATTAGAAATACCATTTTTTCAAATAAAAACATATATTTTTTTCTAAACAATATTAATTAAAGAGCAAACGCCCCCGTAATAGCTTTAATCCGACACTTTACACCAGCAAAAACCACATCTCGATTAGAGCAATTCCTACTTTTAATCACCCCATCAATGAGATGCACTATCTCAATAGCATCTGACTCCCGCAATCCTCGCGTTGTAATAGCTGGCGTACCAATACGAATACCACTCGTAATCCATGGTTTTTGTGTGTCAAAAGGAACAGAACTTCTACTTACCGTAATTCCAACTTCTTCTAGGCAAAGTTGGGCTTCATATCCCGTTATATTGTTTGCATATCCTGATATAACAAGTGATTGCAAATCAAGAACAAACATATGATTATCTGTTTTTTCAGCAACTATCCTATAGCCCAGCAAAGAAAATGTATTTGCCATTGCTTGCGCATTTTTAATAACCTGCACCTGATATTCATAAAATGATGGCTGTAAGGCTTCATAAAAGGCAATAGCTTTTGCCGCAATAATATGCATACTTGGCCCACCCTGAAGACCGGGCATTAATGATCGATTAAGACGTAACTCATGCTCTTGTTTTGCCATGATAAGACCACCTCGTGGCCCTCGCAATGTTTTATGAGTCGTAGAAGTCACACAATCGGCATAGGGAAATGGACTTGGATGCAGACCGGTAACAACAAAACCTGCAATATGAGCAATATCCGCTAACAGATATGCCCCTACTTCATGAGCAATCTGAGCAAAACGTTCAAAATCAATAACGCGAGAATAAGCTGAAGCACCAGCAATAATCAACTTTGGCTTATGTTCATGTGCTAATCGCTCAATTTCATCATAATCCAACAGTTCAGTATCTCGGCTGACCCCATATTGCACTGACTTAAACCATTTTCCTGAAAAATTTACTGCATGCCCATGGGTCAAATGGCCACCTGCATTAAGATTCATACCTAAAATAGTATCTCCTGGCTGCAACAGCGCATAGTAAACACCCATATTTGCTTGTGATCCTGCATGAGGTTGCACATTTACGTATTCAGCATTAAATAACTGCTTGCATCGATCAATAGCAATCTGTTCAATCTGATCTACAATTTCACAACCCGCATAATACCGTTTACCCGGATACCCTTCTGCATACTTATTGGTAAGAACAGATCCCGCTGCTTTTAATACTGCTGGAGATACATAGTTTTCAGAAGCAATCAAATTAATCGTTGTCTCTTGCCGTTGAGCTTCTTTAATAATAAGATCTTCTATTAAAATATCTTGTAATAAAACACGTTCTTTTTTATTCATGTATTTTTATTATTGCCAATCTTCTGTAAACTCCACAAATGCTCTATTCACTATCCCAATACGGACAAAATCACGCATATTGTTTATAGGAATAAGCTGAGGATGAAAAGGATATTTTACCCACAACTGAATCTTTGCATTGGTATATGCTAACTTCTTCAAATCTTCTTGCAGCTGATCAAATGTTGCTGTAGTCGGTACTTTTAAAAAATAACTATACCATTCATATCCCTCTCCCTGTTTTCCTTCTACGAAAATGGAGACATTTCCCCTTTCCTCCAATCCTATATTTATTATTTTATCCTCGAAAATTCCACAACGCCAAGGTGTTACTTCTTCATCAGAAAAACTCTCTTGTTTTGATTGCATATATTTTGCTTCAAAAAGTGCTTGTTGATCCTCTAATGCCTGATCTTGTACATTCAAGTGATAATTTTCTTCTGAAAATTCTTTTTCCTCACTATCCAACACGATTATTTTTTTTTCGTCAGATTTCACTATGCTGTTTTGTGCACAAAACAACGGTGAACTATCATTCATTACAACAAAAACAAAAATAACAAACCGGTAAAATATTTTCATTATTTTTCCTATTTTTTAAATTTTTTAATAATAAACACTCAATTACGGCCTTCATTGTATCAATTTAAAATAAAAAAAACTATTTTTAGAGCTATACAAAATTACTTAATAACGTGAGCTCGACCTAAGAAATTTGCAAAAAAATAGCTTCAATAGTACTTTTTTTAAAAGAAATCTAACCAATTAAAAAAGGGTACTATGAAGCTAACTACAATTTTCTGCTA